>Ga0207964_1000478_pt1 | contig 10592 bp, 8 predicted proteins | sample Knorr_S23_td_250_FD_185608 | JGI IMG/M metagenome (GOLD analysis project Ga0207964, IMG submission 185608) | Marine microbial communities from Southern Atlantic Ocean transect - Knorr_S23_td_250_ad_251m_LV_A (SPAdes) (version 2) | ecosystem: Environmental > Aquatic > Marine > Oceanic | place...
ATATTTTGATGCTATTAGAGTTGAAAGAGTATTCCAACACCTTGTAAATCCTAGGAAAGTAATACAAGAAATTAAACGGGTCTTAAAATGGAATAGTCAATTAGTAATTGTAGAAACAGATTGGGCTGGTCTTTCGATTTTTACAAAAAATTATGAAATAGAAAAAAAACTTATTAACTATCTAGTTTATAAATTCATTAATAATGGATTAGCGTCGCGATTATTGATTGAATATTTAGACAGTGTAAATTTTAAACACACACACACAGAAATGTTCCCTTCCGTAATAAGTTCTTACCAAATGGCAAATCAATTTATCAAGTTGGAAGAAATAGCCAATAAAGCCATAAAAGAAGGTGATCTTGAAAAAGATATGTATCTAAAATGGTTGAAACAAGTACATCAATCCGATTTAAAAAGAAATTTCAAATGCTATCTAAATATGCTCACTGTATCAGCCCGTAAAATGAAAACTTTATGAAAGCACTACTAAAAATTTTCTCTCTTCGCTGTTGGTATATTTTTACTTTTTTAGCCTGTAAATCTGTATTTGCCATAACTCCTGTTGTATATTCAGAAAATACAGGGAGTACTATTATAGGGAAATATATATGGATATTAAATGATAAATCAAACAAACTGACTTTTGACGAAATCTTAGTGTCTGATCAATTTAATAAAAGCAACTCAGATGTACCCAATTTAGGTGTTTCTTCATCCAATTTCTGGTTGCTATTCTCTGTTAAGAATGAATCTTCCAGTCCTAACCTGTTATTAGAATTGGCGCAGCCCATGCTTGATGAAGTTGAGTTATATACCATATTCCAAAATGGGAAACATACAAGCCATAAAATAGGTGAGGATCAACCTTTTAAGCAACGAAAGTATAAACATCCTAATTATATATTTGATTTACATATTCCGCAAAACACCACACAAACCTACTTAATGAAGGTCATTGGCTCTGAACAAATTATTCTTCCTTTAACTTTAAGTAAATCAGAGTTAATTCATGAATCTATTTACTCAAAAAATTTAATGTCAGGTGTTTTCGCAGGTATAATTCTAATCATGTTTATATACAATCTATTCATCTATTTTACTACTAAGGATGAGAGTTATTTATACTATGTGGTTTACATCATTCTTTTAGGTTTAACTCACATGACTCTACAAGGATATACTCATAAATATATTTGGCCGAACAGCACATGGTTTATTAAGTATAGTATTCCTTTATTATCTTCTTCAGTCGGCATTGCTGCATTGCTTTTTGTGAAAAACTTTTTACAAACAAAACAATATGTCCCCATATTGAATAAGATTATAAACTTTTCTATTGGAGTATTTTGCATTAGTATCTTACTAAGCATCTTAAACAGGCATTTAGAAAGTTTTCAACTAATGCAAATAAACACTAGTTTAAGTTCTTTATTGGTTTTACATGTCGGATATAGAGTTCTAATAAAAGGATTTCGCCCTGCAAAATTTTTCATGCTTGCCTGGTCATTTTTATTAGGGGGAGCAATCGTTTTCTTATTGAAAGATTTTGGAATAATTCCATACAACACTTTAACGAATTATTCCATGCAATTTGCATCAATGATAGAAGTTGCATTGCTTTCCTTCGCCCTTGCCGACCGTATTAATATTCTTAAGGCAGAAAAAGAAGTGGCTCAGACAGAAGAATTAAAACAAAGAGAAGAAAAGGAAGATATTTTAAAGAATCAGGCTGAAAAATTAAGAATACAAGTCAATGAAGCCACAGAAGAATTAAAGACGAAAAACGATAAACTAGAGAAAGCCTATCGACAGGTGGAAGCAACTAAAGCCGAGTTGATCCAAAAAGAAAAAATAGCTGCCGTTGGTCGGATGGCAGCCGGAATGTCACATGGATTTAACAATGACAACACAACTGTAAAATTGGCATTGGGTGTCATTGAACTTAATACATCATTTTACCAGAAATACATTGATTATTTACATGAGATCTTACCTCAGGCAAAAAATATTGATAACCAATTGCAGGATTTGGAAAACTATAAAAAAGAGATCGAATATGAATGCATTACTGATGACATTAATGGTGCATTGAAAAGGGCAAACAACGGTCTGGAAAAAATAGCAACGAACACAAAAAAACTACAAGATTTCTCTAAGATTGACACAGAAGGATGGGTGAGTACAAATATCAATAAAGATCTTAATAATTTGTATGACTTATGGAGATCTAACCTTGGTGCCATCAAACTAATATTAGACCTAAAGGACATTCCACACCTGACCTGTAATGCCCAAATGATGAATGATTGTTTCAAAAACCTTTTACAAAATTCAATAGAAGCCATAAAAGAAAAAGTTATGCCTGAAAAAGAAGGCATGATCTCCATAAAAACAAGATTATTGGAAGGGCGGATTATTATTTCCTTCACCGATAATGGAACAGGCATGACGGAAGAAGTCAAACAAAAAGCATTTGACTTCTATTTTACGACAAAAGGTGCTCAAAAAAGTGGAACAAGTCTGGCCATTGTACAATCAACCATGACTGCTCATGACGGACATGTTGAAGTGGATACAAAAGTTGGAAAAGGAACTACCATACGACTAATTATTCCAATCAAAAAAAGAAAAAACAAATAACCCCTACGAATAAAATGATGGAGCTCATGAACAAAAAAGATAAATATTGTAATCCGGTAGAACAAAATAAACAGCTGGAGAAAGAAAATCAGCAGCTAAAAATTAATAATAATAAGTTGAAGCATGAAATTAAATCATTAAATGAAAAACTGAACAAATCAGAACATTTAATTCAATTTAGTGAAAGTGCTTCGGAAATAGCTCATGAAATAAATAATCCTGTTAATTTGGTTTCCAGTTCAATGAGTATCTTAAATAATAATGTTCAGAGTTTTATTCACCTAATCGTTCTATACCGACAACTCCCGGATCTTAAGAACCAACTCGTTTATAAAGAGATTCGAGCCTATGAAGATGAAATAAATGTTGAATTAACCACCACAGAGCTGTCAAAATGCCTGATTAGGATCGAAAAAGCTATAGATCGAATCCATGAAGTCACTAATAATTTAAGTTTATTCGGAAAATCTAAAGAAACAATAAAGCTAAAAGTAGATATAAATGAGAATATAAAAAATACACTTACAATGGTAGAGACAGCCTTTAATGACAACCTTCAATTGCATACAGAATTTGGAAACATTCCTGTCATTAACAGTTATAGGGGGGGACTCAATCAGGTATTTACCAACTTAATAGAAAATGCCCTTGAGGCAATTCAGGATAAACCGGAACTCAAAAATGAAGTTTTATTTATTAAAACAAGCAGCAAAAACAATAAAGTCATCATTGAAATAACAGATAGCGGAATAGGAATGTCAGTAGAAACAAAGGAAAAATTATTTGAAAATTTTTATACGACAAAAAGCCCCAATAAAGGTACAGGATTAGGTATGGGGATATGTAAACGCATTATTGAAGACCACAAGGGTACTATTGATATAGAATCTGAACGGGGAAAGGGTACAACATTTACCATCAACCTGCCGATTAAGCACTAATACAGTGGATGTAATCGGTTCGATTGCTTTCCATTAAAATTAATCTTGTGTACTGAAGGTGTTTTTCTTTTTTAAATATCCAAAAAATATGACCATTAACAAATTTTTTTATGTCGTAGGGAGCTTATTCTTATTGTTTAGCTCTAACATTTTTGGGAACGAACTTGTTATTAATAAAAAGAACTTTGGTAAAATTGATGTTGAAGGGCATTTGGCTGTAGTTATTGATACTCATGCCGTTTGGAATTGGAATCAGCTACCAAAAGAAGAGAAACTATGGGACAGATCAATAGAAGGGAATATATTAAGTGGGGGTCTGACAAGTTATGCATATTGGTATAAAATTGAACTAGAGAATCTCGCAGAAGGTCAGTATTTAACATTAGACGATCCGCTGATTGATGAGGTAGATGTGTACTTTGTCAACGATTCGCATCTTATTGGTCATAGCAAATCAGGGGCTGCTCTTACTTTTGAAAAAAGAGAAGTGGACGTTCCCGATTATTTTTTCCTCCTTCCTCAAGGCTCCTATACCTGCTACATTCGATTAATGAAATACGACAGTTTTCAATCTCCTTTACACATTGCATCGTTTAAATATCTATTGGAAAATAGAAACAAGAACAATTTGGTTTTGGGTTTGTACTTTGGGATCTTATTGATATTAATCTTTTACAATCTGCTTATTTATTTTTCTATAAAAGAAAAATCATACTTATACTATATTTATTATTTATGTGCTATAATGATTTGTACTGCTACTTTGAAAGGGCTTTCTTTTCAATATTTGTGGGAAAATAAGCCTCAATTTAATTTGTTTTTTCCTTCATACCAAGCAGCAGCCCTTGTGTTTGTAGCGTTGTTTGTCATGACTTTGTTGCAAACTAAAATTTACCTTCCAAAATATACAAAAGGGTTGTATTTATTCATAGGAATAGGTGTTTTGACTACCATAGTTAATTTATTTAGCTATAAAATAAGTTCGGGAATGATTCAATGTACGATATTGATATTCGCTGTTTATCTTATTTTAACAGGGGTGCAGTCTTATCGAAAAGGTGTTGAAGTAGCTAAATTATTTTTATGGGCTTGGAGTTTATATGTATTATTTGTCATTACTTACATAATCCATCGTAATGGGATCATCATTTCTAATGCTCTCACTCGTGATGCCATATTTTATGGTTCTGTGCTTGAAGCAATTTTATTTTCCAGAGTATTAGCCTATCGTATTAGAGTTTTACATAATGAAAAGAAAGAAGCTCAACAAAAAGAGGCTCAAGAACGGGAAGAAAAGTATTATTTTTTAAGAGAACAGGCTCATGAAATAAATAATCCTGTTAATTTGGTTTCCAGCTCAATGAGTATTTTAAAAAATAATGTTCAAGATGTTATTCACCTAATCGCTCTATACCGACAAGTCCCGGATCTTAAAAAACAACCCGTTTATAAAGAAATCCGAGCCTATGAAGATGAAATAAATATTGAATTAACTACCAAAGAACTATCAAAATGCCTTGTCAGGATCAGAAAGGCTATAGATCGAGTCCATGAAATAACTTATAATTTAAGTTTATTAGGAAAATCTAAAGAAACAATAAAGCTGAAAGTAGATATAAATAAGAGTATAAAAAATACACTTACGATGGTAGAGACAGCCTTTAATGGTGCCGTTCAATTGCATACAGAATTTGGAAACATTCCTACCATTAAGAGTTATGTGGGGAAACTCAATCAGGTTTTTACCAACTTAATAGAAAATGCCCTTGAAGCTATTCGGGAAAAACAGGAACTCAAGAATGAATTTTTATTTATTAAAACGAGCCTAAAAAACAATAAGATCATCATTGAATTTAAGGATAGTGGAATAGGAATGTCAGCAAAAACAAAGAAAAGATTATTTGAAAAATTTTATACGACAAAAAAAACCGATAAAGGCACAGGATTAGGCATGACAATATCTAAACGCATTATTGAAAATCATAAGGGGACTATTGAGGTAGAGTCTGAGCGGGGAAAGGGCACAACCATTACAATTAGTCTGCCGGTTAAACATTAAGGTCGGGAGTTTATTCAAGGAAAAATAAATCTGAAGCAATTCTATCGGCAAGGAACTTCCCTGAGTTGGAAAGGGTATAAATCCCGTCCTTTTCAATAACATTTCCACTTGTGAGATGTGCTTGAATTTCAGCTTTAAAATAGGTAGCAAAAGCAGTTGAATAATCATTTTCTATTTGATGTAGATCACAACCCCAGATCGTTCGAACAGATGTCATTACATACTCGTTGTACTTGTCTTTTAAAGTTAGAACTTCTTCTTCGTAGAGTAATTTACCTTGAGCTAATGCTTTTATATATTTCACATTATTAGAAACATTCCACAATCTGGAATTTCCAAGATAAGAATGAGCGGAGGGTCCTAAACCCAAATAATTGTCTTTTTGCCAATAGGAACTATTGTGCCTACTATAACCATTGGGTTTACAAAAATTAGAGATCTCATACTGTTCATAGCCATTCTTAGTCATTTCTGTCATCAAAAGCTCAAATTGTACAGCACTCTGTTGCTCAGTAACAGGAGCAACCTTATTCGTTAAAATTTGATGATGTAATGCTGTTTTTTCTTCTACTGTTAAAGCATAAGCAGATATGTGCGGAATGTCTAAATCAAAACTCGTTTTTAAATTCTGTATCCAGGCTTCATTACTCATGCCCGGTGTTCCGTAGATCAAATCGATGGTAATATTTTCAAAACCTGCATTCTGAGACATTTTTATGGAATTTAATGCCTCTTGTGCACGATGAGCTCTGTTCATGAAACGCAGATCTTCATCTCGAAATGACTGTACTCCTATACTAAGTCTGTTTATGGGGCTGTCTTTAAGTTCCAAGATCTTTTCAAAGGTAAGATCGTCAGGATTTGCCTCTAAGGTAATTTCTGCATCTGCATCAATCGTAAAACTCTTATACAGTTTTTCAAAAATTATTTCGAGTTCTTCCTTAGACAATAAAGAAGGGGTTCCTCCGCCAAAATAAACACTGGAAATAAGTTCATTGGCAAAAACCTCCTTACGCAATTCTATTTCTTGAATTATAGCCCTCACAAAATCAGCTTTCATTTTCATGGAAGTCGAAAAATGAAAATCGCAATAATTACAAGCTTGTTTGCAAAATGGGATGTGTAAATAAATTCCTGCCATTAATTCTTTGCAAGACTTATTCTAAAAGTCGTTCCTTTACCCGGTTCAGAATGTAAAATAAAAACCTGGCCTTTGTGATAGTCTTCTACAATTCGTTTAACTAAAGATAAGCCTAATCCCCAACCACGTTGTTTCGTCGTATATCCGGGTTCAAAAATAGTCTTTAATTGGGTAGATTTTATTCCCTTGCCGGTATCACTTATATCAACAAAAATTCTTTTACCCTGTTCTTTTACTTCTGCTTTAATCTCCCCTTTTCCCCGAAGTGCATCAATGGCATTTCGCATGATATTTTCAATAACCCAGCCGAATAACTGAGTATTTAATGCACTATAAGTTGCTTTTTCGCCAATATCCAGCCGAAAATTAATCTTTGAAGAACTTCGATCCTTCATGTAGTAAAAAGAACGCTGAACCACTTTATTTACATCTTGTGAGTGGAGTTCAGGTTGCGATCCAATCTTAGAAAATCGTTCTGTAATCGTTTGAAGCCTTAAAATATCTTTATTCATTTCTAGGACAATGTCATCATTGCCCTCTTTGTCTTGCAACAATGCTACCCAACCCATTAAAGACGACAAAGGAGTACCAATTTGATGTGCTGTTTCACGAGCCATTCCCGCCCAAACCTTATTTTGCTCCGATTTTCGAGAGGCACTAAAAGCTAAATAGCCAATAATGATAAACAAGCTTACCACAATTAAAATCACATATGGAAAGTACTTTAAGCGCGTAAGTAAAATGGAATCCTTGTAATAAATTTTATTGCTTTTACCATCAGCGTATTCAAAAACAATAGGCTCATGGTTTCCCTGCATCAAACGAAGCTGATTTTCTAAATAATCCTTGTCTTGAGTCTTTTTGACCGGAAAGTTCTTATGATAAAGAATTCCCCCTTGATCATCCGTTAATATGACAGGAATTGTTTTATTGTGATTAATTACCTCAAAAACAAAACTGATATCTTTATCAAGATCATCTATATCCGTAGTTTGCTCTGTAGCTGCAGCCCAAATTTTTACTTTCGTCCGCTCTTCTCTACTTAAATCATCTACCAAACTATTGGTAAACCACAAAATAGCCACTCCTATAATGAGTGCGCAAAGCATTAAAAACCGCTTACTTATTTTCTTTATTTTAAAGTTCGAAATCATTATTCAAAAACGAAACTCGTCCAGCATTATTGCGACCTGTCATTTTTATATAGCATAAAAGTATGTATTAAAGCAACTGCTTTTATACCTGACAAATGTGAAAATACTAAAATTATCGGCTATAACATGCGAAGAAGTTCAAGCTCTTTTTTATCAAGGTGTTTCCAGGAACCTCGCTTCACGTCTTTTTTGGTAAGGTTTCCAAAAACTACACGATCCAGGTGTATAATTTCGTAACCCAGACTTTCGAATATTCTACGAACAATCCTATTGCGTCCAATGTGTAATTCTATCCCTACCTGATCGTGAGAAGACCCTTCAATATAAGACACCTGATCTACCGGAGCAGGACCGTCCTCTAAGCTTATTCCATTTGCAATGGCATTAAGGTGGTGCTTTGCTAATTTTTTATCCAGAGTAACATGATAAATTTTGCGAACACCGTGCTTTGGATGAACGAGTTTTTTTGCCAAATCACCATCATTGGTAAACAACAATAAACCCGTTGTATTTCTATCCAGTCTTCCTACAGGATAAATTCTTTCAGAACATGCATTCTCTACCAACTGCATAACTGTTTTACGCCCTCTGTCATCCGAAGTTGTGGTAATGAAATCCTTAGGCTTATTTAGAAGAACATATTTCTTCTTCTCTCCCCGAATCGTTTCCCCGTTAAACTTCACCAGATCCGAAGGAGCTACTCTATAACTTAAATCTGTAACTACCTTTCCATTAATGGTAACAGCTCCGGCAGTAACGTACTTTTCAGCCTCTCTACGAGAACAAGTACCGCCTTGAGCTAAAAACTTATTGATACGCATTTTATCGTCCGGGATACTATCCTCTTTTGCTTTACTGAATGAGGTATTGGTACGCTTTTTTACAAATTTTGAATAGCCTTTTTTATTCTCAGCTGCTCGTCTACGATCCTCGCGACGCTTTTCAGAATCAAAGTGACGACTCTTCTGATCAGCTGCTTTTTGGCGCTCATCTTCTTTGTAGGCTTTACTTTTCCCTACTCTTTTCTCTGACCTAAAATTCTTTTTAGACATGTTCAAAATTTCTGCAAAGATAGAAATAGATACGGAGATATTACTATAAAGCTTAACCTACTATAAACTTCAAGCTAATACAAATAATCTGCTAGTCCGTTTCCGTACCTAAAAGTTTCCTTCGACAAATAAATTGTTTGCTTGCGCAAACCTATTTATGTCCTTTTGCCTTGATGCAAAAGGACGAAAAAATCAAGGCTTACAAAACTCCGTTATCCTTCCTCTTGTAAAAGCTAAGTGCGGTTGGGCGATCTCCTCATAAATTCGGAGCTTCCCAATCTTACTAAGCTTTTACAGCGATTCGAATAACTCCTTTTTGAATGCCCTTTTAAAAAAAAGATTAAAAAACAAAACCCCATTTTTAAAACCTAATGAATCGACTTATTTTTGTTCTCGTAGTATTTGAAAAAAGGTGAATAGCGTTGGGTGAAGGAGCAACAAGCAAGCTTGCCTGCCTTTGGCAGGCGGAACGGCTCTTGTTGCGGTGGTGATGAACCTTTTGTACAAATCAAGAGAACAAAATGAAGTCTTGACTTTTTGGTGCTTTTGTGTCAAGACAAAAGCACATAAAATTGTTTTGTGGTAAACAAGCGGACTAGCAGAACAAATAATGATCAAAACCAGCTTATACTACAATAATAGCTAGATTTGTAACAAATAATACGCTATGATTCAAAATAAATCGGATGAGTATTTCATGAGAGAAGCCCTTAAGGAAGCCCAAAAAGCCTTTGACATGGATGAAGTACCTATTGGAGCTGTAATTGTTTCTGATGGAAGAGTAATAGCCCGTGCCCATAACCTTACCGAACGTTTAAATGATGTTACCGCCCATGCCGAAATGCAAGCTTTTACTTCGGCTGCAGAATTCTTGGGTGGAAAATATCTTCATCAGTGCACTTTATATGTTACCATAGAACCTTGTGTGATGTGTTCCGGAGCTTCATACTGGACCCAATTAGACAAAATAGTTTTCGGCGCTAAAGACGAAAAACGAGGTGCAAGTAAATTGGGTGTAAAACTCACCCACCCAAAAACCAAAGTGGAAACCGGTGTGTTAGAAACAGAATGTGCAGGGTTAATGCAAAAATTCTTCAATCAAAAACGCTCATAAAAAAAACAGCTATCATTGATAGCTGTTTTCACTTTGATTTATTAAACCAAATAAATTAATTGCTTCCCCTCAATATAGATCATTTGGCTATAAACGAATATAATGAATAATTACTTACCGTGCAAATCATAAATATCTATACTTCAATACGTTATGGCCAAATACGCTTATTTCTTAATAACCTTAGGAATGCGAATATAATCGGTATCTTTTTTAGGTGCATTTTGCAAAGCATCTTTCTGAGACACCTCACCTTTTACTTTATCCTTGCGTAAAACATTCGTCTCAGCACTCATATACACAAGAGGTTCAACGCCTTTAGTATCCACTTCATCCAGTTTGGCAACAAAATCTAAAATCTTTTCGAAATCAAATTTCATTTTTTCCTTAGAAACATCATCAAACTCTAATCGCGATAAATGAGCTAAATGCTCAACTAACTTATCATCTACTTTCATAATCGGTTAATTTATTGTCTATAATAGCGT
>Ga0207964_1000479_pt1 | contig 10585 bp, 12 predicted proteins | sample Knorr_S23_td_250_FD_185608 | JGI IMG/M metagenome (GOLD analysis project Ga0207964, IMG submission 185608) | Marine microbial communities from Southern Atlantic Ocean transect - Knorr_S23_td_250_ad_251m_LV_A (SPAdes) (version 2) | ecosystem: Environmental > Aquatic > Marine > Oceanic | place...
ATAAAAAAATATTTAAAATAAACATCAATAAAAACATTGCTAAAGAATAATGTCACAAAAACTCTATCAAAAAGTAATCGACTTTATCAACAATCAAATTAATAGTGGTGATCTCATTATTGGTGACTTGATTCCATCTGAATCTCAGCTCTCAAAAAAACTTAATGTGAGTATTGGAACCGTAAGAAAAGCGATTGATAAGTTAGAGAATAGCAAGGTACTTTATAGGCACCATGGCAAAGGAACTTACATTTCTGACCATGGATTTGACAATAGTATCTTTAATTTCTTTAGTTATGGAAAACAAGACGGCTCATCTATTCGTATTTATAAAACAACTCCAGTAAGAGCTAAAGAGAAGGCCTCTGCAGAAATTGCATTCCAACTAGGAATTAATCAAGGAGATGATATTATATATCTTGAAAGGCTTGGATACATTGACAAAAAAAGCCCCATTATTATTGAAAAGTCTTGGTGGGTGGCCGGTGTCGTAGAGGGCTTACAGGACTCATCAATACATATTCCTGATCTATTATATGCTGTCATTCTGAAACAGTTTGATACCCAGATCATATCATCACAAGAGGTTTTAACGGCTGGAATCTCAGATGATGAAATTGCTGAAACGCTTCATATCAATAAGGGCGATCCTGTCGTTATCTTGAATCGCCACTCTTATGCTAAAGACAAAGGCCTGGTTGAGTTTAGAATTACAACAGGAAGAGCCGATATGTTTAGCTATACAACCACCATTGGAAATCCTGACGCCTAAGCTAGATTTGTTTTGCCTTCATTAATTTAAGAGGTTAAACTTAGCGCATATGGATACTGACTTTAGACAGGAACGTGAAGATCTCGCCGTTGCCTTTAGGTGGACTGCAAGACTCAATATGCATGAGGCTGTGGCCAATCACTTCAGTCTAGCTGTCAACAAGAGCGGGTCACAGTTTTTACTAAACCCAATTGGAATGCATTTCTCAGAAGTGTCAGCAAGTGACTTAATATTGATTGATGCTAATAATAAAAGCACTATGAATCAGCCCAACGCACCTGATCCAACGGCTTGGGCCATTCATAGCTCTTTACATCGAAACAATCCTCAAGCGCGCTGTATTTTGCATGCACATCCAAAGTATGCGACCATCTTGTCGTCTTTAGTTGACAAAGAAATGAAACCTATTGATCAAAACACAATGCGTTTTTATGGCAGAGTCTCGATTGATAGAGACTTCAGCGGAATGGGACTAGGCAAGGAGGCTGAACGATTAAGCACCCTTCTAGGTGAAAATCCAGTCCTTTTAATGGGAAATCATGGCGTTTTGACTGCTGCTAAGACGGTTGCGAGCGCTTTTGATGAATTATATTACTTTGAAAAATCTTGCCAAACCCTTATTGAGGCCTACCAAACGGGTCAAAAGCTTCATCTAGTTAGTCACAAGGTTGCCAAGAAAACTGCACAACAATGGCAGGATTATGATGCGTCTGAACTGCATTTTGATGCACTCAAAAGAATTTTAGATAAAGAAGAGCCCGATTACAAAAATTAGATTAATTTAAGGAGAAATCATGCCAAAACTTGACATTGATTATGTGAGATCTCAGTTTCCAGCTTTTAATGATCCATTGAGCGCCAAATGGTCCTTTTTTGAAAACGCTGGCGGAAGCTATGTTCCATCTAATGTGATTGAGCGGTTAAATCATTTTATGACTTCTACTAAAGTTCAGCCTTACGCAGAGTTTGATACTTCGGCTATTGCTGGTGAAAATATGGATAAAGCGACCAATTACTTTGCTGAGATGATAAACGCTGGAAGTGATGAAATCATTATTGGCGGATCTACAACTATGAATATGTATGTGTTATCTAACGCAATAAGAAGCCTTTTAAACCCTGGTGATGAAGTAATTGTCACTAATCAGGACCATGAAGCAAATGTAGGCGCCTGGAGAAGGCTTGCTGACCACGGAATGATTATCAAAGAATGGCAAATCAATAATGATACTGCTGAACTTGAAATAGATGACTTAAAATTACTCTTGTCTGAAAAAACAAGAATTGTTGCTGTTACTCACTGCTCAAATATTGTTGGCTCTTTCAATGACCTAAAATCGATTGCAGAGCTGGCCCATCAATACGATGCATACATTGTTGGCGATGGCGTCTCATATGCGCCCCATGGGTTCCCCGATGTAAAGGGCCTAGACGTTGATTTTTATGCTTTTAGTCTTTATAAGACCTATGGGCCTCATTTAGGTCTTTTGTATGGAAAAAAAGAGATTCTTGATCAGCTACCCAATCAAAATCATGAATTTTTAGAGGGTGATGTCCCCTACACTCTTAATCCGGGAGGTCCGAATCATGAGGAGCTCTCATGCTTAGTTGGAGTTTATGAATACTTTATGAACCTCTTTGAGCACCACTATCCTGGTGAAAATCTATCTATTAGAGAGAAAATTCATAAGGTAAATGAGTTAATTGCAGAGCATGAAAAGGAGATTGCAAATCCACTCCTTGATTACTTGAGTAATAGAAGCGACATAAGACTCATTGGTAAAAAGATAATCACTGACAAAGACCGAGCACCAACAATTGCTTTTACTATGAATAACAAGTCCTCTAAAGAGTTAAGCAGTGAGCTAGTCAAGCATGGAATTGCTACAAGGAATGATAATTTCTATGCCTGGAGATGTTTAATGGCTTTAGGTATAGATGTGGATGATGGCGTTGTAAGAACCAGTATGGTTCACTACAATAATCATGAAGATGTTAATAAACTAATTAATGTTTTAAAACAGATTTAGGATGCAAAACCTTCCTTAAAGAATAAGGAAGGCTAATTAAAATTGATTAACTCTTTTCAGAGATATCCAATTGATCCCTATAAAAATAAAGAATATAGGCAGCTAAAACTCCAAGAGTTATTGCCAAGAAAACACCAGAAAAACTAAGTGCAATGTGCGTAATGATAGCTCCTATCATGGTAAAAACAAGAAGTGTTGCTCCAAAAACTTGTTTATTTGGAAGCCATATCAATGCAATTGCAGTTACTTCAATTAGTCCTGTTACATACCTGAACCATTGCCCCCATCCGATTTGCTCATATATCCCAACCATTTGTTCAGCACCTATTAGTTTAAAAGCGCCTGCACTTAAAAAGGCTAACGATAAAAGAATTTTTACAAGTGGAATTACATATTTATTTAGTTTGATCATATTGACTCCATTTTTTATAACAACAGCTCTCTGAAAGAAAGCTGTTTTATTACTGATTGATTTCTTTACTCAGACTCTGAGTTGTCAAACATTGACTCTTTATCCATATCTGTTTTTGCCGCATACTCTTCCTCAGTTAACATATGCCATCCCACACAATCTCCAGTAGGCGACCTTCCGCATCCACACGTTCCATTTTCATTTCTAACATTTGTCATAACGTTTTCCTTTAAATATAAAAAATTAATGCCAGATTTTGACCTCAGCTCTGGCGACTGATTTATTAACGCCTCTGCAGATTAATAGCGTCTAGTCATTGAAAAAAAATTATAATCATTTATAATTTGCAATAATTAACATATTTTCCAAAATACTATTACATAATATGAAACAATACTCTTTGATCGAATTAGAAACCTATCAGGCTGTAGTTGAAGCTGGTAGCTTCAATCTAGCTGCTGATAGACTAAGCACAAGTGCTGCAACTGTCAGTCGTCGTATCAATTCTCTAGAGTCAGCCTTAGGTGTTAGATTGCTTAACCGGACCACTAGAAATATTAATCTGACAGAGGCTGGTGAACAATACCTTGATGATGTTAAAAACATCTTAACAAGTGTAGAGTGCTCAGAAGAAAGAATTAGGGAGGGTAAAACAGAAGCTAGGGGTGAGTTACGAATTGTGGCTCCACTTAGTTTTGGTTTAAAGCACTTATCCCCAATACTCCCCTCATTTATGAAGAGTCATCCTAATATAAACATCAACTTAAAACTAGAAGATAGTCAGACTGATCTTCAAGCCGAAGGAATAGATATAGCACTTAGAATTGGTCACAACATCAAAGATTCATCCCTTATTGCAACTCCCTTATGCTCAATTCCCATTGCTATTTGTACCTCTCCAGACTATATCAATAAATATGGCGAACCTAAATCAATAAATGATATCCAAAAGTACAATTTCCTTGGATATAGCTTAGCAACCAATAACCTTTATACTCGACTAGGTTTAAATTCTGAACCTCAAATTGGTTTCGTAGCAAATAATGGCGACGTTCTAAGGGAGGCTGCAATTAATGGTTTTGGCATTACTGCATTACCATTATTTTTGATTGAAGATGATTTAAAAAGTGGAGAATTAGTATCTATATTTGATGAACATGAAATTGAACCTGAGACGCTATATGTGGTTAGATTATCTCGAAGATTTACCCCGACAAAGGTCGATGTGATGGTTGAATATTTAAGAGATAACTTTAAAAATTAAGGCAACCTAAAAGCTAAACTTCTTTATATAAGGTTGGAAACATTTTTCCTGACAAATCGTCTCCATTTCGATATCCATTTGACTCCATTATGGTTCTTTCAGCTTGAGCCCAATTGCCTCGATATACTATTCTAGAGCCTTCTTTAGCCATTCTTAGTGTGTATCTGTGTATGTCTGTCTTTGGCACTGATTGACTCAAACTACCATGGAGCGTACGAATGTCAAAAAAGACGCAATCACCGATTTCTAAGTCCCAATGAAGAAACTCATAGTCATCCTTATTATCAATAATGTTAGGGGTAATGTCATAACTTTTTCCGTTGACTATTCCAGCCTTGCCATCGTCAGGATGTCCTTCTTGAAAACGCGTTCGAATAAACAGTTTATTCCAAAGATGAGAGCCCTTAATCCATGCAATAGCCTCTTCCTTGGGGACTGGTTCAAGCGGAAGCCAAAGAACACACATCGTACCCTCAAAGTCGAAGTAAGAAATGTCATGATGAAATGGAGCTCCTGATTTAGATCCTGCCTCTCTAAGAAACCAATTATCCATTACAAGATTAATCTGTTTGGCACCCAATAGCTCTGAAGCTATTTGTCCCGTAGGTGAATTAAATACAAAGTCTTCAAACTCATCAAAATGATTCCAGGTCCAGAAATCTTCATAATAGCCTGGAGAATCATCTTCTTTTGTGTGCCTTACAAAGCGTGGGCTGGGATCTTTAATATCTTCAGAGATACCCTCTTTAAGCTTTTCAATCCACTCTGTATCGAACTTGCCTTTAATTAAGACAGCACCATCTTTTTTATACTGATCAATTTGATCAATATTAAGCAGTTTACTCATGCAAATTTCTTAGCTTAGATAGCGCAGCTCATGTCGTTTCCACAGCATATTGGTGATTTGATTTTGCCGTGTCCATTTGGACATTTTGATATTTGAACCGAACTCCCATCATCAAGCTTAAGTGAGTCATCGACCAAAGGCTCGTCACACTTAGCACAAGTTGCATTTACAGACATTCCACAATTATCACATTCGTATGTTGCCATCGCACTCTCCATATTAATTTAATAAACATATAGTATCAGAATCATATGAAAAATTGACTAAAGAATTGTTATTTTTTATGATTAATATTTTACAAACGTATATCATTATATGAGATATGAAGAATACATTCTTAGTTCTAATTTTTACTCTTTGTTTGGCCTCAATATCGCATGCTGGAGGCGATGACAGAGACCAACAACTACCTCTAAATTCTCTTAATGCAGAGCAAAATATTGATGAAGATGGGGTTCCACGTTTTTTACAGGAGAATGACGAAATCATCCAAGATGAAAAAATTCAACAAGGCCAAAAAGAAATAGAGGAGCTTATTCAAACAAAACTTATTAACCAAGAAAGCATAGACTCTTCTTCTGAATTAGAGTCAGATAAGGATGCGTTCTCAAATGGCAAGGTACAAACATTCATAGAGCGTTATATCAAATCAGACCAAGGGATACTCATCATGCTTATCCTCTTTGTGGTTTCACTGATATTAATTTTTAATTTTTTTGTTCGAGAAAAGTAGTCAATCCTCTTTTGAATAGTGGAGCGCAATCTTGGCCGCTAAATCTGCGTTATTTTGAATTAATTTAATGTTTGCATCTAAACTCTTACCTTGAGTAATGTCGTTCACCTTAGAGAGTAAGTATGGCGTTATCTTCTTTCCAGTAATGTTGTTGTTATCAGCTTCAATGATAGCCTGATTGATTGCCTCATTCATGATGCTAGTATCTAACTCAAATGCAACAGGAATTGGGTTTGTCACAAGGACGCCACCATCAATAGACAAATTCCATTTGGTTTTTAGTATCTCAGCAATCTCTTGAGCTGAGTCAATCTTATAGTCCACATCAAAACCAGACTCAGATGAGTAAAAGGCTGGAAGCTCTGAGGTTTTGTAACCTATCACCGGGACGCCTTTCGTTTCAAGGTACTCCAGTGTAAGACCTATATCCAAGATTGCCTTGGCGCCAGCGCAGACAACACAGACATTAGTATTTGCTAGCTCCTCCAGATCAGCCGAAATATCCATAGTATTTTCTGCGCCTCTATGCACTCCACCGATACCGCCAGTTGCAAAAACTGCAATCCTAGCTAGATCAGCAATAATCATGGTCGAGGCAACCGTAGTAGACCCTGAAAGCTTCTGGGATACAGTAATAGGAAGATCTCTCCTAGACACTTTTTTAACTTCATCGTTGGTCGCTAAAAACTCAATCTCGTCATTTGTTAGTCCTACCTTTAGTTGCCCATTGATAATGGCAATAGTCGCTGGAATAGCTTTATTTGAGCGCACTGTTTCCTCAACCATTAGGGCAGTTTCAACGTTTTTAGGGTAAGGCATTCCATGAGAGATAATGGTCGACTCAAGTGCGACAACTGGCTCATTATTTTTTATTGCATTTTCTACATCAGGATGAATATCTAAATAGTCACTTAATTTCATAATCCCTCTGTTCCTTTAATAATAATTGAATTCGCTCTTCTGATAAGTCATCGCTAATTGTGTTTACGCTTCTAAGTGCAATGACTGCTGCCGCTGAGGCAAATTCGGCAGTCTCTTTGATACTATTAAGCTTAAGAAAGCCATAGACAACACCTGCAGTAAAAGCATCCCCCGCACCGTTAGCACTAATCACGTCAGCACCTTCAAATAAATATTGACCATAATCTTCGCCATCATAATAAAACACTCCTTCCTTTCCTAGAGTAATAAAAATTTGCTGACAGCCCATACTAAAGATTTTTTTTGCAGCTCTATGCATACTATCTTTATCTGAGATTTTAATACCGGTAATAAGCTCAGTCTCAAGCCGGTTAGGTTTCACAGTATGAAATCTACCAATCAAGTCAAGTATCTTAGAGGTTTTGGCAAACGAAACAGGGTCTAAAAATAAGGGTATTTTGCTAAATTTTTCAGTGACATATTCAATCACTGGAATAGGAATGTTGGAATCAACGACAATCGCACTGCTCTGGCTAATGGTGTCATTCCAGTTATCAATATCTTGAATTGTCATTTCATCAATAATTCGCATATCTGATATTGAAACCAGCATATCGTTATTATCATCAAGCAATGACAAGTACTGGCTTGTTGGCAAATGAGAATGTTTTTTTAAGAGCGTCGTGTCAACTTTAGATGTTTTTGATTTATCAACAACAAATTCTCCAAGAGCATCATTACCCACATAGGACAATATTTTTGAATGGATATTGAGTTTGGCAATATTTTCTGCAATATTTCTTCCTACACCTCCAGCAGACATCTGAATTTGCCCAGGGTTTGAGTCATTAAAAACAAGGGGCTTATCTGAAGATCCTTGGAGATCTATGTTTAAACCTCCAATTACGCAAACATAGTTTTTTTTTATTTTTTTTTGCATTTAGAATTTCAAAGACCAGACTTCATTAAATTTTGAAAATGTTGAGCTATTATCTCATTTTTAACAATGCTATAAGTTTAATCATTGAACAGATATAGTTTGCTTATAAAATAAAGGGCTAACTGTCTGTTAGCCCTTTATTATTAGATATTTCAGCTTTATCTAGTTTTGCTTAATTCGTCCATCGGTGTAACCAGAATAACCAGAATTTGCACCAATATATTGAGCAACAACATCGGCTAGATCTGGACCAAAGTCATAGATATCAGACGCTGATCTGAATACTTTGTATCCATCGCCACCACCACGAATAAAGTTGTTAGAAACCATGCCATAAGTCTTATTTAAATCAAGTGGCACCCAGTTTCCACCTTCATCAATATCAATGGAGGTCACTCTTCCTTCGTTTGCAGGTTTACTCAAATCAAATGTATAGCGCATACCAGAGACTTGAGGGAATCTACCTGCAACCTCTTCGACTTCACTTACACCATTTTCAATCGCAGTAAGTAGTTGCTTTCCAGTCACTTTAAATGTTGACAGTGTGTTCTGGAATGGAAGTATAGTCATAACTTCGCCAAGCGTTACATCGCCAGAATCTAGAGATGCCCTGATACCGCCTGAATTCATCAGTGCAATAGTATAACCCTTGTCAATAACGGCCTCTCTCATCGCGTCAGCAATCATATTACCCATATCGCACTCTTGAACACGACAAACAGACCTGTCGCCTGTCAATGGAGCTGAAACATTTCCAACAAGCGTCTCTTTGAGCTTATTAATTGGCTTTTCTAATATATCTAAACGTGTAACGATCTGAGCATCTTCATCCACTGAAGAATCAATTAAAATAGGCTCTCCTTCAGCCGAAATGACATTACCAGCGGCATCAAAAACAACGTTTAGCTCTCCAAGATACTTACCATAGGCATAAGCCTGAATGATTTGAACACCATTCACTACTGTAGGGTAAGGCCCAACTGCTCTTTTATTAGTGTTAGATAATAAAGCATTATCATGACCACCCACGATAACATCCACGCCATCAGTATTAGCAGCAATCTCTTTATCTATGGCATAAGATGAATGAGAGAGAAGAATAATTTTATTGACTCCTTTTGCCTTTAAAACGCGAACTTCGGACTGAACTGCATTGATTGCATCAGTAAAAATGATGTTGTCCCCAGGACTCGAAAGATCTTTAACATCTTCAGTGACCACACCAATGAGTCCAATTTTTTCACCGCCCTTCTCAACTATAGTTGATTTTTTAAGAATATCTCTTAGAGCCGGCTCTAAGCTGATGTGTGCATTAGCCATAAGCACAGGAAAATCTACAGCCTCCATAAAATCTCTTAAGGTTTCAGGGCCATCATCAAACTCATGGTTACCAACGGCCATACCATCGTACTCAAGCGTATTCATCATTCCCGCCGCTACCTTACCCTTATAGAGGTTATAGAAAAGCGTTCCTTGGAACTGATCACCACCATCCAGAAGTAATGTGTTTTCGTGCCTTCCTCGCGCCTCTTTAATCGCTGAAATTAAACGTGCTGTTCCTCCAAAACACTTTCCTTCAGCATTGCTTTCTTGTGAACAATTATTGTCATACTTACTAATGGGTCTAAACCTTGCATGAAAATCATTTGTATGCAGTATGGTCAACTCGAATGCCTTATGTCCATCAGCCATTGATGGCTGCGTATATATGCCAAAAGTTAAAAAACAACTCAAGCCAACCACAATTGGCAGCGTCGCTCTATTCTTCAACCTCATAGATTGAAACGTTTGTATTAGCCTCATAGATACTTTCTCCTTTAAATTAATGGTTTAAAAATATATCAATTAATCAATTATTTACAGTTTCATTGTAGACCTTTTTTTTCAATTTGAAAAGAGAATTTTCAATCAAATCATCAAAGAATGACTATTCAAAGTGTCAACAATCAATTTAAAGATTCAATAGAAAATCTCTAACCTTATGACCTACAATTTCAGGGGCCTCAATTAATATAGAATGTTTGAATTTATCCAAGATACAGAGCTCAGAATGGATCAAACTCTGTGCAATTAATTTGTTAAGTCTTGGATTACAGCCTCCATCATTTTCACCAGTAAGCACCAAACAGGGCTGTTTAATTTGATTCAACCAGGATGACATTTCGGTTTCAGCGTAGATTCGAAAAACCTCTAAAAACACTTCTGGATTGGTATCAAGGACTTGCTGCAATCGAAACTCTACAGCGTCATAGCTTTCTTTAATAAATTGGTCTGTAAACCATCGATTAGTTAAAGTGCTTAAAATTGGTTCGATTCCTTTTTGTTTCATGCTGTCAACGATAGCAATCACTTTACTTTGATCTTCTTTTGTTCGAAATGCCGCAGTACTAAGAAGTGAAATCGAAAGAACATTATCTGGAAAAGACTTTGCATATTTTGGGCCAATCATGCCGCCCAATGAATGACCGACAATATGAATTTTTTGTAAATTTAGTGTTAGTCTGAGGGCCTCTAAATCTTCGACTAAAACATCTAAACTGTATGGAAAATTTCCTTTCGGAGAGTCGCCGTGCCCTCTTAAATCGTACCTAATACAAGTAAAATTATTTTCTAAATGAACAATAACCTTATCCCATGTTGATTTGCGTGCACCAATGCCATGAACA
>Ga0207964_1000481_pt1 | contig 10540 bp, 12 predicted proteins | sample Knorr_S23_td_250_FD_185608 | JGI IMG/M metagenome (GOLD analysis project Ga0207964, IMG submission 185608) | Marine microbial communities from Southern Atlantic Ocean transect - Knorr_S23_td_250_ad_251m_LV_A (SPAdes) (version 2) | ecosystem: Environmental > Aquatic > Marine > Oceanic | place...
CTGACAATTGTTGGCAAAACTTCATAAAACCTGCTTTTAAAAAAACATTAATACACTTCTAATAAATTTATTTAGGTGTTATTCTTTATATCTAATTCAAGCAAATAAGGAGCAACAAAGCCTTTATATTGTTGCTTTTTATCGATTGGAAGATCCTTCCAACCGCCAATCTTTCCTCGACAATCTTTTACACCACACAAACATTTGCTTGGGAAGTGTCCAACATCATAATTCTGCATGGCGTAGTCAAAAGTAATCTCCTCTCCAGGTGTGATATCTTGCATTGCAACGTAATCATGTGCACCAGTTTCATTTAACCTGATTCCGCAATTAGGTCTACATGAATGGTTAACTAGTGCCATAAAACCAATCGGATTTACGAATTCGTTTTCCCCAATCTGAGAAGCATGCTCATGATTGACATTAGTGATCTTGTCTATAACTCCCCTCATCACAACTTCTCCTTGACTATAAGAACACTTGGTAATGATTCCAGCGCCTCGGTCTTCAGAGTTTTTTAACTCAAAATTATTGTCCTGACTACTAGCTTCCATACTCCTCAACAATAGTCATAACTTTTTCTTTAAAGGCTTCTTCATGATGAACTGCAAATTCTTCTAATGTAGATAAAGAGTTTGCACCTTTCAAGTGGTCGGTAAAAAGTAGGCCGTCAAGGTGGTCGAGCTCATGCTGAAATGTACCCGCACTGATACCTTTAGAAACAAAATTGACGCTTTCACCATTTCGGTCTAAACCCTCTACCTTAATTTCAGGGCAACGCTCTACTTGACCTCTAAGGTTTGGCACTGACAAACAACCCTCATAAACACTAATCAATTTGTCAGTTAAAAAAGTAATTTTAGGGTTAATTAGAACGGTTAATGGAATGTCGGGTTTGTAAGGGTAGCGAGGATTTTTTTTAACTTCAATCACACAAACTCTTAGTGGCAGAGCGATTTGCGTTGCAGCCAGTCCAGCTCCATTTGCATATCTCATTGTATCAATTAAGTCCTCAACAAGTCGTTGAATTTTTTTTGAAGCAATATCAGCTTTTGGGACAGCCTTGGCTACCTCACGTAAAGCGGGGTGACCTATTTCAATTATTTTTCTGATCATCTATCGACCTCTCTATGATAGTTTAACTAGTAAGGACAATTCTGGCAATCGTTACCACAGCATTCACCACGCTTAATGTGGTACCACTTACTAAAAACATAGAGGTCGTTAACTACTTTAAAATCAACACCCTTAATAAGTTCAGATTTATTTCTATAAGGTTCAGCAAGTGTTAGCATTCGATCAATTCCATTCTCATTAATGAGTTCACCAATTCGGCTATCAATCGAATCAGAAAGACAAGTTGGGCAACGACAGTCTTGATCAAATTCGAGCGGCATTATCGGTGGAAATGTTACACACCAACAACTTCCCGGTTCAAAACCAGCGCCGCAACCAAATTCTTCATGACATACCGAACATTTTTTTTGATTCATCAATAATTGGTATTACTTGAAATGGCACAATTTTGACACTGAAATTAAGATAATGCAACAACAATTAATTACAACTCCTATTGTTTTAATTGTTAACAAAATATCTAATTAAAAACCAGACTACACCAGTTTTCGAATAAGATTGACGAGGCTGCATTGTTAGCGGATAAATTGTCAGTGATACTGGATTTGAAATGATTGAGACCTCCAGCGCCTAACAAGTCTTCAATAGCTTCTGGTATGCCTGGAATTTTCAACCATCCGTCTAGAGTATGGTCACATACTTCAGGATGGAACTGACAGGAGTAGGCGAATTCGCCAAGTTGCATAACATGGTTTTGACAAATACTCGACGTTGCTAGAATAACTGCCCCTTTAGGAGCCTCAACTACTTCCACTAAATGTACATTGACCCATTTATCTGACTTCCTAAAATTCTTTAAGAGCGGGTGATCTAATCCTTCTTCAGTAGGTTCAATTGCATACAGGCCGACCTCATAATTATCAGTTTGTTGGGCTTTTCCTCCTAGAGCCTCTGCAACCAATTGATGTCCAAGACAGATACCCAGAAAAGGCATATTAAGATCCTTTACTGCACGATGTATTGCTTGTTTTTCCTCAATCAGCCAAGGATATTTGTCCTCCTCCCAAACATTCATGGAGCCACCCATTACCCAGAGACCATCGAACTCACTCAAATCAGGAATCTCGTCTCCTGCATGGAGGTCTATTTCAATAAAATTAATACCTTGTTTAACGCTATAGTCGCGAAATATGCCAGGATTTTGGCAAGGCATATGTTTAAAAACGAGGATATTTTTCTTCAATTTGTTAATTCCTCAAAGATTACAGTTTTGAGACTATATTTTAATTAATGTGATTTGAAACAGCGGCAATAATATACATATTAGATTGAGATTAATTCAATTCAAATGTCGTAAATCATAAAAAGTGCTATGATAGATTTTTCATTGGTGTAATTTTTATAGAAGTGCTTTCATTGTTCAATGAAAGATTTAGATATGCAAATTGAAGATTTACAACTCGGAAACTATTATTCAAATAAGGAGATTCGTTCAACCTTCGGTTGCTCATTGCAGTCTGGAATGAATAAATCCAATTCTACAAACACGCTTGTCTTAATTATCAATCATATTAAATCCATTTACCATGATAGATGGCTTGATAACAAGGTCCATCATATTGGCAAGGGTCAAGTTGGTGATCAGACCATGACACGTGAAAACAAAACCCTGTCAGAATCAAATACGAATGGCGTAAAGCTTCATCTTTTTGAAGTCTTTAGGGCGGGAATCTATATTTATCGTGGTCAGGTTCATCTATACAAAAAGCCTTACCAAAAAGAGCAACTCGATAAAAACGGAAATCCTAGAAAGGTTTGGGTTTTCCCGTTGGAATTTAATGATAATTCTAGACCGATTGAGAATTCCGAAATTGAAGAGCTTTTCCAAGCCAAATTCAAAAAAGCTCAGAAACTTAGCAATGTAGAGTTGGAAAACAAAGCAAACAATTTGCCGGATATACTTGGATTCAGAGAAGTCACTACCGTGCGTAATCAAAGAAACCCTTACGTCGTTGCCTACACCTTAAGAAGAGCTAATGGTATCTGCGAGTTATGTGAACAACAAGCGCCCTTTAATAAGGACAATGGCGAACCTTACCTTGAAGTACATCATGTTAAGCATTTAGAAGATGGTGGAAATGATATGACAGAAAATGCAGTTGCCTTGTGTCCAAACTGCCACCGTATGATGCACTCACTGAATAGAAAAAGTGACATTGACATATTAATTCTGGCCAAGAAAAAAAAGAAAATTTAAACTATCTATTTAGGTTGTTCCAACTTCGTAAAAAAGCTTGTTCGCCTATAAACAACCACTCTCTAGGTTTATGATTCTCGCTGATATAGTGACCCAAAACAAAGATGTCTTCAGGGTAAGCTGTGATGAGTGCTTCAGAGTCTTCAGCAGATTGTATTGAAAGGTTTTTGTTGACTGTTAGTTTAAATAGTGCAATGGATGGATCTTTTAAGCTCCATTTTTCTGCATACTCTGTTACCGAATCCTTGAACTGATCCATCGAAGAATAATCAAAACGGTAACAATCAATCTCAGAAAACTCACAAGAAAACTCTTCAGAAATAACAGAGCACGAGCTAAGCGCCATTGTCATCAAAACAATAAATATATGTTTTTTAATTTTATAAAGTGATGGCATATGAGAGCTCCGTTTCTAAAGATGAGTCTGCAGAATTAGTCACAAAACCAAACTTGACATCTTTATAGTTCATACCAATATAACTTGAATGGAGAGTGTTAGAATCTTGTCTATGATTTAGATTGTTTGTCATCATATGCTTAACTGAGAAAGCCAAATCTTCATTCAAATCTTTGCGATAAGAGAGTCCATAATTCAGTTGCCTAGAGCTTGACTCAAGGTTAATATGTTTTATAGTCTGGGAAATATTTCTATTAGTATCGGCCAAGCTAGATATCTTAATAACCATCGATCCGTCATCAACTCGATTAGGTTGATTCACAAATAAAGAGAGTTGATCGTCATCTGTTAGGTTTCTCATATTAGCCATTAGAGCAACACTGGAAGATTTAACATCATTTGCTGAGTCCACAAAACTATTATTTGGGCTCGACATATTAGTATTTGCTAGTGTTGCCATCCCTATTAATGAAAAATTATCAAGAAATTGCTTTTGACCCTTCAATGCAGTAAAGGTTGTTGTAGATTTAGCACCAGAGAGAGAAAACGCATTAGCACCTGTTGAACCTAGCAGGTTGTCTTTGTCTTCGCTAAGCCCAGCCATTAAGGTAACAGATTGAACTGAAGGATCTCCATACTCCAATGAGCTAACAATTGTTTTTCTTGAACCAATTGTTTGACCAGTATCGACTTTGACAGGAGCTGTCGCTCCGAGTAATAAGCGAGAGTTAGGCAACTGATAAGTGGCTCCGACTCCAATACCCCCCTCTCCAAAGCCTAAGTATGGAATCTGATAATCTGATTGATTGATTGATGAGTCAATATTGGAATTAAAAAAACTTTGAACAGGTAAAGAGCTCGTTCCAACTGTAATTGACGTGTCTATCTTATGAGGTGATGAGAGGTTTTGTGAAAAAATTAATGGATTTGAAAGACTGGTCAACTCAGATGAGAGATTGATTAATGGTTCTTTGCTAGGCACCAAATCAACATGATAGCTCATGTCATACTTAAAACCGCCACCCAAATCATCATAAGTGTATCCAACTTCACCAATCAAACCTCTTTGCAAAGAATCCCCTAATGAATTTGAAGTTAATAGTTTAGAATTTCCTAATTGATACTCTTCACCAACCTCTGTAGATTTACCTGTATATATCCTTGTATAGGATGATGTGGTTATAGGATTTAGAGCTGCATAAATATCCAATATTCCATGACCAAACTCATCGTCATATCCATGAGACACTCCATTACCAAAAGTGACTGCTGCATCATGAGAAAAGAAGGTGTTATCAGCTGAAGCCAACAACCTATCTGTTAACTCTGCCGGGGTGTGATTTGGAAACGCCTCAGCTAAAAGTGCAATCGCGCCAGAAATTTGTGGGGCAACAAACGAGGTACCAGAAACTCCAGCCCAGTAAGAACTGGTATTAGAGTCATCATAAGCAGCGCCAACAATTTGGTAACCATCTGCACCTAGGCAGTATTTTCCAGTGGAACCACATGGTGCAGATTTTCTAGTATAGGTTTCACTACCAGATGAACCAGTAATTTCGACATTAACGGCCGTAATCCATGCTTCTTCAAGTTGTGAAAACAACACTGGCAGTGCAGCTTGGAAGTCGGCATCGGTATAGGATGTTGTGTTCGAAAGGGCGTAGACGATAACACCGTGATCCTGAAAGTTATTAAGAGCTGTTATATATGCATTGGCTGATGCTTCATTTGCAGTTAAACCACTTGAATGAAATTTTTGAGCTATTCCGTAAGCATTGGTCCAGCTATTAGAACTTATATCTGATTGGAGTGTATCAATCTGATAATTGATTCCCCAGCTGTTGTTTTGAGCTACAGCAGAACTTGCATTGTCAGTCGCGTTAGCCCAATGTGTCGGATAATAAGTATTTCCATTACTTTGGTTGTAACTCGCTAAATGCAAGCTTGCACTAGGAGCCACTCCCTGCATGCCAGTTCCGTCATCCTCTCCGGCTGCGACACTGGATACTATCAAGCCATGGTCAGCAGTTGCGTTGACGCCAGTTGCAGCAGTCTGGGTACCGTACTGAGTGATGGTTTTATTATTGAGTTCATTGTGGCTGGTATTAAATCCGGCATCTATAATTGCGATTGTCTCTCCTGAGCCTGTCAGACCATAGCCGTATGCTTTGTGAGCATTGATAACCTCTAGTGGGTTCTGAGCACTTGCAGCGCTCGAGTAGTTGAAATATTGAAATTCTGTTGTCGCAGCTTGAGTTGTGGCGTTCGAAGAATTGTAGGTTTGGCTAGCCCCAGAGTCCAGTTTGCTTGAAGAAACAACGTTTGAGCTACTCCCTAGTCCAAAACAACCGATTAGGGATAGTGAAAGAAACACAATAATAAATCTGTTAACTAACACTTATAAACCAATTATTGATTGCCAAACAATATACCGTAATGACATGTTAAATGAGTACTATAATTTAGTAGCGTTTAATATAAGTAAGAAGTCAACTTTTAATATATATGGCAATTAAGAATGTAGAAGCCGTAATACCACCCAATACACCTCATTTTGTGGGGGATGGTTTTCGAGTTCATGGATTCATTCCTGGCAAGCATCCATTAAGTATGAAACGTATGAGCCCGTTCTTGTTGCTGGACTATAACGCCAAAGTCAACTTTCCACCTTCAGACACACCTAGAGGTGTTGGTGTGCATCCACACAGAGGCTTTGAGACAGTTACCATTGCCTACAAAGGCAAAGTTGCTCATCACGATAGTAGTGGCGGTGGTGGAGTGATCAGTGAAGGTGATGTTCAGTGGATGACTGCAGCCTCAGGTATTTTGCACAAAGAGTTCCATGAAGAAGGTTATAGCAGGAAAGGTGGTGACTTTCAGATGGTTCAGCTTTGGGTCAATCTTCCAGCAAAACACAAAATGTCAGAACCCAAATACCAAGCCATAAAAAATGAAGAGATGACAAAGTTAGAGTTGGAAAATAGTGCCGGAACTTTGGAGCTTATTGCTGGAAGTTATGGTGATAGTAAAGGCCCAGCAACAACATTTACAGCAATTAATCTGTTTAATGTTCATCTTAAAAAGGATGGAGATATTTCGTTCAGTTTTGCTGAGAGCGACAATACTGCGTTGTTGGTTATAGAGGGTAGTATTACTGTTAATAATACTGATAAAGCTCCCACGGATCATTTTGTGCTATTCACAAACAAGGGAGAAGATTTTACTGTTCGAGCTGATGAAAATGCCTTAGTCCTTGTGCTTAGCGGTCAACCGATTGATGAGCCTATTGCATCATATGGACCATTTGTTATGAATACCGATGAAGAAATTATGCAGGCTGTTAAAGATTTTCAAAGTGGAAAGTTTGGATACTTAGACTAAAAAATAAATAGCTGGTCGGGACGAGAGGATTTGAACCTCTGACCACTTGACCCCCAGTCAAGTACGCTACCAGACTGCGCCACGCCCCGAAATGACAATTATTTTTCTCTATTTAAAAACTTTCCATAAGCAAAACCAACAACAAAAGCTATTAAGCCAAAAGGTATTGTTCTCGACAACCACATAAATAAATGAGCTACATCCGGAGTCATTAGGAATTGAGGCATCGTAACTGAAGTTGATATAAAGAGACTCCAGGCAAAAAAGAGCTGCGCATAGTCTAAGGCTATGTTCTCAGAGTCTGTTTTTGGCTTTATAAGTCTAAAAAAAAGATAACCAAAACCAACTGAAACAACTACTGCAAAAACTTCAATTAATCCCATTCTAAAAACTCCAATTTTGTTAAAACTTAAAAAAATACTACATTTTACTTACCGATAAAAGTCCATTAAACAATTTAATTCAAGCCACATATAGGGCACTCAGGATCTTTAGCAATTTTAACTTTTCTAAAACTAAGGTCTAAACCATCAATCAACAATAATTCCCCACAAAGCTGCTCACCTATTCCTAGTAATACTTTGATCGCTTGCAGTGCCTGCATTGTTCCAACGAGTCCGGCAACCGGTGCTAAAACACCATTTTCAACGCAGCTTTCACGTCCATTTCCTTCTTCAGAGTATAGACACTGATAGCAGGGTTGATCGACTTCATACCCTTTAAAAACTGATATTTGACCCTCGAAACGAATCACTGCTGCAGAGATTAACGGTTTTTGAGATTCAACACATACTTTGTTGATTTCAAAACGACTTTCAAAATTATCAGTTCCATCCAAAACAATGTCCACATCTTTTATTAAAGAGACAAGATTATCACTATGCATTATCTCATTGGCAATCGTTACCTTGATGTTGGGATTTAACTCAAGCAATTTAGTCTTAGCAGAATTTACTTTATCATCGCCTATATCTGCAGTTCGATGAATAATTTGGCGCTGCAGATTCGACAACTCTACCTGATCAAAATCAGCAATAACTAGATGACCGACACCGGCCGCTGCCAAATAAAGCGCAGTCGGAGACCCTAAACCTCCCATTCCAATTATAAGTATTGTTGAATCGTTAATTTTCTGCTGTCCCTCAATATCAACCTGGGGCAACATAATTTGCTTAGAGTATCTCAGTAATTCGTGATCGTTCATTTGAATTTTCTATTTGAAGTACTTATCAATCTTAGGCAAAATGACTAACTGACAGTAAGGTTGATCAGGGTTGTTATTATAATAGTTTTGGTGGTAACTCTCAGCCGGATAAAAAACATCCAGTGGGCTAATTTCGGTTACCGCATCTGGTATCGAGTTTATAACTGATACGGCTTGGTCTCTTTGATTTGAATCAGTATAGAATACTGCTGAACGATACTGGGTACCTCTATCAGCTCCCTGTTGGTTAAGGCTGGTTGGATCGTGAGTCTCAACAAAAACCTCAAGTAACTCAGCAAAAGAAATGTGTTGCTCATCAAACTTAATTTTTAAGACTTCTGCGTGACCACTTTGGCCACTACATACCTCTTCATAGGTTGGATTTTGTGTTGATCCATTGCAATAGCCATTAGTTAACTCCTTGACACCATCGATGCGCTGGAATATAGCCTCTACGCACCAAAAACATCCACCGGCAAAGTAAGCTGTTTGCATGTATGATTGCTTATTAATAAAAGAATATAGTATATCCGATGATAGCAAAGGAAGTCGTAAATGCTTTGAAATTGATAGCAACCGAAGAGCGACGTAAAGTAAACGAATGGTTCTTTAAAACAGGAAAAGGTGAATACGGTTATGGTGACATCTTTCTTGGCGTAACTATGCCGAACATCCGTAAGATTGCAAAAAAATTTAGTCAAGAGATTTCCTTACAAGAACTCACAAAATTGATTCAAAATCCCATTCATGAGGTAAGACTTTGTGCACTCATCATATTAGTCAATAAGTATAAAAAAGAAGATAGCAGTAAAATCTTTCAATACTATATGGATAATTTGACTTCAATTAATAACTGGGATTTAGTTGACTCAAGTGCACCCTACATTGTTGGTGACTACCTCTACAACAATCCTGAACAAACAAAGATTTTATTAAAACTTTCACAATCTGAAAACCTCTGGATTAAACGCATCAGTATCGTTTCAACCTTTACTTTTATCAAAAATAATGAGTTCAGCATAACTCTTAAAATAGCAAAGTTACTCCTTCATGATGACCACGACTTGATTCACAAAGCTGTGGGATGGATGCTGCGTGAAGTTTACAAGAGAGATGAATGCCTTATAAAACGATTCTTAAGACAAAACTACGCACAAATTCCAAGAACTACTTTAAGATATTCCATTGAACGCATGGATAAAAAAGAAAGACTTCTATACCTCAAAGGAAATTTTTATGTATCACAAAGTTAACACCAAGAATGTGATAACTTCTATGAAAATAGTCACCCTTACGAAAGTGTTGATTATACTGTTTTCAGTATAGATGAAATTTGACAGAGAACACTGAAAACACTAATATAGAGGCTTATTTATATTTATTACCCTTATTTAATATATATTATTATTTGACATATTTATTGATATTTAGGTAAAATAAGTCACTATTTAGTCACAAAATTGTCACAATAATAATGGCGAGTATATATAAAAGAGGGAAATATTGGAACCTACAATGGAATGATTCCAAAGGTAGACATAGAAAATCTCTAGGTAAGATTAGTAAAAAGGATGCTGAAGACTTATTAAAGAGAAAAGAATATGAACTGACTTATGTGCCTGTAATACAAAACAAACCTCAAAAAGGAAATGTGCTTATAATTTCCCTTTTAGCTGTTTCAGTTATTGCCATAATGTGGCTTTTCACTCCCTTTCTCCCCTCCCTATTTCTGTCCTTGTTAATTTGTATTACAACTTATAGTGGATTCAATAAATTGTCACAAAAACGCTCTTCAAAGAAAGCAGCATTGATTATGACTTTTGGAGTAACAGTTCTGTTAATTTTGCCCCTGAGTTATGTAATGTTGGTTAGTGGTATTGAGGTTAGTGTACTCATTAACAAAATACAAAATGACTTCCAAATAAGTGATATTAGAAGAATTCTAGATCAGACAATTACAGGACTTCCTTTCTCTGATTCAATGAGTGAATTTTTAGATAGTACTTTAAGAAACAATATAGAAGGGATTGTTATCACTATCAAAGACTTTGCCATTATGGTCCTTAAAAGTGTCGCCACTTTGTCAAGCCAGTTTATCTTTTTTATTATCATTACGATCTTCTCTCTCTACTATTTCTACCTTGATGGTGAAACTATTATCAAAAAAATTAGGGCAATATCACCGCTAGATAGAGAACTCAACGATCTCCTCTTGAGGCAATTC
>Ga0207964_1000482_pt1 | contig 10536 bp, 7 predicted proteins | sample Knorr_S23_td_250_FD_185608 | JGI IMG/M metagenome (GOLD analysis project Ga0207964, IMG submission 185608) | Marine microbial communities from Southern Atlantic Ocean transect - Knorr_S23_td_250_ad_251m_LV_A (SPAdes) (version 2) | ecosystem: Environmental > Aquatic > Marine > Oceanic | place...
ACTCTCATCACTTCTCACTGATCACTCATCACTCATCAGTCATCACCCATCACCCATCACTCATCACCCATCACCCATCACCCATCACTCATCACTCATCACTCATCACTCATCACTCATCACTCATCACTCATCACTCATCACTCATCACTAAATGTGAATATCCTCGTGAATAAAAGCTCCATTGAGCACAAATACCCAAAAGCTTTTTGACTACATTTGAATTTACACAGATTTAATCATGGCAAGAAAGAAGAAGAAAAATAAATACCCTCAACTCAATATAAATTTTGAAAACAAGACCGCGCAAGTCGTATTCGGGCTCTTGTTCTTATGTTTATCAACCCTATTCTTTCTAGCTTTTGTTTCCTTTCTTTTCAGTTGGAAAAAAGATTTCGACTTATTGCAGTTAAATACCGTAGACTTACTGTTTAACGCAGAAATAATAGTTCACAATTGGTTGGGTAAAATTGGGGCTGCATTAGGGCAATTTTTCATCTATCAACAATTTGGTATAGCCTCATTTTTAATTCCATTTTTCTTATTTATCTCGGGTTTACAGATCTTCACCAATCAACACATCATTAAACTGAATCGCTTATTCCGAAACTCACTTTTTATTTGCCTGTGGTTAACTACTTTTTTCGGATTGTATTTTAGTCAAACGACCATATTAAGTGGTTACAACGGCATCCTTGTTTCTACCTGGCTAATCAGCTTATTAGGCACTACGGGAACAAGTTTAATTTTAAGTTTCTCCATGCTTATATTCCTTGGTATCTACTACCGATGGACTCCGGAAAAAATCCAGGAATTCTTTAAGAAAAAAGAGCGAAATAGCGACTCAATCAGTCCCGATGAAAGCACCATTCCCGAAGCGGAGACCTTCGAAGAACAAATTCAGGAAACAATAGATCTAAGCACAAAAAAAGAAAGCGAAACTGTTAAAGACCTAGTAAACAACGTGGTTGAAGAAATGACTGTTGAGCTTCCGAAGAAAAAAGAAGTCATAGAATCTACTCCCGAAGAGGTTCAGATGGATGTAGAAGTTAAGGATGAAGAAATTTTAACGGATAAAGAAGTCAATAAAGCCTTAGAAGAATTTGGCGAATACGACCCAACCCTGGACTTAGGTCGTTACAAGCATCCTACTATAGACTTAATGATCGAATACCCGAACTCACAAGTTACTGTAGATAAAGAAGAATTAGAAGCCAATAAAAACCAAATTGTAGAGACGCTAAACAACTACAAAATTGAGATCTCTAAAATTAAAGCTACCGTTGGTCCAACAGTAACTCTTTATGAAATTGTACCTGCACCGGGAGTTCGTATCTCTAAAATTAAAGGTTTAGAAAATGACATTGCCTTAAGTTTGGCTGCTCTTGGAATACGTATTATTGCACCACTTCCGGGAAAAGGAACCATAGGGATTGAAGTACCAAACAGCAAGCCTAGCATTGTTTCTATGAAATCTGTTTTAGCTTCAGAGAAATTTCAGCATGCAAATTACGAGCTACCTATCGGACTGGGGAAAACAATTTCTAACGAAACCTTTGTTGCCGATCTGGCTAAAATGCCTCACTTACTAATGGCCGGTGCTACCGGGCAAGGTAAATCCGTAGGTTTAAATGCCATATTAGCATCTTTACTTTACAAAAAACACCCGTCACAACTTAAATTTGTGCTGGTAGACCCTAAAAAGGTAGAATTAACACTTTACAATAAAATTGAGCGGCATTTCCTGGCTAAACTTCCCGATTCTGAAGAGGCCATTATTACCGATACGACCAAGGTAGTAAACACAGTAAACTCTTTATGTATTGAAATGGATGCGCGCTACGACCTTCTTAAAAAAGCACAGGTCCGTAACATCAAAGAATACAATCACAAATTCATAAATCGCAAGTTAAATCCGGAAAACGGACATCGCTATTTACCTTACATCGTTTTAGTAATTGATGAATTTGCCGACTTGATTATGACGGCAGGTAAAGAAATAGAAACCCCAATTGCACGTTTAGCCCAATTAGCCCGTGCCATAGGTATTCACTTAATTATAGCAACTCAAAGACCTACGACGAATATTATTACAGGAACCATTAAAGCCAACTTCCCTGCTCGTATTGCCTTTAGAGTAACTTCTGTCATCGACTCCAGAACGATTATGGATGCCGCCGGAGCCAACCAATTGATCGGTCGTGGTGATATGTTAATCTCTGACGGTAACGAAATGACTCGTTTACAATGTGCTTTTATAGACACTCCTGAAGTAGAAAAATTAACCGAATTTATCGGGAATCAGCAAGGCTATCCAATGGCATTTGAATTACCGGAATTTGTAGGCGAAGAAGCAAAAGCCATTGGTGCTATAGATCTTAACGATAGAGATTCGCTATTCAGAGATGCAGCATCCGTCATTGTAATGCATCAACAAGGCTCTGCATCCTTATTACAACGTAAACTTAAATTAGGTTACAACAGAGCCGGACGAATTATCGATCAACTTGAAGCAGCCGGTATTATTGGTCCTTTTGAAGGTAGTAAGGCCCGTCAGGTTCTTATTCCGGATGAATATACCCTGGAGCAATTACTCAACAGTGAAAACGAAAATAATGAATAATTGACAATTGTCACGCTGAGCCTGTCGAAGCGCAAAACTTCATGACAGCTTTCATCGGTCATCACTCATCACTCATCACTAATTAAACCAAACAGAATAAAACAATCAAAGCGCTCTTTGCATCGTTATTTTACTAATTTTGCAGACCAGTACATAAAACCAAATTAATGACTCGATTACTCATCTTACTCAGCTTTTTTGCTATACAACAACTATCTCTTGCACAGATCAGTAGTGATCCTACAGCTAAAATTCTTCTTGATGAAGTTAGTGCTGCTACAGATGCACATGAGGCAATCCACATTGTATTTGAGTACCACTTAAATAACAAGTCCGAAAACGTTCAGGAAACGACTACCGGAGAACTGACTCTGAAAAAGAACCAGTACATTTTATCTTTTATGGGTATCGATCAAGTGAGCGATGGTGAAAATATATGGACCATCATGGAAGAAGATGAAGAAGTTCAAATTTCCGAGATCGATACGGATGATGAAAATTCAATTACTCCTTCCAACCTGCTGAAAATGTATGAAAATGGTTTCATCTGCCAGATGGGCGAAAAAACCGGAAACCTGCAAATCATAAAACTACTTCCTGAAAACCCTAATGATGCTGATTACATCAAGATTCATCTTTTGATAGACACGCAATTAAAACAAATCAAAAACTTAAAGCAATTTGGAAAAAATACAACGGAGTCAGAATATGTAATTAATAATTTCTCTCCCAGTATCATTGAAGATTCTGCCTTTATTTTTAAAGAATCTGATTTCCCTGACTTTGACATTATCGATTTGAGATAAAAAACAATTAAGTCGCCCTACATCATTTGAGAAAAGAAAAATAAAACACCCATAAGTATAGACATTCCTTCTACCCCAAAAGTCACAAAACGTTCTTGTAAGTTCGGATGACTTCTATAGATAAGAAAAGCTGAAAACTCATAAGTTAAATAGATGGCAACAGCGCCCCACAAATTAAAATCACCTTCAAAAAAGAATCGATAAGCGAGTATCAATTCCGCTATTAACAAAGCCCCGATTCCTATCCACCTCGCTTTCCTTACCCCAAAATACTGAGGGATGGTTGCTAAATTAAATTCGTCAAAACGCAAATCGCGAATATCAAAAGGAATGGTAATGGCGAAAACGAATAAAAAACGTTCTAAAAGTGGCAAAAACTCCAGTTTTTGACCATTTATCAAAACGGGTAATCCATCGGTCACAAATGCCCAGATAACAGCTATTAAAAATATCTTTAAACCCGGCACATCCCTCAACCTCAACCATCCTGTTGGTTTTTTGTAAATGGGTAAACCATAAGCCATAGAAACAATGGCCATAATAATAAGAGGAAATAATACATACGCATAGATCGCCATAAAAAAGTAAAAAGCCATTAGACCTGATGCGATACACAAAGCCCACAAAAATGCTCTTAACTTATAAATACTCTGATGCCTCACAGACTCTCCCTCTAATAACATCGGATGCACGCGAGCCAGACGCATAAAATTGTAAGCAAAAAGAGTTGAGAAAAAAACGAACCCTGTTAATTCACTATTTTCTATTTGGCGAAATTCAAGGCTTAACCACGTAAGAGCGTAGACTCCAAGCGACACATAAATATTGCTCGCAATCAAAAAATCTAAAATCTTTAGGACAAATCTCATACGACTTAAAAATACTTATATTTTTCATTCTACTAAATAGATTCCAAAATCAATAATTTCGTAATTTTGCTTTAATAAAAACCTACTTTTAATATAAAAAATGAATACAAACTCATTCTTGCTTCGCCACATCGGTCCTAGAAAGGAAGATGTAACTAATATGTTGGCCACAATGGGCCTAAATTCTATTGACGAATTAATTGAACAAACCATCCCATCGGCTATCAGGCTGAAAGAAGATTTAGATTTGGGAAAAGCCTTAAGTGAACAAGAATTCCTTGCTCATATCAAAGAACTTTCTCAAAAAAACAAACAATACAAAACCTATATTGGTTTAGGATATAACAATGCAGTACTCCCTAGTGTTATCCAAAGGAATATTTTGGAAAACCCGGGTTGGTATACTGCGTACACTCCTTACCAGGCAGAAATTTCACAAGGAAGGCTTGAAGCTCTTTTAAATTTCCAAACCATGGTCATCGACCTTACAGGAATGGAAATTGCCAATGCCTCTCTGCTGGATGAGGCCACAGCTGCTTCAGAAGCTATGATTATGCTGTACAACAGCAGACCGCGTGCTAAGAAAAAAGCGGATGCAAATCAATTTTTCGTTTCAGAAGATTGTTTACCTCAAACCATAAGCCTTTTAGAAACGCGTTCCGAACCTTTGGGAATTGAACTTATTATTGGCGATCATCTCGAATTTGAGTTTAATGAAAAAATCTTTGGAGCCTTACTTCAATACCCGACAGCTACCGGTGAAGTTTACGACTACAAAAACTTTACTGATAAAGCACACGAAGCAAACGCAGGGGTTTCTGTTGCGGCAGACCTACTGTCTTTAGCACTATTAGAGTCTCCCGGATCCTGGGGTGCTGATGTCGTAATAGGTACTTCACAACGATTTGGTATTCCCATGGGATATGGTGGCCCTCACGCAGCCTTTTTCGCAACAAAAGAAACCTTCAAAAGAAATGTTCCCGGACGCATCATCGGTCTTTCAAAAGATGAAGATGGTAACCCGGCCTTGCGAATGGCACTTCAAACACGTGAGCAACATATCAAAAGAGAAAAAGCAACTTCTAATATTTGCACCGCTCAAGTATTATTAGCTGTAATGGCGGGTATGTATGCCGTTTATCACGGACCTAAAGGGATTACTCATATTGCAAAACGCATTCACAATAAAACAAATGCACTAAGTTCAGCAATAAAAGATCTGGGTTATATTCAAAAAAATGAGCAGTATTTCGATACCATACTAATCGACCTGAAAGAAGTTAGTGCAGACGCAATAAATAAAATTGCACTCGAAGCACATATTAACTTCCTGTACATAGACGAACATACCATTAGCATCAGTTTAAATGAAACAACCACCATCGATGATCTGAATAACATCCTTGCCGTACTCGCCGCAGCAAAAGGAATCGACTTTAACAGAATAACTGAAGTTTACAATTCAGGTACAATTTCCGGATCAATAAAGAGAAAGACCGATTTCATGACTCATAAAGTCTTCAACTCTTATCATTCGGAAACAGAGATGATGCGCTACATCAAAAAACTTGAGCGAAAAGATCTATCTCTAAATCATTCCATGATCGCATTAGGTTCATGTACCATGAAACTAAATGCAGCAAGTGAAATGCTTCCGCTAAATGAAAGTAATTTTAGTTCGCTACACCCATTTATTCCTGAAGATCAGGCAGAAGGTTATCTAGAGATATTTAAACAACTGGAAAAAGACCTTTGTGAGATTACCGGTTTTGCAGGTATGTCTTTACAACCTAACTCCGGAGCACAAGGCGAATATGCAGGTCTGATGGTTATCCGTGAATATCACAGATCAAGAGGTGATCACCAAAGAAATATAACGCTGATCCCTTCATCAGCCCACGGAACAAACCCTGCTTCTGCTGTTATGGCAGGTATGAAGGTTGTTGTTGTGAAATGTGATGAAATGGGAAATATTGACATTAATGATCTAAGAGAAAAAGCTGAAAAGCACGCTGATGAATTATCAGCATTAATGATTACCTACCCATCTACACATGGCGTGTTCGAAGCTTCGGTAAAAGAAATCACATCCATCATCCATAAACATGGCGGACAAGTATACATGGATGGTGCAAACATGAATGCTCAGGTAGGTCTGACATCTCCCGGAGAAATTGGAGCCGACGTATGCCATCTTAACCTACACAAAACTTTTGCCATTCCTCATGGAGGAGGAGGTCCGGGTGTAGGACCTATTGGTGTAGCCGAACAATTGGTTGAATTCCTACCGGGTCATCCGGTAATAGCGTGTGGAGGTAAAAACAGTATATCAGCTGTTTCTGCCGCTCCGTGGGGTTCAGCTTTGGTTCTTTTAATCTCTTACGCATACATAAAAATGCTGGGTACTGAAGGTTTAACAGAATCTACAAGGTACGCTATTCTTAATGCTAACTACATGAAAGCATTATTGGAAAAGCATTATAAAATTCTTTATACCGGTAAAAACAACCGCGTTGCTCACGAAATGATACTGGAATGTCGTGATCTAAAAGCTGCCAGTGGCATTGATGTTACGGACATAGCTAAACGCTTAATGGACTACGGCTATCATGCACCAACAGTTTCATTTCCGGTAGCGGGAACTTTAATGATCGAACCTACAGAAAGTGAGAGTAAAGAAGAAATTGATCGTTTCTGCGAAGCCATGATAAGCATCAGAGAAGAAATTGAAAATGTGATAACAGGTGAATTTGACCCTGAGGATAACACCCTCAAAAATGCTCCACATACGCTGAAACAATGTACCAGCGACGAATGGATGTTCGGATACTCTCGTCATCATGCTGCTTACCCCTTAAACTGGGTAAGAGAAAACAAATTTTGGCCTGCTGTAAGAAGAGTGGATCAGGCTTACGGAGACAGAAATCTCATTTGCTCTTGTCCCGGAATAGAAAGCTATGAAGATAGTGCTTGTAATGCTTAATATAATAATGTAAATTTTGCGCATATTTTAAGCGAACCACAAAAAATATACGCTTACTTATGAAAAAACATCAATTGTTAAATCATTCAAACAAACTAAAAAATTAACTAAAGTAGATTTGTTGTGCTCATTTATGATTTGCTGATTAAAATCTTCCTCCTTACGAAAACAGTCTTTTGGCACGCTTGTTGGGAGTGTAAGCTTGTAATATCTAGTAAAATAACGTAAATACGTGCATAATCAAACAATTAACTTTAAAATACATTACACTATGAAAAAACTTTATTTACTTACCGTTTCCATGTTAGTCGTTTCTACTGCTTTTGCTCAAGAATCACTACGTTCTATGGCTCCTGTAATAACTAAAAAGCTTGTCGATAATCTTGAATTCAGACAAGCCGAAGGAGACACTTTATTTTACTACGACTGTAGCAACTTATATATCACTGACGATGCAGATGTTGAAGCATTTGAACTGATGAGAGAAGACTTTGATGGGGGGATTCCTTATCCTTATGCAGACGTAACGGAAACTGATATATCAGAATACGTTTCTGGATTTTTCTGGATTTACGACAGGGATTCCACCAATAATAAACCTTTAGCTCCAAACGGAGACTTAACATTTGACTGGGATGAAAACACAGACCCTAACGTTTCTGACACGGCTTGGTACTTTACTGCTTACTCCTGGTTTACGGATGCTTCTATTCAAGCCGATAACTGGTTAGGCATGGGACCTGTAACTATCCCTGATGCAGGTGCTGCTTTAAAATTTCATCAAAGAGGTAAAAAAGACTTTATTGATGGTTTTGATGTTTACATTACGACCGGAGGAATGGAACCATACGAGGATATAGATCCGGGTGAAACTGATATCGCATTTTCTTATCAGGAACACACAAGTAATGACCCATCATTTCAAGCTAAAGATACGATCTGGACTCAAAAAACGGTTTCATTAAACGATTTTGCGGGAGAAAGCATTTACTTTACCTTCCACCACCACTCTAGGGATATGGAAAGATTAATGCTTGACAACTTCCTAATTGTTGAAACCAATGATATGGCAATAAATGAAACTCAACTAAACGGCATATCGATCTACCCGAATCCGTCTGAAGGTGTGTTTACAGTAAATTCTACTGAAGCCGACTCATACACTATTGAGGTTATCAACGTATTGGGAGAAATTGTTTCTGTCAAAACTGTTGAAGGTATGATGAATGAAACATTTAACATGTCTCACTACAATGCCGGATTATACTTTGTAAAAATAGCTAACGGTACGTCTGAAAACGTACAAAGAATGGTCATCAAATAATATTGATTATACCTCATAAAAAAAGGCTCCGGATGGAGCCTTTTTTTATGTACTATTATTAGCTACTTTTCTCCTTTATCGTTTTAAACAGCTCCGATGAAAACACAAAATCCTGTAAATCCTGATTTCCTGCTTTAATAATATCTGTATTTGTACCCTTCCAGGCCATCATTCCTTCTTTAATAAAAAGAATTCGATCTCCGATCTCCATCACCGAATTCATATCATGTGTATTAATTACTGTAGTCATTCCATACTCATAAGTTAATTCTTGTAACAGATTATCTATAAGAATTGCTGTATAAGGATCTAAACCCGAATTGGGCTCATCACAAAACAAATATTTTGGATTTAAAACAATGGCTCTGGCAATAGCAACTCGTTTCTTCATACCCCCACTAATTTCAGATGGGTATAAATGATTTACATTTTCCAGATTCACGCGTTTCAAACAGAAATTTACACGATCTATCATTTCCTCTTTAGACATATCAGAAAACATCTGTAGTGGAAACAATACATTTTGCTCTATATTCATCGAATCAAACAATGCACCACCCTGAAATACCATGCCTACCTCCTTGCGAAGTCTTTTTAAATTGTTCGTTGACATCGTAACAATATCCTCACCATCAAATAATATGGAGCCCTGTTCCGGTTTATGCAAACCCAACAAACATTTTAATAAAACCGTCTTTCCGGAACCACTTTGACCTATAACCAAATTGGTCACTCCTTTTTCATACATAAAAGAAATATCCTTCAGAATTTCCCGACCGGAAAAAGACTTAATAATATTTTTAATCTCAATCATTATCCTAACAGCAATTGAGTTAATAAATAATTTGATACAATAATTACTACTGAACTAAATACCACAGCTTTTGTACTGGATTTCCCAACTTCCAAAGCACCACCTTCAGTAAAAAATCCATGAAAAGAAGATACACTGGCGATGATAAATGCAAATAAAACCGTTTTGATAAGTGCATAAACCGCTTTAAACGGAATGAAATCATATTGAATTCCCGTAATAAACTCTGCAGCAGTACACTCTCCGGAAAGAGTACCTGCAAGCAAACCACCAAAAACTCCAACAGACATACTCATGCCAATCAAAAGTGGATTAAAAAACATCAGAGCAAAAATCTTAGGTCGCACTAAATAAGTTATAGGATTAATTCCCATAACCTCTAAAGCATCTATCTGCTCCGTAACACGCATGGTTCCTATACCTGAAGCTATATTCGACCCAATCTTACCTGCCAGCAACAAACTAATAATTGTAGGTGAAAACTCCAATATCACAGCATCTCTGGTAGCATAACCAATCAGATATCTGGGCATCCAACTTCCTTCCATATTCGAAGCCGTCTGAAGCGTAACTACTGCTCCCACAAAAAGGGAAACAAAAATGACAAACGCAATTGATTTTAATCCCAACTCAGAAATTTCCTTCACAACCAAACGATACATGACCGATCGACGCTCCGGCTTTCTAAACACGTCTCCAACAAAAAGTAAATATTTCCCAAAAGAAGCAATTAAACCCATATCATAATTTTCTCTAAAATAAGTGTAAATTTACCGAATCTATAAATAAATAGTCGCTTTTATACATTTTGACATGAAATTAAACCTTAAAAAAACAAATTACCTATACATCTTTGTTTTCTTCATCTCCTTACTTATAAGCTCTTGTTCGGCACTTAAAAGTTGTGACTGCCCGGGCATGGGATATCAAAATAAGAACATAGAAAACACACAACATTCTTAATAAATATGAACAAGAATTACTACGCAGTTATTATGGCCGGAGGAATTGGAAGTCGATTCTGGCCGATGAGTAGAACAAAGCACCCAAAACAATTTATTGATGTTTTAGGTACCGGAAAAACGCTTATACAACAAACATTCGACAGATTATCAAA
>Ga0207964_1000484_pt1 | contig 10522 bp, 9 predicted proteins | sample Knorr_S23_td_250_FD_185608 | JGI IMG/M metagenome (GOLD analysis project Ga0207964, IMG submission 185608) | Marine microbial communities from Southern Atlantic Ocean transect - Knorr_S23_td_250_ad_251m_LV_A (SPAdes) (version 2) | ecosystem: Environmental > Aquatic > Marine > Oceanic | place...
TCACCACTCATAACTCGGCCTCAACAGCATTTAGCAATGGCTGTATATCAGCCTGTTCATGCCAGCGGTTGAGTGGCAATAGATGCGCTTGATAGGCAAATTCTTTCTTGTTGTAGACCTCTAGCTGTGCGCGCCCTTCGACAAATTCTGAGGCCAGACGGCGCAGGGCTTGCCGCCACTGCTCGGTTTGCAGCTGCCAGTCCTCGATAACAGTGACATCTGTTATCAACTGATTATCGCTGACGCCAATAAATTTAAGCTTATTGTCCCTTAATTGCGCAAAAGCACAGCCGCTAAGTTCCGAGGCACTGGCCAGCACATACAATGGCAACTGGGGATCCTTGGGACGCTCTCCCAGCCAATCGCTGGCGCTAACATTGCCGGTTTTATAATCGATAACAATACAGTTGCCATGCACATTATCCAGCCGATCAATTATCAGAGATACCTGAAGACCCTCAAAGCTAAACCCCGTGGCCTGTTCAGTTGCGATAACTGTAAACGCGGGACGCTCCTTTTCAATCTCTAACCACTGCAGGATTAACTTTGTTAAGCGCTGCTGTTCCAGCTGATTAAAACGCTCTCCCAATAGGCATGGATGCCGGCCGGCCTGCTCACTCAAAACAGCCTCTATATGCTCCTCTACCTGCTCAGAGAGTTGCTGCTCTGATAGCCGCATCATAGCTTCAGAGGATCCCCACAGCCCCCAAAGCCGATATAAAATTTCATGTACTATACTGCCGCGATCCAAGGGCGAAAGACCCATTAACGGCTGTTCCAGAGGTTTCGCCCAAAGCCTATGTATGGCAAATGCATTAAAAGGGCAGGTCGACTCATTTTTCAGCAGACTACTACCACCGCGTATAGGTTCTCTGGTGGCATCAAAGGGTTGCCCCCTATCTGCAACCAACAGACATTGTTGCGCCTGTAACAGCCAGGGAGGCATGGTTGAATTGGGCGCAATGGATCCTTGGGACTCAGCCAGCTGAATATCCTTAATCAATGGGCTCGGTTCTATTGGGGTTTGCCCATCTGATACAGGAAAGCTCAGAATCAGTTTTTTAGCATTATCTCTATAGCTATTCAGCAAACTACAGGCTATCTGCAACTCTCTTTCCGGCAAGCTATGTGGCATTTCCTGAGCGCGCTGATACTCAGCGGGTAAAATCGCATCCATAGCGCCGCTCGATGGGAAATTGCCGCTATGCATACCCAGCACCCACAGTTGATCGAATTGCAAACCAACTCCCTCCAGCAAACCCAGCACTTGCAATGGCGCGTCACCGGTCTGCGGGTGAAATAACTGCTCGCTGGCCAAGCGTTGTAAATAGACTAGAGCCGTGGAGCGACCCACCTCAATACCCAGATTATCCAGCTCGGCATAGTGGCTTAATAATTTGCTCCACTGCTGGCGCTGCTGATATTGCAGGCTATCCAGCTGTTTGCTGCCGGGCCAGCCGAGTTGACCAATAAATTGGTCGAAAAATGCCGCCCAATCGGAGAACGTTTTATTTGTAGAGGATATTTGCCTCAATGACTGCTGCGCCTCGTACAGCGGTTGCAACACAGGTTGCAGCTGATCGGGAACCTCAAGTTTCCCCTGACGGCCCCTGAGAATCTGCACAAACTTATCAAAATTTATCTGATGGCTGCGAGTGGCTCTAAGGGCCAGCTCGCAATCGACTCGAAACTGCACAGGAAGCTGCTCAAAAATAGAGCAGGGGGAGTATAAAACCCCCAGCCAATCCTGTAGCGGCCGTTGATAGTTAAATAGCTCTAACAGGCCCAGCGCCGACTGCATTAATGGCACGTCCGCAAAGGTTGTGCCAGCTGAGATATTTACCGCGGCAGGACAGTTTTCCACCGCCAGTGCCTCGCTGATAACCCGCGCTGTGCGCTGTACAGTCTTGTTTAGATCCGGCAGTAATAGGCCAATGCGTTGCTGTGGCTGCTTGGCAAGCTCAGCCGCCGCCCACCGCGCCGCTGTCTGCAGCTCTTCGGCCGGATCAGCGCATTGCAACTTCAGCGCATCCATATTGCGATCACAGGCTTCAATCTCTACGTTCTGCGCGCCGGCGGATTCAAGTACAGAGGTCTGCAATGGCGATAAGGACTGGAACCCATAGAGTGCTATCAACGGCTCTTTTGGCAATGCAGCCTGTGCAAATCCAGCTTTGACCAAGCTCCAGCTAGTCGCAGTAGTAACCAACCCATTTTTATTTAATAACCCCTGATAAGTACCTGCCCAGCGTTTAAACTTACTGACTGCCGCGCTGTTATCTTGAAGATCATCCACACTCAAATTCCAGCGCTGTAACAGATCCAGACAGTTATTGGCCATCGACGCAAAATTATTATTTAACTGGTTTTCATGTTTGACGATAGCGCGTTCCCAGTAATAAATGCTCTGCAAGCGCCCAACCTCAGCAAGCCCCTGTGCCAATGGGTGATTTTGATCCTGAAGTTCATGCCAGCAGTGGCTGAGCCAATGTTCCATCGACATCACTCTGGGCACTGACCAGACTGCGGTTGCCGCCGCCAAAGACTGCCCCCACGCCTGTTGCACCTGTGCGGCAAGGCGCTGATTTGCGGTTAAAATCAGATGGTTGCTTTCAATTGCATCTCGAAATAGGGCAATATCAATCAGTGGTGGTAACATTTGTGAAAAATAGGCTTATTTAAAGTAGTTGTGAAACGATATAATCTCAGAACAGCAGAGTAAATAACAGTGGGTTGATACAATTAACAGATGAGTATTTTTACAACCATAGTATTTTGGATCCTCGTCACCGGGTTAGTAGCCCTGCCGCTGGGTATTTTTCTCGGTCGAATATTAGGCCGCAATGAACGCAATTCCGAAATGGCGGAGCTGATGGCCTCCAATAGAGTACTGGAGGAAAAGTTATCCAATCAGCAGAGCCACTTTGATGCCCAGCTTAAATTGGTGAAGGATGCAAAACAGAGTTTAAGTCAGGAGTTTGAAAATCTCGCCAACCGAATTTTTGATGAAAAACACAGCACTTTTTCTAAACAGAGCAAACAGGCGCTAGAAGTTTCCCTCAGTCCTCTGCGCCGTGATCTGGGCGATTTTCGCAAACAGGTCTCAAGCGCCTATGATAAAGAAAACGCCGATCGCAACCGCTTGGCGGGGCAGATTAGCGAATTGCAAAAACAAACCATACAGATCTCTGCAGATGCAGTTAGCCTTGCAAATGCCTTGCGTGGCGATAATAAACAGCAGGGCAACTGGGGAGAATTTGTCCTTGAAAAACTGCTGGAAGACTCCGGTTTAAGCAAGGGCAGGGAATACCAATGCCAAGTGGCGCTTAAAGATGATCAGGGAAAACGCCGCAATCCAGATGTAATAGTCCATCTTCCCGAGGGTCGGGATATTATTATCGATGCCAAAGTCAGTCTAACCGATTACGAGCGCTATTTTCATGCCGAGGACGAGGAGACGCGTCAGCGCTGCCTAACCCAACATCTCAACTCATTGCGCGCTCATATCAAGGGCTTGAGTGGTAAGGATTATGAAAAGTTAGAGGGTGTAAACAGCCTTGATTTTGTACTGATCTTTATTCCGGTCGAATCTGCTTTTATGCTCGCCCTAGACAGCGATCCAGAGATGATGAGAGAGGCCTATGACAAAGGTATTATACTGGTCAGCCCGAGCACATTAATGGTCACTCTTAGAACTATAAAAAACCTCTGGCGTTATGCAGATCAAAACCGCAACGCGCAGGTAATAGCTGAAAAAGCCGGTGCACTTTACGACCTTTTTGTGCTGCATGTGGAAGCCCTAGAGGATGTAGGCAAGCATCTAGACAAAAGTAAAGATGCCTATGAAACCGCCCATAAAAGGCTGTCCTCGGGTCGCGGCAACCTAATCAAACGCACTGAAGAATTAAAGAAATTAGGGGCAAAAACCAAGAAAAGTTTGCCGGATAAGCTATTGCCCTCTATGGATCCCTCTGCGCAGGAATAAGGGTTTGTATTTATTAAGATAGTCGGGCCTCAAAAACGCGTATTTTTTGTTCTGGCCAAGGTGCACGAAAAGCTATAGCGCAGTGTATGTAAAAATACATGAGCAGGGGAAGTCGCAGCGCAACACAGCCTAAGGCAAAAAAGGCCGTTTTTAGAGTCGACGAAGATGAACACCAGATTCGATATGCTGCGTCCAAGGAAACTGGTCAAAGAGGGCGGCTGAGACAATCTTATGGGTCTTAGTAATCTCCACAAGGTTGGCCGCTAGGGTAGTTGGATTGCACGAGATATAGAGAATATTATCCAAGCCTGTCACCAATTTTTCAGTACCAGAATCGAGACCGGCCCGAGGTGGGTCGACAAAAATCGTTGAAAAATTAAAACTATCTAAGTCCACCTCGGCAAGACGCCGAAAGTCACGCTGTCTATTTAAAGCCTGAGTAAATTCTTCACTGGAAAGCCTCGCCACAGTTACATTATGGATCTGGTTTGCAGCAAAGTTTGTTAGCGCAGAATTGACCGAGACCTTGGAAATTTCCGTGGCCAGTACCTTATCAAAATGTTGCGCCAATACCGCTGTAAAGTTGCCATTGCCACAGTAGAGCTCGATCAGATCACCGGCGCTTGCGCTCAGACAGCCACTGGCCCAGCTAAGCATTTCACGATTGATTCCCGCATTGGGTTGGGTAAAGCTAGACTCCACCTGCTGATAGCTGTATTGCTTCCCGTCTACTTCCAATGTTTCCGTTACATAGTCGCGATCCAGCACCAGTTTTTGTTTGCGACTGCGACCAACAATGGCAATATTAAGCTGATTTTGTAGCGTCTTTGCCTCGTTTTCCCAGTCTTTATCCAAAGGGCGATGGTAGATCAGCGTTACCAGCGCCTGATCGGAGGTGGTGGTTAAAAACTCCATACTAAACAGCTTGCGACTCAGTATTTCACTGTTATTAACGGCTTCCATAATAGGCGCCATCAACTGATTGATCAGCGCCGAACCAATAGGGAAATCCTCAATAATATAGGGTCGTTTTTCACCCGGTTTATTCATCGCATAATGGGCTTTACCCCACTCGTGCCAGACGCGAAATTCGGCGCGCATACGAAATCCAAGGGGTCGCGAGGGGTAGACCTTAAGAGGCGGCATGGCTATGCCGGCCTCGGCCATAAGGCGCTGTAAACTATCTACCTTAGTATCCAATTGCCGTTGGTAGTCGGCCGGATTGTCTGATGGCTGATAACTCATTGGCAGTTGTAAATCTGTTGAGTTTTAGCGGCCATTACAAAATCATTAAAATGTAGGCCTCGAAGACTGTGAGACCACCAACATACACAAACTTCACCCCAGTTGATCACCAGAGTAGGGTGATGGTCTGCCTGCTCGGCTATTTCAGTAATAGCATTGGCAAACTGCATGGCATCTACAAAATTGGCAAATTTAAAGCAGCGCTGCAACTGATCAACAGCATCCTTGTTAGCAATTTGCCATTTGGGGATTTGGGCGAGAAGCTCAGCCCGTTGCTCAGCTGGTACCAAAGAGGTATCGGCAGGCGGGCTGTTTACACTGTAGTCACTTAATTTCATTTAAATACAATTTTTTGGTTTGGGTAAGCCGGCCAGTTTGGCCACTAATTTTGCAGGGCTGCCGGAAAAAAGCTTATTGAGATACAGACTGCGTCCTTTTTCTACACCCAGATGTTCAGTAACAACCTTACACAGAGGGCGCATTGAGGGTGAAAATCCATAAGCCGAAAAAAAATCCCGTGCCGCCATTAATATCTCCATATGGTTTTCCTCTATACGCATACCTTCCTCTAAGGCGAGCTGGTGCGCCCGCTCCGCAGACCAGGGGGGTAAACTACCCAAATAATCAGAATCTTGCACCATGAAAGCATTAAGCCATATTTTGCTTAAAAATTAAAAAAGCCCTGTATTTTACAGGGCTCTAAGGAATAACCGTATGGATTTAATTAATCGTCGTTCATCACCCCGAAGATATGTAGCAGGCTGAGGAACAAATTGTAGATCATCACAAACAATGTCACCGTGGCAGAAATATAGTTGCGCTCACCGCCATGAATAATGGCGCTGGTCTGCCACATAATGATGCCCGCTGAGAGGAATGCAAATACCGAACTCACAGTAATCGCCAGCGCGGGGATCTTTAAGAATATATTGGCGATGCTTGCCACAAAGGCCACCAGTATTCCGGTCATTAAAAAACCGGTCATAAAGCTGAGGTTTTTTCTGGTGGTCAGCACATAGGCCGATGCCCCGAAAAATACCAGAGCAGTAGACCCCAATGCCATCATGATGGGTCCAGATCCTGTCACCGCAAGGTACATATTGAGAATCGGGCCCAGAGTAAAGCCAAGCCATCCGGTCAGTGCAAAGACCCAAAGAATACCAGAGGCATTGTTTTTATTTTTCTCTGTCATCCACAGACACAGAAAATAGGGCAACAGAGTCCACAGGCCGAAGAAGGGCGCATTGATCGCCATTGATATTCCTGCCATCAGGGCACTAAACGCCAAGGTGGCCCCCAATAGCGTATAGGTACTACGCAGAACCTTAGCCACTGCAGGGTCAAGTGCGGTGCTTTGAATACCGGAAGGCATGGTTTTAGAGCTGTACTTATTTAGGTTTGGGTTTGAGTCCATGTGAATATCCTGATCGTTAAATTGAAAACACCTACTAATAATACTCCAAAAGACAGAGTTTTCCAGTTTTTTAAATAGCAAAGCTCTGCAGTTCAAAGCCGCTTCTATCCAGCTGCAAAACCCAGCCATGATCATGCCAATCTCCCAGCACAATCCTTTCACCAGCGCTAACCTGATGACGGTTTGGTCTATGGGTATGGCCGTGAATTAAAGTGCCAATCTGGTATTTCTCCATCACAGCATCTACAGCCTCGGCATTGACATCCATTATTGCGCTGGGTTTATTAGCGTTGGCAGCCATACTTTTAGCCCGCCAATCACTGGCCAATCGCTGTCTGCGTTTCAGTGGCAATAGCCCAAAGCAGAATTTGCACAGAGGATTGCGCACCTTGCGTCTAAAGCGCAGATAATCAATATCGTCTATACACAGCGTATCGCCGTGCATTAGCAGCGCTCGCTGCCCCTGATAATCAACAATATATTCATCTGCAAGTAGGGTTGCGCCGGTATTGGACATAAATCGCCGACCCAGCAAAAAATCCCGATTGCCATGCTGAATATACAGCGCAATACCGCGCTCAGTAAGTTCTTTAAAGGCCTGCTGAATCTCAATGCTCAACGGGCTATTATCGTCATCGCCAACCCAGGCTTCAAAGAGATCCCCGAGAACATAGAGGGCCTCCGCAGTCACCGCCTGTTGTTGCAGAAAAAGCAAAAACGCCCGGGTTACCGCCGGGCGCTGTGGAGACAGATGTAGATCTGAAATAAATAATATTGACATAGCCGATCTCGGATCAATGCCTTCTACTTTGCGGCGTAGCTATCACTGATTAGAGTTTCTGTAATTTCTATGGGATCCACAGGCACATCTTGATGACCCATAGTAGTTCCAGTTTGCACAGCCTTTATTTTTTCTATTACATCCATACCTTCCACAACCTTGCCAAACACAGCGTAACCCCAGCCCTGCATATTTTTACCACTGTGGTTTAGAAAACCATTGTCGGCCACATTGATAAAAAACTGTGAAGAAGCAGAGTGCGGATCACCAGTTCGAGCCATGGCAACGGTGCCAATATCATTTTTAAGCCCGTTATCAGCTTCGTTCTCAATCGATGCTTTGCCCTCTTTTTGCTGCATATTGGAGGTCATGCCCCCGCCTTGCACCATAAAGCTATTGATCACTCGATGAAAAATAGTGTCATTGTAAAAATTCTCTTTGGCATAACTTAAAAAGTTAGCAGAGCTCAGTGGTGCCTTATCAAAGTCCAGTTCGATAGCAAAATCGCCCATGGTGGTGCGGAAAGTAATCATATTGAGTCCATAGAGTTATTGACGTTTCAAGATACATTTTAATTTGTAACCGAGCTAAATCAAAGTTATGTTTGCTATTAATCCAAATATAGCCCCGCAACTGGAAATAATTGCACAATATTGCCCAGCAGCGATGCTTTAAGGTTTATTGAGTGGTAGCTGAACGCTATACTGCGCAGCCTAACCGATCCTGCAAGCGACTCTAAATGACCGACACTGCAAAACCGATAAATTTTATACAACAGATTATCAGCGCCGATATTGAATCTGGAAAAACCCACAAAGTGGTGACCAGATTTCCGCCGGAGCCAAACGGTTATCTGCATATTGGGCACGCCAAGTCGATTTGTCTCAACTTTGGATTAGCTGAGCTCTTTAACGGTGATTGCCATCTGCGCTTTGATGACACCAACCCCGAAAAAGAAGATACCGAGTATGTGCAGGCTATTATTGAAGATGTGCGCTGGCTGGGCTTCTTATGGCAGGGCGAGATTCGCTACGCATCCGACTATTTCGATCAATTTTATCAGTGGGCCTGTGATCTGATTGATCATCAAAAAGCCTATGTCTGTGAACTCAATGCACAGCAGATGCGTGAATATAGAGGAACCCTCACCGAAGCGGGAAAAGACAGTCCCTATCGCAATCGTCCCGCCGCCGAGAGCAGGGCGCTATTAGAGCAGATGAAAGCGGGCAGTATCGCCGAGGGCGCTATGACTTTACGCGCCAAAATTGATATGGCCTCTGCCAATATCAATATGCGCGACCCGGTTTTGTATCGCATCAAGCGCATGGCACACCATAGAACTGGCGACCAATGGAATATCTATCCCGCCTACGACTTTGCCCATGGTCAAGAAGATGCGATTGAAGGGGTCACCCATTCTATTTGCACCTTAGAATTTACCGCCAACCGGCCCCTGTACAACTGGTTTATTGAAAACCTCGCGGTGCCAACAACACCGCAACAGTACGAATTTGGTCGTTTAAATCTCAATTACACCATCACCAGCAAACGCAAGCTTAAGCAGTTGGTCGACGAGGGTCATGTGGATGCTTGGGATGATCCCAGAATGCCCACATTATCCGGCTTGCGGCGCCGCGGAGTCAGTGCCAGTGCGGTTCGCAACTTCTGCGATAGCTTGGCGGTAGCAAAGACCGATGGCGTGGTTGATATGGCTCAATTCGAGCACTTTATTCGCGATGATCTCAATAACAATGCGCGGCGCGCCATGTGTGTGCTCAAGCCATTGCTGGTTACCCTAACCAACTATGAACAGGATAAGGTTGAGCAGTTCGCCGCAGCCGCACATCCCCAGAGGGATGATTTAGGGGAGAGAAGCATAGCCTTCCGGCAGCAGCTGTACATTGATCGCAACGATTTTAGTGAAGATACCGGCTTATCGCGCAAAAAATTCAAACGCTTGGTGATTGGCGACTATGTGCGCTTGCGCAGCGCCTATATTATTCGCGCAGACCAAGTGGTGCGCGACTCCGTGGGCGAGATTCAAGAAATCAAAGCATCCATAGTGCCCAATACGGTGGGGGCAGACGCACCTGAGGGAATTAGAGCTCGGGGCGTGATTCACTGGGTCTCTGCACTGGATGCGGTCGACTGCACAATCAATCTATACGATCGCCTATTTGCAGAAGCACAACCAGACTCCGGCGATAAAAACTTCCTAGAGCATTTAAACCCAGCTTCACTAAAGGTAATACAGGGCTGTAAAGCCGAAGCTAGTTTAGACAATGCCGAGGTGGGAGAGCATTATCAATTTGAACGCGAGGGCTATTTCTGCCGCGATGGCAAGGTTTCAGTTAGACTAGCATTTAACTGCACCATTGGGCTGCGGGATAACTGGAAGGGATAAGATGGGGTTAGTTCTCTACAACAGCTTAAACAGAAAAAAACAGGCTTTTACCCCGCTGGATCCTCAGCGGGTCACCCTGTATGCCTGTGGCCCCACGGTTTACAACTTCGTACATATTGGCAATGCGCGACCGGCGGTGGCCTTTGACACCCTTTATCGCGTCCTGCGCAGCCTCTATTCCAATGTGGTTTACGCCCGCAATATCACCGATATAGATGATAAAATAATTAATGCTTCCAAAGACTTAGGCGAAGAAATAAATGTAATTTCTAATCGCTATTCAGAAGCTTATTTCAAGGATATGGCGGCTCTAAATACATTGCAGCCAGATCTGGCTCCCTATGCCACCCAACATATCCCAGAAATGATTCGCATGGTGGAAACCCTGATTGAAAAGGGTCATGCCTATGCGGCAGATACTGAAATTGCCGATCAAAAAGGCCATGTACTGTTTGCAGTACAATCGATGCCGGACTACGGGCAACTCTCTGGGCGCTCCCTAGAGGATATGTTGGCTGGGGCGCGAGTCGAGGTTGCCAGCTATAAAAAATATGCGGGGGATTTTGTACTCTGGAAACCCTCCAGCGACAGCGAACCCGGCTGGTATAGTCCTTGGGGGCGCGGTCGACCGGGCTGGCATCTGGAATGCTCGGCAATGATTAAAAAACATCTGGGCGATACCATAGATATTCA
>Ga0207964_1000485_pt1 | contig 10517 bp, 3 predicted proteins | sample Knorr_S23_td_250_FD_185608 | JGI IMG/M metagenome (GOLD analysis project Ga0207964, IMG submission 185608) | Marine microbial communities from Southern Atlantic Ocean transect - Knorr_S23_td_250_ad_251m_LV_A (SPAdes) (version 2) | ecosystem: Environmental > Aquatic > Marine > Oceanic | place...
GAATGCAGGATGCCCGCATTTTTGCGAAAGACGCAAAAGTCAAACTTTCCTGGAAGGGAGATTCTATTGTTCATCCTAAATTAAAATTGCTTTACATCGACAGCAGTCGAGCCTTAAGTTTTGAGCGTGTGAAACAAAATTTAGGGATGAGCCCCATTCGTTCTTCCTACCACCAACTCGATTGCTATTTCGATCGGATGGAGTGGAAGAAAGACTCGGTAGCGCTTTTCTTTTCCAACGACAGAGATCCTGCCCGGAATCCTGCGCTGATGGAATCGTACAATTTGTACAATGAATCCCGTTATCAGGATATGGCTACCATGGACAAGCGTCACCCTGCGTTTATTTTACGCACCATGAGTAGAGATCATTCCGGTCAAAAAGACTTTTTACTCAGTGAAATTGCAGGCTATTACAAGTTTTCCCTAAACGATGCACATTTACTCATGACGGATTTCGCCATTTTAGGTTTTGTGGATTACGATGCTGACAGGGAACGAGTATTTATTAAAGACAAGCTGTATCACTTCTTAGATCACAAACTCGAAGAGCGCGATTACGATGGTTTGAGAATGGTTTCCAGAAGCGACAGCAAACCCTATGCCCGTATGGATCTGGAGTCGGGTGATTTGGCTGTTGCCGGAGTAAACATGGTGGAACTGTCCGATTCCAATCAGGTGGCAGTTTTCCCTTACGATGGAGATCTGGTCGTACACCAAAACCGAGATTTTACTTTTGACGGTATTGTGCAAACCGGACGTTTTGCCCTGTTCGGAAAGCAAATGGATTTCGTTTACGATCCTTTTGAAATTGAGTTGAATAAGATCGATTCCTTACGATATGAAGTGCCCTCGGGTTTTGTTGACAAGCAGGGTTTATCTGTCGATCATACGGTAAAAACGGTGATCTCTGACCTTACAGGAAAGCTGTATGTCGATGATCCAATGAACAAGTCCGGTTTAGCAGACAAACCGGATTTCCCAAAGCTTCACAGCTATGAGGATTCACACATCTACTACGATAAGATCAAAAATGGGGTTTATCAAAGAGACCTGTTCTCATTTAAAGCGGATCCTTTTGAGTTGGATTCCCTGTTGCGGATCAACACCGAAAATTTAGAATTTCCGGGGAATTTAAACGCCCCGACCATCTTCCCATTCTTTAGAGATACCATGCGTTTGAACGAGGACCTGGAACTGAGTTTTTCACACAAAATAGAAGAGCGATATCCGTCCTACGAGGGAAGAGGGGAGTTTACAGATCATTTGTATTTAGACAATGACGGTTTAAGAGGAAGTGGTGCTATTTATTATCTGAATTCAGTAACCGCAACAGACTCGGTGTATTTCTATCCCTATCGGGCTTTGGCGCATGCCGAGTCGCATCATATTTACGAACAAAGTTCACCGACCGATTGCCCGGAAGTGTATGTGGAGGATGCGAGCATCGATTGGCGGGCTTTTAAAGATCAAATGGAATCGGCCAACCGCGATCTGTTTTACACTGCTTATCGGGAGAATTATGAGTTTGATGGTTCCATGGTCTTAAGCCCGAAAGTGCTTACGGCTTCCGGTGAATTGTATTACGATGAGGCTTTGTCGGTTTCCGAAGCGTTTATTTTACAAAGCAGAGATTTTACCGCCGATCATTCCCAATTCAACCTGTTTGATGAAGCAGGAGGGAAGAAGTTGGTTATGGGACGCGAGCTTTATTCTGCCATGAGTTTTGAAGAAGATTTTGGTTCTTTTGAAACGCTGACGGATTCGGCAAGATTTGAACTGCGCAAAAACAAATACCACCTTTATTTTGAGCTGATGGAGTGGGACAGAGCCGATCAGTCCATGTTATTCTCTCAGTTTTCTGATGAGGATGCCTGGTTGGTTTCGGTTGACAAATATCAGGATTCTTTGCAGTTTTACGCTTCCGGTGCCTCGTATGACCTAACAACTTTTGAATTGGATGTAAGTGGCGTTTCAGAGATCTTAATGCCACCGGTAACGATAGAGCCTGATTCGTCACATGTTCGCATTCTTGCCGACGGAAAAATGGAAAAACTTCTAAATGCGCATCTGTGGGTGGATACCGAAACCATTACCGAATACGATTTTTACAATGCAGAACTTGACATTCAAAGTGGAGGCCGATTTACGGGAAAGGCCACATTTGATTACATAGACCTGGAAGGAAATTACCAGGCCATCCATTTCTCTACCCTCGAAAAGAAAGGGGATGTGGTTAAAGGTTTGGCTTACATCAAAGAAGAAGACAATTTCCATTTAGATCCTTACTTCGGTTTTAAAGGTAGGGTGCTTTTAGACAGTTCTAAGGACTTTTTAACCTTCGATGGGGATACGCGCATCCATTTGGCTTGTGATGACTTAAATCGCGCCTGGATCCCTTTTACTGATGAAGTAGACCCTGAAGATGTGTTTGTCGATCTGGATCCCGGAGTACGTTTAACCGATCGCCAGCAATGGCATGCCGGAATTATGGTCAGTCATAAACCTACAGTTTGTTATCCGGCTTTTTTAAGTAGCCCCAAACGTGTAAACGATTACGAAGTTCTGGGTGTGGATGGTTTTGTACACTTCGATGAGAATGACTGGGAATATGTAATCGGCTCTCAAGAGAAAATTGAAAACAGAAAGCTTCCCGGTAACTTTGCTGTTTACACCCCTGAAGAATGTACGCTTTACGCCGAAGGTGAGATGAATTTAGGAGAAGATGCCGGCTTATTGCAGGTAGAAGCTTACGGGTCGTTATTTTCTGATTTTCAAGAACAAACCATAGGAGGGATGGTGGATCTTAGTTTTGATTTTCTGATGCACAGAAAAGCAGCTAAAATGATTTACAAAGCCCTGAAAAGATCCTCTTTTGAAGAAAAGGTGGATCAGTCTTCGGCGCTACACCAAAGAATGTTGGAAGAAAAATTAGGCAAAAGACAAGTTCGCAAATACAACCGTAAAAAACGAAAGGGAAGACGGTTTTTACCGGATGACCTTGAACATACCTTCTATTTCCCACAACTGAGATTAGACTGGGATCGAAGATTAGCCTCATTCATTTCCCCTCATAAAATTTCATTGAACAATATTATCGGGCATAAAATAGACCGAATGGTTCCCGGAATTGTTGAAATAAAACCACACTCTTTAGGCGATGAAATAAATATTTACATCCACATCTCAAAAGATAAATTTTATTTCTTTACCTATCGCCGTGGAGTGATGAGTATCATCAGTTCCGATTTGGAATTTAATAATCTTATTTCGACTTCCCCACGTCGTTTATCGAACCGAAAAGGAACAAGCGAAACCGGTCCTTTTCGCTACCAAATTGGAAACCTTAAGCAAATGCAGAAGTTTCTCAACAGACATAATTGGGGGATTTAGTTGTTGGTTGGTAGTTGTTGGTATGATCGTGAAACAGAACAATAATTTTCAATTGTTAGATCATTTTCAAATCTTCAGATCATCAAATTTTCAAATTATTTTAGTGACTGGTTGTTGGGAATTGTCACCCTGAGCCTGTCGAAGGGTTAGTTGTTTGGAACTGTCCCCTTGTAGTGACTACAGTGGTGGTGTTAATGACGAATTGTCAATTCACTTAATCACCTTCTTTTATTTCTTCAAGCATTTCATTAAGCGTCTTAGCAGTTGACTTAGGCACTGAGTTGATTACTTCATAGAAGTGCTTAACTTTAATCGGATCCAGATTTTTTAAAATAGCATTGTTGAGTCTGAAAACGGATCTCATGGAAACCTTGCGCATGTTTTGTCCTTTTTCTGTAAGCTTAACCAATACGCTACGTTTATCGATCAGATTGGGAACGCGTTCAATGAAGCCGTCTTTTTCCATCGATTTAAGAATGCGAGAAAGACTATTAGCCTCCATACCCATGCGAGGAGCTATTTTGGTAACAGGTGTACCTTCTTCCTCATAAATAGCAATAAGTGTAAGACCTACTGATAAGGTAATGTTGTTGGCTTTTGCAACCTGGTTAAACATTCGAGACATCTCGAACCAGGCAGATCGTATTTTGTGAACAATAATTTGTTCGGCGTAAATTTCGTAATCATCCATAGGGCGAAAATACAATGCAATGTGAAATAAATAAAGTTTTTTTTAATATAAATAAAAAAAATGACAGGGGATAAGATTTAACTCTTTACGATCAGTCTGAGCCTGCCTACCAAAGGTAGGCCTACCAGAAGCAAGAAATCCTGTCGAAGGGTGTCAAGACAAATGTGTATAAAAGTTTTCGTGGTAAATAGGTGGAGTAGTAGATAAAACAAAAAAAATCATTAGATTTGAGTAGCTAGCGTCCGTTATTTTTTGCTCTTATTGCATTTTAGAGATAATAGGTCAGAATAAACGGAAGCTATTCATGTATGCCTTATGTTTTCAATAAAAGTAATTTAAGTAACCCCTCAAGTAAAAGATGTGATGGAAAAACTAAGTGCACTAATTGTTGATGATGAGAAGCTTAACAGGGATATTCTTGAGATACTGATCTTAAAACACTGCCCTGAAATCAATCTCGTTGGCAAGTGTCATTCTGCCGCCGATGCACGTTTGAAACTTGAATCTGATGAAATCAATCTTCTTTTTTTAGATATTGCAATGCCCAATGAAACAGGTTTTGAATTATTGGAAAGCATTGAGAAAAGAGACTTCTCTGTGATTTTCATCACAGCTTACAACCAATTCGCTTTAAATGCCATCAAGGCTAATGCTTTAGATTACATTCTTAAGCCTATTAATTTTGAAGAACTAAAAATAGCAGTTAATAAAGCTGTCTTAACCCATAAATTAAAACTTCAAAACGGAATACAAACAACAGCACATAATGAAAATTTAAACAACTTAATTGGGCAGATAAATAACAATTCAAATCAAATTACAAGTCTTTCAGTGCCTACTAAAGGTGGATATAAAATTATCAACTTAGAGAACATAAATTATTTTGAAGCATCCAATAATTATTGCATAATTTACATGATAAATCAAGAAGAATTTATTGTATCAAAAACATTAAAAGAGTTCAACGAGATTCTTGCTGACACCGGTTTTATAAGAACACACAAGACTTTTTTGGTTAACAAGGATTCTATTATAGGTTATGTGAGGGATAATGGAATAACAATAGAGCTTAAGAATGGGAAACGCCTCCCGGTATCTAGAAGAAGACAAGCCTTGTTTTTGGATGAATTTAATTTCTAGTTGATGCTTAGAAAGATTTCTATACTATTTTTCATTTTACTTTTTAAATTCTCAAACACTGTATTTAGTCAAAGCATTATTAATTATACAGTAGCAGATGGATTACCATTTGAAACCATTTTCTCTTGTTTAGAAGATCAATATGGATATATGTGGTTTTCTTCAAGTCGGGGTGTAGCGAGGTATGATGGGGAAGACTGGATGTATTTGTCCTCAGAAGACGGCCTTTCTGATAACGATGTGTTAAACATGTTTGAAGATACCAATGGTAAAATATGGTTTATAACTTTTAATGGTGAATTAAGTTATTATTTTAACGGCAAAGTGTTTAACAGCACTGATCATCCTCTCTTTAAATTTAACAGAATAAATAATGGTATAAGTTCAATATTTGAAGATAGCAAACAAGTTAAATGGCTCAATCCAATTAATAATAATTTTAGTTCTATTGACGAATATCAGTTCAAAACATATAAATTTCAAAATGAATTACAACAAATAAGAGGATTCATCTATGAAATACAAAATGAAATTTATCTTTTTTCGAGAAGGAAATCATATAAACTTATCGATGATACCTTTATTGATAATTCAGATTTCTTAGTTCCAAAAAATGTAAGATCACACCATTATGATCGCTATAATAATTCTCTTATTTACCTTACAGACAAAGGTATTCTTAAAATAAACCCCACTGGTAAGTCTGAAGTTTTAATTCCTTTGGCTCATCTGCCTGATTGGAAAACAATAGGAGATTTATTTCTCACTAAAGACAATCGCTTATGCGTAAGTACTATTAATAACGGTGTTTTTATTTATAAGGAATATAATAATTCTGATTTCTCAAATTATCACATATTAAATGATGTTTCAATCTCTAATTGTGAAGAGGATCAGAATGGTAATCTTTGGTTTTCAACCATCAATAGAGGCGTTTTTTTTGTTCCATTAAATTACAATCCTAATCATCTACTTACTAAGGAAGAACGCTTAGCTATAAATAAAATTAATAGTTTTAAGATAGATGAAGATGGAACTTTATGGATAGGTAGTGATAATGGGTTTTTATACAGAAAGAAGGACGATACCTTTGTTGAAATTAATTTAAATAATGTATTTAAAAAATCTGACATCGTATACAATCAGGTAAATGACATCCTGATAGAAGAGGATAAGTTATTTATTATCACACACAACGGACTTCTCTATATTCCAAAAGATAACATTCATCAGGTAACTCTTATTCCAAATAATTTAGGCCTTTCATATTCACCCAAAAAGATCTTTAAAGATTCAAATGGTATCATTACAATATCTCATAGCATGGGGATATATCAATTAACTTTTGTAGATCATGATTACAAGCTTGTCAAGTTGCCTTACATCCCTCATTCAAGAAATTTTAGTCACAGTGTAGCAGAAGATGGTTCCATATGGCACGTTAATAGAAAATGGATCCATAGACGAACCAAAGAAAACACTAAAAATTATCCGTTAAATAAATATGGTATTACTCAAAGAGTTAGTGACCTGGAGTTGTTAAATGATTCTACAGTCGTTTGCACAACAAATGGTGAGGGTGTTTTTATAATTTCAAACGACAAGCTTATAAGTAAATTAACAAAGTCTTCTGGGTTATCATCAAATTCACCTTCAAGAATTAAAATCATTGAAGATCAGATTTGGCTATGTTCAAATAATGGACTAGATAAAATTGTTTTTGCTAACAATAAAGTAGATGAAATTATTAATTACAGTCAGATTACCGGATTTCAGAACAATAATATCAATGACTTTTATGTAGATCAGGATAAAGTTCTTATTGGTAATAATACCAATATTAAGATTTTAAATGAAGATGGGTTTAGTCAATTGTTCCCTTCCCCAAAAGTGTATATAAATAATGCAACAGCAAGAGGTGTTAAAATACCTTCAGAAAATGCACACATCAAAAAAGACAATACCATTAGTTTTGATTGTTCAGTAGTAAATTTCAACAATCAGAATGATATACTTTACGAGTACAAATTAGTGGGCTTAAACAACAATTGGGAGCCTACCAGAATGAAGTATTTTGAGTTCACTTCTCTTGAGTCCGGTTCGTATACCTTTAAATTTAGAGCAAAAAGACAAAATAGTGATTGGTCAAAACCTGCCGTTTTCGCATTTGTTATTGATACTCCATTTTGGGCGAAGCCATTCGTATTTATAATGTATGTGGCTATTTTAATAGCATTTATTCTGGGTGTAATTTTATCTATTTCCAAAAAGAAACATGCCAAGAAATTAGTTGAGGTAGAGCAGAATTACCAAATTAAGTCTCTTGAACAAAGAGCTCTACAGGCTATGATGAACCCACATTTTATTTTTAATGTGTTAAACTCGATTCAATTCTACTTAACTTCAAATAATTCGACAAAAGCTCAATTAAATTTAACTCGTTTTGCAAAGCTAATACGTAAAAATTTAGAAATTAATCAAGAGAAATTCATAAGTATTGAAGAAGAAATTGAATACTTAGAGCTTTATCTTGCTCTGGAAAAATTACGTTTTGATGAGTCATTTCAATACAAAATTAGTGTCGATAAATTAATCGATGAAACAGAGGTAAACATTCCCACCATGTTAATTCAGCCGTTTATTGAAAATGCTATTTGGCATGGTATTATGCCTCAGGATGGGGTTGGTGAAATAATAATTGATTTTAAACAAAATGTTAAAAATTTAATCATTACAGTATTTGACAATGGAGTAGGCTATGATATTACTAAAGCAAATAAAAGATCTACCCATAAGAGTATTGGTTTAAAAATGACGAGAGAACGACTTTTTTTAATGCAAAACATTTATAATCAAGAGTTTAGCATGAGTTTAATTAAGGTAGATAATAAAAATCCCTCCTTATCAGGGACAAAAGTCACAATAAAACTCCCCTTAAATCTATTTTAAACTACCGATAACTCAGATTTTAATACCGATAACTCAAAATATTAGACATATAACACTAAAACACTTGTATATCAGTTAATTATGTGTTAAATTAGTAATACAATTAAAAGCAGTTCAAGTAATATTCTGGGGGGAGTATTATTTAGTTTAAAACAAGAAGGAGTCGTCAGGCTCCTTTTTTTCGCATAGTAACTATTTAGACACAATTGCCTGAAAGTTAATTTGTTAGTGTAAATATTTTGTTGTAGATTCGCTCTTCGACTTACCCCCCCCTCAAATATATATATTCAGTGACACGCTTCACCCCTCAAGGAGAGCGTGTTTTTTTTTGCTTTATCCTGAATAAATAACTACAATGGATATAGAGTTGGATTCCTTTTCAACTTATGGCTTATTAATCGCTAAAACAATTAGAATAGAGTTACGAAAGTTGGCATAGTTAAGGTTCTACTATTTTCTTAACACTCGCCATCCTTTGGTGAAATATATTGTAATGGTTCATTCGCGAGGTGGATATTTTACTTGTTCAAGTAAATATAAGCAGGGTTTTAATATCAATAATTTAATATTTTATCCTATAGTTGGTACTTATGAATAGGATTTGAATCATAAGATTTTTAAATTCGTGCCCATAATACTCAGAAATGACAAAACTAAGCCCCTCTTATGTTAGGTTCTTAGTACGTACAGATGAACATATTCATCCTTTTCCGGGGATTTATTGTAAAATCTTAACCAACCTAATCACATGGAAAATAAAACAAACTACAATGCAGCGCTAGCAACTTTGGTTACCGTGTTTTTCTTCTGGGGATTTATTGCTGCTTCAAACGGAGTTTTTATACCTTTTTGTAAAAGCTATTTTCACTTAGATCAATTCCAATCTCAGTTGATTGATTTTGCTTTTTATGGCGCTTATTACATTGGAGCACTTTTGTTGTTTATTGTTTCCGGGTCTGTAAAAACGGATATTCTAAATAAATGGGGGTTCAAAAATGGTATCATCTACGGACTGGTACTTTCTGCTCTTGGTGCAGCAATTATGATTCCTGCTATTTCCAGTGGTTCATTTGGATTTATTCTGGGTTCTTTATTTGTGGTGGCTCTGGGCTTTTCATTACAACAAACATCTGCCAATCCTTTTGCTATTGCACTTGGAGACCCTGCCAAAGGCTCTCATCGATTGAACCTGGCCGGTGGTGTTAATTCTTTTGGGACTGCCATAGGACCTATTGTAGTTGCCTTAGCTCTTTTTGGAGCAGCAACGTACTCGGATGATCAAATTTCCAGTATTGATCTGTCTACTGTTAAAACGCTTTACATTGCAGTAGGTGCTTTATTTTTACTGGCTGCAGGATTATTTATTTCATCTAAAAAGTTACCACAGGCTAAGGGCGACACCAATTTTGTTCAGGCTCCGAAAGCCGTAAAGACCCTTGGTTTTATTACGATCTCATTGTTGGTTATATTCTATTTTGTATTTGATCAATATCGGGGAGAAGTAGTGGATTCAAACTTCATCTTCCAACTTATCATGGCAGCTCTGGTAATTATTGTAGGGAGCTTACTGCTAGCGAATAAAAATGCCATTAAAAAACCGGAAGGTTGGGGAGCCATGCAGTATCCACAATTGGTGATGGGTATGCTTGCCATTTTTACTTACGTTGGTGTAGAAGTAACCATTCAAAGTAACTTGGGAGAACTTTTGAAATCTGAAGCCTTTGGAGGTTTTACCGATTCAGAAATAGCGCCTTACATTTCAATGTATTGGGGTTCTTTAATGATTGGTCGTTGGGCAGGTGCAATTACTGTATTTAACCCCGGAAAGAGCTTGAAGAATGTATTGTTCATTATTGTACCCTACATTGCATTTGGCGTTGTATTGTTAGTAAATCACGTTAGTAATAATGATGTTAGTGGGCTGTATTTGTACGGCTGGAGTATTTTATTATTGATCGGTGGATTCTTTTTCGGACAGGAAAAACCTGCCAAAACCTTATTCATATTTGGTTTCTTAGGCGTATTGGCCATGCTTTTAGGCCTGTTTACTGAAGGTACCATTGCGATTTACGCATTTATGAGTGGAGGATTATTCTGTTCTATCATGTGGCCTAGTATCTTCTCTTTATCCATTGCCGGTCTGGGGAAATTCACTTCTCAAGGTTCTGCATTCTTAATTATGATGATTTTAGGTGGAGCCATTATTCCACCGATTCAAGGAAAACTTGCCGACTTGTTTAACATCCATGATTCGTATTGGATTACAGTTGCATGTTTTGCATATCTAATGTTCTTTGCTGTAAAAGTTAAAGGAGTTCTAAAAACCCAAGGAGTAAATTATGACG
>Ga0207964_1000486_pt1 | contig 10513 bp, 5 predicted proteins | sample Knorr_S23_td_250_FD_185608 | JGI IMG/M metagenome (GOLD analysis project Ga0207964, IMG submission 185608) | Marine microbial communities from Southern Atlantic Ocean transect - Knorr_S23_td_250_ad_251m_LV_A (SPAdes) (version 2) | ecosystem: Environmental > Aquatic > Marine > Oceanic | place...
GTAGTACTGCCCATACATTAGAGGGTTAGATCCATATTGCTCTCTGTTCAGATAAGCTAATAAACTAACGGCTTCTTCAGGGTTGTTTTCATCAATTGGGGTGTTGGAGTTTGAACGAATGATAAGTACTGCAAAAGAAGAATATCCGATTAAAATAAATGTAATTCCCAGTATAGCGGTGTGAAGTAAATTTTTACCATTTTCTTTAGCTTTTTTCAATCCGAAGTAAATTAAAGCTACGAGTGCTGCAACAAAGAAAATAGTTCCGCTGTTAAATGGAAGTCCAAGGCTATTTACAAATGTTCTTTCAACGATGCCAAGCCACTTTACTATTTGCGGAATTAATCCGAAGAAAATAAAGCCTAAAATTACAATAGATACAATACCGGTTACAATAAAACCTTTTCTGCTAACTTCATGTTTTTTAAAGTAATACATGTAAACTATGGCAGGAATAGCTAATAAGTTTAGCATGTGAACTCCAATGGAAAGGCCGATTAGGTAGGTGATCAATAATAGCCATCTGTTAGCTCGATCTCCTTCTCGGTCATATTCATCGTCCCATTTTAATGCAGCCCAAAATACGATAGCCGTAAAAAATGAGGACATACCATATACTTCACCTTCGACAGCAGAAAACCAGAATGAGTCTGAAAAAGTATAAGCCAGTGCACCCACTAATCCGGCACCCATAATAGAAAATAGCCTCCCTTGTGATTCTGCGTCACCTATTATTTTTTTGGCAAATGCTGTAATCGTCCAAAATAAGAAGAGGATCGTGAAGGCACTACACACGGCCGACAATAAGTTGATCATATAAGCAACCTTAGTAACATCTCCAAAAGCAAAGTTTGCAAAGAAGTTTCCAAGTAAAAGGTAGGTGGGAGCTCCCGGAGGGTGACCTACCTGGAGTTTATAAGCTGTTGCGATGTATTCGCCGCAATCCCAAAAACTGGTCGTTGGTTCTAATGTTAATATGTAAACACCTAAAGCGATTGCAAAACTTAGCCAACCGAGTAGGTTGTTGATTTTTTGATACTGCATTTTTATCTGATTTATTCAATTCAAGTCAATCTCTTGCGAATGTATAAAAAATATTTGGCGCACATTTTTTGAATGAGATTATTGCGTTAAAATTTATTGAAATTAAGCGCTCAAATTTTTAATGACTTTTTCATTCTTTTATTGTGCTAATCCAAAAAAAGAAATAAATTTGCACCGCATTTGTCCCATGGTGTAACTGGCAACACGTCTGTTTTTGGTACAGAAGAGTCTAGGTTCGAGCCCTAGTGGGACAACACAACTTTGAAACCCCGGTATTTGCCGGGGTTTTTTTGTAACATTTCTCCTTTCAATCTTAGTATAAGTCATTTATTTTTCGTAGATTCAAGGTACTGTATTGAGCTAAAGAGTTTTTCATAAGGGCAGGATAGTGCTGCCCCTCGTTGTTTTGAAAGCATCCTGAATTATCGGGATGCTTTCTCTTTTTGTGGTAGTGTTATTACGAGTCAATTTGTTGGCATTTAGTTAAAGTTTTTTTGATAACGATTGTGCTTATAAAAGACTTGTGATTCGTTATTCTAAAAGAAAAATATGTATATTTGCAGCGTATTTATGCTGAAAGATAGGAGGGGACGGGAAGTCCCCTCTTTTTATACTTAAGATGTTGAAGGAGAAAGTTGAGCAATTGATTGCGGAAGGTATTGAAGGCACTGACATCTTCCTTGTGAAGTTGACGGTAAGTTCCGGTAACGAAATCAATGTGCTTTTAGATAGCGATTCCGGGCTGACTTTGGCTGATTGTAAAACAGTAAGTCGTGCCATTGAGTTTAACCTCGATAGAGAAGAAGAAGACTTCTCATTAACGGTAGCTTCTGCCGGAATTGGAGAACCGTTGGTTTTACGTCAGTACAAGAAAAATGTAGGGCGTAAAGTAAAGGTTACCTTAAATGAAGGTGAGATTATTGAGGCTAAAATGGTTGCTGCCAACGATCAAGTCGTTGAACTTGAGTGGAAATCAAGAGAAAAAAAGCCTACGGGCAAAGGAAAGATTACGGTTGTGAATAAACGCTCAATCGAATATCGAGATATAAAACAAACAGTAGTGTTAATCACATTTTAAGTGAGATGAAATGGAGAATTTAGCTCTTATCGATTCATTTGCAGAGTTTAAGGACGATAAAAATATCGACCGTGTAACTTTAATGGGTATTATTGAAGACGTTTTCAGAAACATGATCATTAAAAGATATGGTTCTGATGATAACTTTGATATTATCGTAAATCCTGATAAAGGAGATTTAGAAATTTGGAGAAATCGAATCGTTGTTAAAGACGGCGAGGTAGAAGAGGATAATGCGGAAATCGCTTATACTGATGCCGTTAAAATTGAACCGGATTTTGAAGTAGGAGAAGAAGTGTCTGAAGAAGTACACTTAATTGATTTTGGTCGTCGTGCAATTTTGTCGTTACGCCAAAACTTAATTAGTCGTATTCAAGAACACGATAATACTGACCTTTATAACAGATATAAAGAGTTGGTGGGTGACATTATCTCAGGAGAGGTTCACCATATCCGAAACAGAGAAGTGATCATCATTGATGATATGGATAATGAAGTAATCCTACCTAAAGATCAACAAATTCGTTCAGATTTCTTTAGAAAAGGAGATACGATCAGAGGAGTTGTAAAAGAAGTGCAATTAAAAGGAATGAAGCCGCGTATTGTATTATCACGTACTTCACCTAAGTTTCTTGAGCGCTTATTTGAGCAAGAAATTCCTGAGGTTGCAGATGGTCTGATTATCGTGAAGCGTGTAGAACGTATTCCTGGTGAAAAAGCTAAGGTGGCTGTTGAGTCTTATGATGAGCGCATTGACCCCGTTGGAGCCTGTGTAGGGATGAAAGGATCCCGTATTCACGGAATTGTAAGAGAACTGGGGAATGAAAATATTGATGTGATCAACTATACAAGTAACACATCATTATTTATTACAAGAGCTTTAAGTCCTGCAAAAGTATCTTCAATCACTATTGATGAGGACAATAATCGAGCAGAAGTTTTCTTAAAGCCTGATCAGGTATCTTTAGCCATTGGTAGAGGTGGGACTAATATTCGTCTGGCAGGGGCTATTTCAGGTTATGAAATTGATGTGTATAGAGATGTGGATGATTCAGAAGATGTTGCATTAACAGAATTTGTTGATGAAATTGATGGTTGGATTATCGAAGAGTTAAAGAATATTGGTTGTGATACTGCAAAGTCCGTTTTAGAGCTTTCGGCTGCTGAATTGGTGAAGCGTACAGATTTGGAAGAAGAAACGATTAAAGAGATTCAAGCTGTGTTAAAATCTGAATTTGAAGATTGATCTGGTTAGAGTCGTAAAAAACAAATCGCTACAAGATAATTAGCAAGCATGAGATTAAGTAAGGTTGCAAAAGAATTAAATGTTGGTATTGCGAATATCGTAGACCATTTAGCCTCTAAGGGGGTAGAAATCGATGGTCGCCCTAATACCAAGATTACTCCGGATGCTTATGAGATATTGAAGCAGTATTTTATTGCTGATGTTGAGCAGCACAAACGTTCAGCTGAAGTAGCTCAGGCTCGTCGTGAAGAGAAAGAGGCTATAAAAGCTTCAGTTGCGAAGAAATCACAGCACAAAGATGAAGTGATAAAGGCGAAAGCAGATTTTTCCGGGCCTAAAATGGTTGGTAAAATTGATGTGCAATCAAAGTCGAAATCAGAATCTAAAGAAGAAACACCGGCTAAAGAAGTTGTTGAAATTGCAACCGAAACAACGACTCCAGCTGCTGAAGTGATAGAAGTAAAGCCTCAAAAAGAGACTCCCACAAAGGAAGCGCCAAAAGCAGTTGAGCCTAAGGCAGAAAAAGAAAAGCCTGCTCCAAAGAAGAAAGAGGTTATTAAGGCAAAAGGAGCCTCATCAGTAACAGGACCGAAGCAAGTAGGTAAAATTGATGTGAATAAGTCTGTAAAGGCAGAAAATGTGACTCAAATAAAAGTTGAAAAACTTAATAAACCTGAAGCCAAAAAGGAAGAAAAGCCTTTAGAGAAGAAGGAAGAAGAAGTGTTGAGAGCTAAGTCTAAGACGCTTTCCGGACCAAAATTAACTGGACAGGTAATTGATTTAACTCAATTTGCGAAGCCTAAGAAGAAGAAAGTAGCCTCTTCCAGCAATCCTTCCGGAAACAAGGACAATAAAAAGAAAAGAAAAAGGATTAATCAAAGTCCGGCAGCAGGAAAACCTGCTCGTCCGAACCAAAAAGGTCCAGGGAATAGAGGTGCAAATAAAGGTCGTAAGCCTAAAGTAGCTAAAGTTGAGCCTACCGAAGAGGAAATCCAAAAGAAAATTGCGGAGACTTTAGACAAACTTACAGGTAAAGGTAAATCTAAGGGTGCTAAGCACAGACGATCGAAGCGTGATGAGAGACGTGAGCAGGATGCCAAGGACCAAATTCTTGCCGATGAGGCAAGTAAGATTGTTAAAGTAACGGAGTTCGTTACTGTTAATGAGCTTGCTACGATGATGGATGTTCAGGTTACTCAAATTATCTCATCGTGTATGATGTTGGGTATTATGGTAACGATGAATCAGCGTTTAGATGCGGAAACATTGACCATTGTTGCAGATGAATTTGGTTATGAAGTAGAATTTGTAAGTGCAGAGGTTCAGGAGTCTATTGTAGAAGATGAAGATAATCCGGAGGATTTAATTGCCCGATCTCCGATCGTTACCGTTATGGGACACGTAGATCACGGTAAAACATCTTTATTGGATTATGTGCGTCATGCCAATGTGATTGCCGGTGAAGCCGGAGGTATTACTCAGCATATTGGTGCTTATGAAGTAGAGTTGAAGAGTGGTAGACGGATTACATTTATTGATACTCCGGGTCATGAGGCCTTTACGGCTATGCGTGCGCGTGGTGCTCAGGTTACAGATATTGCAATTATTGTAATTGCTGCTGACGACGAGATCATGCCTCAAACAAAAGAAGCTATTTCTCATGCTCAGGCTGCTGAAGTACCAATCGTATTTGCGATTAATAAAATTGATAAGCCAAATGCGAATCCGGAAAAAATTAAGGAGCAGTTGGCAGCTATGGATTTATTAGTTGAAGACTGGGGTGGTAAATTCCAATCGCATGATGTTTCGGCTAAAAAGGGTCAGGGAGTGGAAGAATTGCTTGAAAAAGTAATGTTGGAAGCAGAGATGTTAGACTTAAAAGCAAACCCTGATAAGTCAGCCCTTGGTTCTATTATTGAAGCATCTTTAGATAAAGGTAAAGGTTTTGTAACTACCATGTTAGTACAGGCGGGAACATTATCCGTTGGAGACTTTTTATTAGCCGGTCATTACACAGGTAAGGTAAAGGCTATGTTTAATGAACGTGGTCATAATGTTGAAACTGCAGGACCTTCTGCACCGGTAAGTATTCTTGGTTTAAGTGGAGCGCCTCAGGCAGGAGATAATTTTAATGTTATGACCGATGAGCGCGAAGCAAAAGCAATTGCTTTAAAACGTACTCAACTCCAAAGAGAACAGAGTATTAGAACTCAAAAACATCTTACTCTTGATGAAATTGGAAGACGTTTGGCTCTTGGTGATTTCAAAGAGTTGAATATCATCCTGAAAGGTGATGTGGATGGATCTATTGAAGCACTTTCTGATTCATTACAGAAATTATCTACAGATTCAATTCAGGTAAATATTATTCATAAGGCTGTGGGTCAAATTTCTGAATCGGATATTTTATTAGCGACGGCCTCTGATGCGATTGTAATTGGTTTCCAGGTGCGTCCTTCAACTTCAGCACGTAAGTTGGCAGAGAAAGAGCAAATTGATGTTCGTTTGTATTCTATTATCTATGATGCAATCAACGAGGTGAAGGAGGCGATGGAAGGCATGTTGTCGCCGGATACTAAAGAAGAGATTGTTTGTAATATTGAAGTGCGTGAAATCTTTAAAGTCTCTAAAGTTGGTACCATTGCCGGTTGTTATGTTCTGGATGGTAAGATTACCCGAAATACAGATGTTCGTCTTATTCGAGATGGTGTAGTTGTTTACACGGGTGGATTAGGATCTTTGAAACGTTTTAAAGACGATGTGAAGGAAGTGTCAAAGGGCTATGAGTGTGGTTTGAATATTGAGAAGTTCAACGATATTAAGGTTGGTGATATTATTGAAGGTTATGAGCAGGTGGAAGTGAAAAGAACTCTTTAGTATTGAGAACCTGATAAAATAAAAAAAACCTCCGTATTTGCGGAGGTTTTTTTGTTTTCTAAACAGTTACAATTTGTCAATTGCAATGGTCTCTTCAAAAATAAATGCATTTTTGAAGTGCTTTTTGTAGTCTTTTAAGGTTTTTTCTGCATCTAAGTGAGATCTAAAAGCATTTACTTTTGTTTTGAAATAGGGTTGTTCATACGAGGTTTCCACGAGTACTTCAGGGTACAATTTATTAAAGCGATTTTTAGCCTCAGTAGAGCCACTTCTGTTGCCGGAATAGATTTGTATTCTAAATACTTTTATTGTATTGGTGTTCATTCTTTTTTTCTTGTCCAACAAATCTTCAATACGGTTCGTATTAATGAATGTTAATTCTGCCTTTTTTGATTCTGTATCAGTATCATTGTAATCCCATTTAGAGTCAGAGTTTTGAGCTAAAGCCCCAACGGAAATTGCAAAAGCGCAGCCTAATATGTGTTTAATCTTCATCCTTTTTATTTTGAACAAATGTAATTAAAAACTCATAAGTTAAATCACCATAATTTAGAATGAATATAAACTACCGAATTTATCTCCATCTATTATTAGCTAAAATTAGGAATATGTTACTTTTGCACCTTAGAAAACGAGGCTACTTAAATGTTAGAAAGAGCATATCATTATGACAAGTCAAAATTGTAAGTCACCCGGCAGGAAGGTGCTAAATCTTTTTGTTTTACTATTTATCACAACAATTCATGTTGGTTTCGCACAAAGTGTAGAACTTGGAGAGAGTTTATTTTCAAGCAATTGTGCATCGTGTCACTATTTAGGACCTGAAAGTAAAAAGTTGATCGGACCCGGTTTGGACGGTCATATCCTTGAAGAACATTCAACAGAATGGTTGTATTCTTGGATTCGAAATTCGTCTGAACTTATTGCCAGTGGCGATGAAAAAGCCATTGCTGTTTTTGAGGAATACAACAAAACGGCCATGCCGGCTTTCCCTTATTTTTCTGATGAGGACCTAACTAATCTTTTAGCATACATCGAAGAAGGACCTGCTGAGGCAGTTGCAGATGTTACAGGAGTTGGAACTGATGGTGACTCATCTTCTTCAGATTCGACAACTATTTTAATTGTTGTTTTAGTTGCCTTACTCTTATTCACCGTTGTTTTAGCAAGAATTAAAAATGTTCTTAAAGAATTAAAGGGTGAAGAGACCAGAACGCTTCTTCAAAGTGCTCTTATTTGGTTAAAAGCGACTCCTATTGTTATTGCTTTATTCTGTGTTTTTGTGCTTCTGTATGGTTTAGGAGCAACCTGGGATGGTTTGTTAACGGTAGGTGTTCAGCAAGGCTATCAACCGGAACAACCTATTGCATTCTCGCATAAAATTCATGCCGGCGAAAACGGAATTGACTGTAACTACTGTCACTCCGGAGCACGTCATAGTAAAACTTCAGGAGTTCCTTCTGCGAATGTTTGTATGAACTGTCATACCTACATCAATAGCGGAACACAAACCGGAACGGAAGAGATCTCTAAGATCTACGATGCGATTGGATTTGACCCGGAAACAAGAACTTACATTGAAGGATATGAGCAAAAACCTATTGAATGGGTTCGTATTCACAATTTACCGGATTTAGCATACTTCAACCACTCTCAGCACGTAGATGTTGCAGGTGTTGAATGTCAAACATGTCACGGACCTGTTGAAGAGATGGATGTTGTAGAGCAATATGCTCCTTTAACAATGGGATGGTGTGTTGAATGTCATAAAGAAACTAAAGTAGATTTGGACAACCCTTATTACCATGATCTCAACGAAAATTGGGTTGAGAAATATCATGGAGAAGACTTGACGGTTGATAAGATCGGTGGTTTGGAATGTGGTAAGTGTCACTACTAATTAGAAAAGGAAATAATCAAGATGGCTACAAAGAAAACATATTTCCAAGGCTTAGGTGAATTAGCGAATAATCCGGAATTGGAGCAGTTCCAACAAAGAGAATTCGCTGAGAAATTACCTACAGAAGCTTTTTTAGGTGATGAAGAAAAATTAACGGAGTCTTCAACTTCGCGTCGTGATTTCTTAAAGTTTTTAGGTTTTAGTACAGCAGCTGCTTCTTTGGCTGCCTGTGAAGCGCCTATTCAAAAAGTGATCCCGTTTGTAGTAAAACCGGAAGAAACCATTGCCGGTGAGGCAAATTGGTATGCTTCAAGTTTTTACGATGGTAATGACTTCGCAAGTTTATTGATCAAGAATCGTGAAGGTCGTCCTATCTTTTTAAAGGCAAATGACTTGTGCGATAAAGGTGGTATCACCGCTCGTGTTCAAGCCTCTGTTTTAAACTTGTACGATTCAGCTCGATTAAAAACTCCTCTTGCCAATGGCGAAGAGTCCACCTGGGCGAATGTTGATGCAAATATTGTAAAAGGTTTAAAAGCTGCGAAGGCTGCAGGTAAGCAGGTCGTACTTTTAAGCTCGTCAATTATCTCTCCTTCTACCAAGGCAGTAATTGATGCTTTTGCTGCAAAATACAATGCTAAGCATGTAACTTACGATGCACTTTCTGCATCGGCTATGTTAGATGCTAACGAAGATAGTTTTGGTGTAAGAGCACTTCCTACCTATCACTTTGATAAGGCAGATGTGGTGGTTTCTTTTGCTGCTGACTTCATTGGAGATTGGTTGGATGCCGGTCATGGTAAAGGCTATGCTGCTAAGCGTAATCCTAATGCGGCGCCAATGTCTCGTCACTACCAATTCGAATCGAACTTATCCTTAACAGGTGCGAATGCAGATTACAGAACGCCGGTTAAGGCTTCTGAAATGGGTGTTGCTCTTGTAAACCTGTACAATCTTATTGCTAAGAAAGCAGGTGCCAGAACTGTAAATGTTGCCGTTTCGGACTACAGTACGCAACTTCAAAAAGCGGCTAACGATCTTTGGAAAGCTAAAGGAAAGTCTTTGGTTGTTGCCGGAGGTAATGATAAAAATATCCATTTAGTTGTTAACGCAATTAACGACTTGTTAAGTAACAACGGAACGACCATTGATTTCACGAAGCGTTCGAACCTTAAACAAGGTAACGATGCGGATGTTGCTACTTTATTAAATGATATGAAAGCCGGTAAAGTTGGAGCTTTAATTGCTTACAACGCTAACCCGGTTTACAACTTAGCTGAAGGAACTGTTTTTGCAGAGGCTTTATCTAAAGTTGATCTGTCTGTTTCTTTCGCTGCGAAGAACGATGAAACGGCTGCTGCGATGAACTTTGTTTGTCCGGACCATAATTATTTGGAAAGTTGGGGTGATGCGAATCCTTACACAGGAGTTTACGCTTTAGTTCAGCCAACGATCAATCCTTTGTTTAAAACTCGTCAGGCTCAGGCTTCATTGATGTCGTGGACAGGTTTAGGAGAGGATTATTATTCTTACGTTAAAAATTACTGGAACAAAAATATCTTAGGTTCTACTTCATGGAACACAACACTTCACGATGGTGTGTTTATGTCGAATGCCTCTGAGAAGTCTGTTTCTAATAAAGCATCCATTGCAAAAGCTGCAGTTGCATTGAGCAAGTTGTTAGGTGATGCAATTGATTTGGTATTGTACGCTAAAACAGGCTTAGGTTCAGGTGAATTTGCCAACAACCCATGGTTGCAGGAATTACCGGATCCAATTTCTAAAACGACCTGGGATAACTACTTAACGGTTTCTCCTCGTTTTGCTAAGGAATTGGAATTAACAAACGAATACATGTCCGATGGGGCATTAAACGGAGATGTTGTTGACTTAGCAGTTAACGGTACTACCGTACGAGTTCCTGTTTTAATTCAACCCGGTCAGGCGTACAAAACGGTAGGTTTAGCTGTAGGTTATGGTCGACAGGGTGCAGGTAAAGCCGGTGACGGTGTAGGTGTTAATGCATTTGTTTTGGCAAATGACTTTAATACGACTCTTTCCGGTGCTACGCTCACCAAAGTAGAAGGAGAAGTTCACGAGTTTGCATGTACTCAACTTCATCATACGATGATGGGTAGAGACAGAATTGTAAAAGAAACAACTCTGGCTGCTTACAAAAATGACCCTACTTCCGGTAACGAACAAATGACTCTGGCCACTCATAAGGGTGCTATGGAGCCAGAAAAAATTACACTTTGGGAAGAACATGACAGAGATGTACACTGGTGGAACTTATCGATCGACCTTAACGGTTGTACCGGATGTGGTGCTTGTGTGATTGCTTGTCATTCTGAAAATAATGTACCTG
>Ga0207964_1000487_pt1 | contig 10506 bp, 5 predicted proteins | sample Knorr_S23_td_250_FD_185608 | JGI IMG/M metagenome (GOLD analysis project Ga0207964, IMG submission 185608) | Marine microbial communities from Southern Atlantic Ocean transect - Knorr_S23_td_250_ad_251m_LV_A (SPAdes) (version 2) | ecosystem: Environmental > Aquatic > Marine > Oceanic | place...
ATCGTCGATATCCATACTGTAGACCAAGCGATTCAAATTGAATTTAGAGCTGTCCTCTGGCGGACAGTCTTGGTGCCATGCCTGTCCTTTTGAATCTTTTTGGCTAAACATCACCATGCTATACAGTGTTGACCAGCCGGCGCCCAAAATGGCTTCCGTCAACGCAGCTAGGCGCTTATCCTTTTCGACGCTATCAAAAGCGCTAATACCCTCGAGTTGGGGGAACCAAGGGATCACATCAGTATTGGATTTCTCCAAAAACTCCTGATTGTGACAAAACTCGGGATTGTCGCCAAAGTGCTCCAAAATAAGCGCTTGGTACTGATCCATCAGCTTATCATTGAAGAAATTATCAATGCATAAGTAGCCTTTTTCCCAAAATTCTATGGCCAGAGATTCGATATTCACAGCTCTACCTTAAAGGTTTGTCATTATTGTCTATAACAGGCTGTTTGCAGCACCTAATTCCGTAGCCTGTCACTTATTCTAGTCTGAATGATCCCTTGGGGATAGGTCAAATGGGTCTGTGTATCAGGTTGCGACAACCCTCAAAAACCCTCGAAAAGTCGTCCCGCTTGTGATTCTATAGGGTATTAGATCCGGATAAGATCGAGAGTAAAGCATCACTTCACCCCATTATTAAGACCCATCACCGATTCTTTATTGCCTATACCCAGTGATTTTGCCATTTTTATTTAAAGATGGATTAGTGATTTGTGTGCATTGCCAATACCGATGAAGTCGCTAAAAACTGGTTCGAGTTGACCCACTCGGACGACAAATGCGATGAAAAACATAATCCTTGCGTCGCATACAAATTCAGATTCCGACAACGGTAAGAACCCTAGCATTAGAGAAGACAGTATTATGATAATAAAAAGTGCCCAAGTATTGCTCGTATTTGCATTAATGATCTCAGGGGGAACCGCGCAAGCGGAATCTGAGGAAAGTCGCATAAAACAACAGGTTGAGCAGCTTGTATCTAAGATGACGCTGCAAGAAAAAGCCTCACTGACCTCTGGTAGAGATGCTTGGAGCACGCAACCCATAGAGCGATTGGATATTCCCTATATCTGGATGGCGGATGGTCCCCATGGACTGAGGCGAGCGCCATCAACAGATACTTGGGGATATGGCAACCAAGCTCCCGCAACCTGTTTCCCTACCGCATCGGCGCTGTCTGCCACATGGGATGTGGATTTGCTTACAGAGGTGGGTCAGGCACTGGGGGAAGAGGCCCATGCCCTAGGGGTCGATATGCTGTTGGGCCCCGGTCTAAATATCAAACGCTCACCGCTGGGTGGTAGGAATTTCGAATATTTTTCTGAAGACCCTATACTGGCTGGCAAACTGGGTGCTGCCTATATCAATGGCGTACAAAGTCAGGGTGTGGGTACTTCTGCGAAACACTTTGTGGCCAATAATGTTGAAACCCAGCGTATGTGGGCCAACTCCGCTGTAGATGAGCGCACGCTCAACGAAATCTATATGACTCCCTTCGAAATTGCGGTTAAGGAAGCTCAGCCCTGGTCAGTGATGGCCTGCTACAACCGAGTGCAGGGGGTTTACGGCACCGAGTCATATCGACTATTGACCCATAAGCTCAAAAATGAATGGGGCTTTAAAGGTATTGTGGTCTCTGACTGGGATGCAGTTATTGATCGGGTCGAGGGTATTCGCGCGGGCATGCATCTGGAAATGCCCGGCAAGCCTGTAAACCTAACCAATCAAATGGTTGTCGACGCCGTCAATAATGGCGAGCTGGATGAGCAGCAGCTCGATAAAATAGTCAAAGATATACTGCGTATAGTATTTAAAGGTCAGCTTAACAAAGGTGACAAGGTTGCCGATCAAAAAATTGAGCAGCATCACGCTCTAGCCCGAAAAGTAGCGGCGGAGGCAATTACCCTGCTGAAAAATTCAGGTGGACTACTGCCCCTGTCGAAAGATAAACAGCAGAAGATTGCGGTGATTGGCGAGTTTGCGGTTAACCCCCGATATCAGGGTAATGGCAGTTCCGAGGTCAAACCAACCCAGCTGGATAAGTTTCTTGATCTAGTGCGCGCTGAATATGGCGAGGGCGTGGATATAGAGTATGCACAGGGTTATCAATTGGCGGATGATAACGATCTATCACTGATTAATGCAGCGGCGAAGCTGGCCGCCAAGGCCGATGTAGCGCTAGTATTAGCTGGGTTGCCACTGCAATATGAATCCGAGGGAATCGACCGCAAGCATATAGATATGCCTCCCTCGCACAATCAACTGATTAGCGCGGTTGCCAAGGTGCAGCCCAACACAGCGGTAATTCTCACCAATGGCAGCGCAGTAGCCATGCCCTGGGTTGGAGAGGTTCCGACTATTGTGGAAACTTGGTTGGGAGGACAGGCTGGAGCCGGTGCTATTGCAGATGTTGTGTTTGGCGCGGTCAATCCATCAGGCAAGCTGGCTGAAACCTTCCCCGCGCGGTTGGAAGATACGCCGGCATTCCTAAACTTCCCCGGAGAAGACGGCGAGGTGATCTATGGCGAAAGGATGTTTGTGGGCTATCGCTATTACGATAAACGCAATATTGAGCCCCTGTTTCCCTTTGGCCATGGTCTATCCTATACGCAGTTTGAATATACTGATATAGCATTGTCAGCTGACCAGATAACCGATAAAGATCAGCTTACGGTAAGTCTTTCAGTAGCCAACACAGGCAAACGCAAAGGCAAAGAGGTTATTCAACTGTATGTGGTTGATAAGGAAGCCAGTCTGCAGCGTCCTGACAAGGAGCTGAAAGGGTTCAGTAAAGTGGAATTGGCACCGGGGGAGCGCAAACAGGTGACTTTTACCCTGTCGTCTCGAGACTTTTCTCACTACAGCAAGCTCTATGATCGTTGGATTGCCGAAAGCGGTGAATTTGAAATACTGGTTGGTGCATCATCGCGGGATATCCGTCTGCGTAAAAATCTAAGCTTTAAAAATACACAGGCACTGCACTTCAAGATGAATGAGTACAGTTTCTTCTCTGAATTCTGGAACAATCCCCAGCTTAAGCCCCTGTTAATTGAACTGATGCCTCAATGGATAAAATCCCTTACCCCTGAAGGCAAGAACCTTGAAGAAGCTGATATTCAAGACTTTCTGCAACAGCAGCCAATCATCAAGTTCCCTTACTTTACACTAGGGGAAGTGGATAAAGAAAAGATTAGAGCGTTTATAGAGCGCTGTAATAAGCTAAGGTTCTTTCCCTGATCTAGCTACAAAGCCCAGTCCAGTCGGATTACAAAAAAGCGACTAGCGACCAAACCTAAAAAATTATTAAGGCTGTTTTTTGCAGCCTTAATAATTTTTAATGGCATTTATCAAATATCCCTCCCGCCCTCGCCATAGGGTGATGAAAATAAGCACTCTAAAAGTGCCTTTAGGTAGCTTCGATAAAATTAAATGACTTTGATCCCGTCGATTTCCAATAAACTTCCATAACTGGTCTACACTCTCAATATTGCAATCTAAAAATATTCAAGGATTTAGAATGAAAGAGCCGTTCTCTATCGAACTGTCCATGCCGGACGGTGATGCCAGCGCATTAAAAATCATCAACAAGACGAACTGGGCGGGATTGGGTATGGAAATTTCACGCGCGGAATGGCCAAAACATCGGAATCGCAACGAGCTCAAACAGATAGGAATATACATTCTGATTGGCTATCAAGATAACGATGATCTGCCGAGCCTATATATAGGTCAGGGGGATGGAATTAAGAAGCGGATAGAGAGCCATTACAAGAACAAGCCTTTTTGGGATAGAGCATTAATTTTTGTTTCCAGTAACCAGGGCCTAAATAGAGCGCATACCGCTTGGTTAAAATGGGCGCTGGTTCTACAGGCCCAGAGAGTTGGGCGCTGCAAGTTAGACAATATCGCGACTCCCAATAAACCGCGACTGACTCCGCCGGAACAGGCAGATACGTACGAATTTTTGAATGAAATACGCAGTATCCTGCCGTCGGTGGAAGTCAGCGCTTTTGAGGCACCCAAAAAGATTGAGCAACTGGAAATGTCATCGTCAACAGTGGATGCTGAAAATACCATCGTTGTTCCCGCGCAGGGAGGAGGGTTTAAAAAGGTTTTTCTAAATGAAGACTGTTGGTATGCGATTCGGATAGCCAGTGGCAAGCTTAAACAAATTAAGTATATTGCCGTCTATCAGGTCGCGCCAATTTCCGCTATTACCCATGTCGCCGAGGTTGCATCAATAGAGCCCTATGGTGACGGCAGGAAATACAAATTGAACTTTGTCGCACCGGCCAAAACCATTGAGCCGTTGAAACTTGGCAGTGCGCCAAGGAGCGTGATACAAGGCCCCATATACACCAATTATTTAGCCTTGACCAAGGCCAAAGATATGGGTGATCTTTTTAGCTAGAAACTAATTGTGGAAATCAAACGGCTCTGACTTCGTTGATTCCCCGCTCGCTCCAGTCCATAGTCATTCCTTTGCCCTCTAACGGCCCAGCATAGAGATCATCGTAATAGCTGCAAGCTTCGTCCAGAGTGTCAAAGGGCGGTGAATGCCGGACTAGAGTCCCATCCTCGCCGCGCTCAACGCCAAGAAAGAGCGCCGAACCCGTTGCATCTGCTACCTCATAGATATAAATCAGGCTACCTCCATCGATGCAAAGGTAAGTAAAATGTAACGCGTAGACTTTCTGTGTAGCTGTCAGTCGAGGGGTTATTGTTTCATTGGCTTCAAGCTGGATATCATCGCTAATGTTGCCATATAAATGCTTGCCACCCACCTTGATTAGGCTATCTAACTCAGTGAGTACTTTATTGGTCAGCCTCGACCTTGCGTATGTGAGGCTGTGATTTCTTAATGATAGCTCCAACCCTTCCTTGTCAATAATATTGTCCGCTGAGGCGGTCCTGATAGTATCCTGCACCATTTCTACTTTCCTCTATCCATGAGCTTTCTGCACGCACTTAAAAATTATTTCTATTTTGGAAAACTATCTAAAATGTAGCGCGGCTCGGTATCTGCTTTCAACGACCCTATCCGAAAAAAAACCGCTACCACTCTATAAGTATAGTCAGTAATTTGCGTATAGCACTGTATTTAGTGGTTGCTGCTCACAAGATTTAATTATTTTTGAGTTCGAGCGCTTTAATCGGACGCAATAAATAAGCTCAATCTGTAAATTAAAATCAAATTGCCCACCCAGGAGAAATAAATTTGTTCGCCCCGGTGCACAGCGAGTTAGTACCAGTACCAGTCGCAGTGTATTGCTAGCCACTTCATTTATTAACGAGGACAATAGGATAGCAACAATCGTGATGAATGAGACCGACAATGCAATCAACTATGATTTTATTGTCGATACTCAGGAAGTGGCATTGAGCATTCCTGCTCGCAGTATGCAAACATTGACCTACTAATTGACCTGTCTAAATTTGGCCGGCGTAACTCCCTCAAGTTTTTTGAAAAAGGTATAAAAAACCGACTTACTGTTAAAGCCTACGGCAAAGTAAATGTCAGTAATTGTGGTATCTTTCTGAGTTGGATCGGTAAGCATTTTTTTTGCTTCATTAATTCGGTAGCGATTAATAAAAGTATAAAAATTAACTCCAAAATGATAATTAATAAGCAATGAAAGATCGCGGGGCATAATCTTTAGTGATTCTGCTAGGCTATCGAGGGTGATGTCAGGATCCATAAAGAGCTGCTCTTGCTTAATGCGCTCATCAATTGATTCCGCCTCTTCAGGATTTATCGCAAGCTCATCTGCGGGTTTTCTGAGTGATTTTTCTTCATTAACCTGCTCGAACATGCCGAAAAATCGTATAGCAGTGAATACTAGTAAATTAACCAGAAAGAAGGTGGTGTAATATCTAGTGAGGCCAATATAAAAGTATATAAGATGATATTGGGTAAAGATTTTTGACGCAGAAAGAATAAGCTCAAAGAGCATAACAAGCATAAAGCCGGCAACCAGTGCCCTCAGCCAGGATAAATGCGCTTTTTCCATATTTGAGTGCTTATCTTGAAGTTTTAATCTATATCTACTGACAAGAACAAAGCAGGCAATAGCGTAGGCAACGCGAATTAACTTGCTGAAAAATTCAATGCTTATAAAGCTAGTGCTGTACACAAGTGATTCACTATTCAGCATCTCTATGCGAATATTGAGTGGATTGCTATAGAAGTTAAAGGTAATAAAGAGACAGTAGATAGCAAATGGTAAAAGATGTAAAAGAGCAGTTCGCTTTAATATAAAATTTCGAAAAACTAACGATTTTATACATAAAAACAATAGAGGCCCGTCTAAGTAGTAAGCAATACCAGGAACAAAATATAGAGAGGTCAATTGCTGGCGAGCATGTACTTTAATCTCAGCGCCCCACATCATTAACTCATTAATCGGAATCAGTGCATGAGCAAAAAGAAAAGCAGCGAGAAAAAAAGTACTTTTAATTTTCTTACTGTTTGTTAGCCACAGCAGCAGGGCGAAAAACAAGCACTGCAACGATATCATCATTAAGACAACATCGTGGAAATTAAAGAGTACAGATTCAAATGCAAGATTATTCATTAATTCTTATCTTTTAATTTAGCTAAACATAAATGTGTCTTGCACCCATAGTGTAGCACTATAAATATGTGCTTTTTGCACGCACTTAAAAATTATTTATGTTTTTGGAAAGTTACCCAAAATATAGAGAGGCTCGGCATCTGCCTTCAACGGCCCCATCTCAAAAAAACCTGTCGCCACTCTATAAATAGAATCAGTAATTTGCGTATAGCACTGTATTTAGTGGTTGCTGCTCACAAGATTTAATTATTTTAGTGTTTTCGTATTATTTTTGAGTTCGAGTGCTTTAGTCGGACGCAATAAATAGGCTCAAGCTGTGAATTAAAATCAACAAGCATCGATAATCACCATCAATGGATTGGGTGCGCACCTCGGTATACCCAAGGTAGTTAGTGGTGGCGATGAGTTGACCGATCCCTCGCAGGCGGCTACATCTATTATCTATAAAATAGTCAATAGTTCGGCAACCAGTTTAACTGTTCAAGTTGCTTTCAGTGCAGGGTACTGGACCTTTAAATTGGTGAAAGTGGACTAACGCTTGATTTAAATCGATAGGTCTCCTTGTTTGCGGGGGGGCGGATTAGCATTCCCTCGCCGTCTTAGTGAGGCCTTTCTTTTATCTCCATACAAAAGAATAGTGCTCCAGAGCGGTATTTACAGAAAATTATATTTTCCATGAGAAATAATATTATGGGGATCTAACTGTATTCTTTGCGGTTCGGGGATTATCCTGTTTATATGCATCAATGCTGCATATAAACAGCAAATACTATTAAAAAATATACGAATGGAGTTCCTTGATGACTGTCCCGCATTATCTTATGGCGGGGTTAATTCTATCGGTAGTAGCTGGATGTAATGTTGGCACTGCTGTGGATAAAACTAACCCTGCTGCGAAGAGTGATGCTGCTGAGGCGAAGGCTAAAGATACCGATATTGCAAAAATTCACCCGGAGATCTGGCCTCAACAAACCTCGCCTTTAAAGCGAAATAAAAGTGTAGAGCAGCGCGTTACAACATTAATCAATCAAATGACTCTGGAAGAAAAGGTTGGCCAAGTCATCCAGGGAGATATTGGATCGATCACCCCAAATGAATTGCGCGAATATCATTTGGGGTCCGTGCTCAATGGCGGTAACTCTGCGCCTGAGGGTGATAATCGAACAACGCCTTCTGCCTGGGTCGCTCTTGCCGATGAATTTTGGCTGGCATCGACGGACAAAACAGATGGCAGAACAGGTATCCCCGCATTATGGGGGACTGATGCTGTTCACGGACACAACAATATCCTAGGCGCGACTATTTTCCCTCATAACATTGGTTTAGGTGCTGCTCATGATCCGAATTTGATGCACCAAATCGGTACGGTAACGGCCAAAGAGATACTGGTGACAGGTTTGGATTGGACGTTTGCTCCCACTATTGCAGTTGTTCGAGATGATCGCTGGGGACGCACCTATGAAAGTTATTCGGAAGATCCGGCTATAGTTAAAGAATACGCAGGTTATCTGGTTGAAGGGATTCAAGGAAAACTCAGCGACAAAACATTTCTTGATGATGAGCATCTGATTGCAACCGCCAAACACTTCCTGGGTGATGGTGGAACCATCGGTGGTCGTGATCAGGGCGATAACATCTCAAGCGAAGAGGAATTGCGTGATATACAGGGCACCGGATATCCCATAGCAATTAACCGCGGAGTGCAATCGGTCATGGCATCTTTTAACAGTTGGCATGGGCGTAAAATGCACGCTTACAAAGAACTATTAAACGATGTGCTTGTTGATCAAATGGGATTTGATGGCTTTGTTGTTGGCGACTGGAACGGTCATGGACAGGTTGAAGGTTGCACCAATGAGTCCTGTGCTGCCGCCTTTAATAACGGTATTGATATGTTTATGGCGCCTGACAGTTGGAAAGAACTCTACGCAAATACGCTGGCGCAGGTAAAAAGCGGTGAGATTAAGATGGCGCGTTTAGATCAAGCCGTCAGTCGTATTTTACGGGTAAAAATACGTGCGGGACTCTTCGACGCTGGATTGCCATCACAGCGTAAGTACGCTGGGCGTTATGAGTTACTAGCAGCACCGGAACACAGAAAAATTGCTAGGCAAGCTGTGCGCCAATCGCTAGTTCTGCTTAAGAATGAAAAGCAACTGCTGCCAATTTCGCCATCCGCCAATATTTTGGTAGCCGGTGACGGCGCTGACAATATTGGCAAGCAAACAGGTGGCTGGACGCTTTCTTGGCAGGGTACAGGAAACAGTAAAGCGCATTTCCCAAGCGGGATATCCATTTTCGATGGTATTGAAGAGCAAGTTAAAGCGGCAGGAGGTAAAGCAACCTTAAGTGCAAATGGTGAATATCCCCATAAACCCGATGTGGCTATAGTGGTATTTGGTGAAAATCCGTATGCCGAATTCCAAGGTGATCGAGCACATTTGGATTTTCAATCTGAAGATGGCTTAAAACTATTAAGGAAATTTAGGTCTCAAGGTATTCCTACAGTCGCGGTTTTCCTTTCCGGACGGTCAATGTGGGTGAATCCGGAAATAAACGCTTCAGATGCTTTTGTTGCTGCATGGTTGCCGGGTACAGAAGCTGGTGGAATTGCCGACGTCTTATTGCGCAAAGCCAACGGTGATATTCAGTACGATTTTCATGGCAGACTGTCTTTTTCTTGGCCTAGAACCGGCGCTCAAACGGCGGTTAATGTTGGCGACAAAGATTATAACCCTCTGTTTGCCTATGGTTACGGATTAAACTATTCAAATAAAGGCGCTGTTGGAGTTTTATCAGAAGATGCGCAACTCGGTGATATGGCTAGGGCGCAAAATAACAATTTCTTAAAAGCTGGCGAGCCCTTACTCCCTTGGCGTTTAACCATGCGTGATGCTGGTGGTACTGTGCAAGTAACGTCGTCGAAGGCTAACAGTGCTTCTGGTGTTCTAATAATGAAAGCACTTGATTACAAGGCACAAGAAGATTCGCGTTTATTTACATTCTCAGGTGATGCCGTACTTTCAATTGAGGGTGAGCCAATTGATATTTCACGTGAATCCAATGCTGATATGGCACTGGAATTTCAATATCAGGTCCTTGGCGATAAGGTAGCAAATACGACGCTTAGTATTGCCTGTGGTGAAGGCTGTACTGGTGAGATGGATATTACCAAAGGATTAACCAGCAAGCTTAATCAAGGGTGGCAGGTCTCCCGTTTGAAATTAAGTTGTTTTGCTGACAAAGGGACTGATATGACAATGGTGGATGCACCCTTTGTATTGAAAGTATCTGGAACAATGCAAATACAAATGAATTCTATGAATATCGCCAGCAATCAAGGTGACGCCAGCTGTTCGTTATAATATTACAGCGACAGATTGGTCATTTTAGAGAGAATCGATAGGGTGGTCATTGGGTTAGAGTTATCTGATTTAGATGGTAGCTACGGGTGGACTTGAACCACCGACCCCAGCATTATGAATGCACTGGCTTGCACTGTTAATTAGCCTTAAAGTCAGTATATATAGCATTATATGAGAAAGATGGTACTATATTCTGCAGTGCATATGCAGTGCAGGATATTATGAAAGCAACTTTAACGCAAAAATTAGTTGACCAACTATCGCCCCAGCGTGAGCGATACAAAGTACACGATAAGAAACTTTCTGGATTCTTTGTGGTGGTACAACCCTCAGGGCGCAAAGGGTATTGCTGTTTCTTAAGAGTCAATGGTAGAGCTACTGACTACAAAATAGGCAGCTGTGATGAACTGACCCTCAAGAGTGCCAGAGAGTTAGGTGCGGATGCGCTTCTTAAAGCGAGGAGGGGGGTGTCTAGTGTAGAAGAAAGGCGTGTCAGAGAGATGGATACACTGTCAGGGTTTCTGGATGCCAGATACCGTGATTACTTGGTCAGCAACCAACAA
>Ga0207964_1000488_pt1 | contig 10503 bp, 15 predicted proteins | sample Knorr_S23_td_250_FD_185608 | JGI IMG/M metagenome (GOLD analysis project Ga0207964, IMG submission 185608) | Marine microbial communities from Southern Atlantic Ocean transect - Knorr_S23_td_250_ad_251m_LV_A (SPAdes) (version 2) | ecosystem: Environmental > Aquatic > Marine > Oceanic | place...
TCATCCTAGGGGGGAATGTTAACTAACTAAAAATCAGGCGATATAAGCCGAGTGAACTTTAAGCTATCTTGAAAGAGGCTTGAAAGTGCTTGAAGGCTCTACCTGTCTGATTTACATCTGAATTAGATTATAAATATATGGGTAAATTACTTAGTTTGCAAAAAAAAAAAAAAATTGTAGGATGTGATGAGTTAGCGGTAGGATGTGATAGGTTAACGGTAAGTGAAGGATTAATTAAGACAGAAACTGGCCTACCCATTCTGCTCAGGAAGGGTCTACCCACTTCTACAGATCGAAAAACTCTGAAGGCGCATAAATGGCATCGCCGTAGATATCAAAATTTGCTATGAGTGAAGCCTGCTGGTTATAATTGATAGAGGTTTTAGCAATAGTATTTCGATAAACCAACAAGCAGTTATCAAGACTAATTTTTCTAAACCCTATTCCGATCATTCAGGAAACATCTGCCTGGGTATAGTTCTACCCTATTTTTGGACTTAAATATTCTTCAGTTCCATCAACCTTTATTAGCACGGCATAATCTCCCTGTATAGATCGAGGGATTGTGATAAGAGATTTTAGAAATTTTCTCTATTCTTCTGTCATACCTACAATATACAGATTTGCTTAATGCTGCTTAACATAGAACTCAAAATACTTAAGGCATCATCGGGTATGATCTCTTTTCAAAAGGATGCATAATGACCTAAAGTTTGCATACACTAAGTTTTTATTCTACAAGGTATGTTTTGATTTCAAGTTGAACGTATCAGCTGCTTTCATATGTATGTTTTTTTTACCATTTAGAGCGGCCCCTCTCAAAATAGCAGATATATCACATGTTAATCCATTAATTTCAGCTTATATGTATTTATTGAATACATCGTAAACCCTTGCATATGATGTTAAATTTATAAATTAACAATACCAATCGCCATCATATGGCACTAAAAAGCGCGAATAACACGAACCCTGAGTGCATAGCCCTTACCCCCTTTGGCCGCGTAACCACTACCAGAATTGATGAACCACGCTAAGTTATATTTCCTGTTCTCCGAGGAAGTCCAATAAAAATCACTTTCAAAAGAGTCCTTGTTAGACTTATACATCGCTATTAACTCTTTCCTAGTAGGGAATTTCCACTTTGGATGGTTTTCATATTTCTCCATAGCCTCATACCATGTCATTGCTACCGGCTCCTCATAAAACTGCCGTATTTTTTTCATTTTAATTTTTGATTTATTCATTTTTTACATATTTAAAGTTAATACCAATGCACCTTTGCTTTCTGTTAGGTAAAGGAGTGAAGTGTTAAAAAGCGCGAATAACACGAACCCTGTAGGTATGGTGTTGTGCAGACTTGGAGTAGTTCGTGGTACCATCATCGAACTTGACGAACTACGCGCTGTTATTAGTGAAGTCCGAGGAAGACTCAAACCAATTCAAAAAAACTTAATTGAATAAATATCCAACAGATAGCATTACACCTCTATTCTTTAGGGGGTCAAGGGATGAATCATCATACTGCTCATTATAATCTTTCAGACCTAATGAATACCCCGCTGAAATGAGACAAACATTATTGATTAAATAATTTAAGTTGGCATTCAACCCATAATCTAACTTCTCCTCATCCTCTAAATCATAATAGTCTTCACTAGATGTAGTATCTCCATCAATAGTGACTTCTAGCTTAGTTTTAGCTTTAGATGCATAACCAATATAAGGACCAAAACCGAAAGAAAATTCATCTAAAACCTTAAATGCTATCCCCGGAGAAAATTGAATTTGATTGAATCTTTGTTCTATACTCGAAGAGTTGTTTCCTTCTTCAAAAGAAACTTTAAGCCCCCTTTGAACCAAGCCCAACTCTAAAGTTAAATTAGTGCTATAAGAAAGCTCTATTTGTCCTAGAACTGATGCAGTAAGGATAGGGTGTATATCTCTATCCCAATATTCTCCTAAAAATTCTTCCTCAATGTCAAAGTTCTTTGTTGCTAAGTTAACCCCAGCCTTGATTCCAAAAGCAGTCTGTGCTGATACGCAAATAGTGAAGAAACTAATTGCTAAAATAAGTAATGTTTTTTTCATAATATTTGTTTTAAATGTTAGAATAAATTATGTTTTTTTTTAATTATCTCTCCTTAAACTATGGAAAATAAATGATGTGGTAAAATAAATTTAGTTATCGGCAGGAAATGCCCTTTTAGTGGTAAATTTAGGGGGTGGGTATCCAAAAAACAGCCTTATGGGTGGGCCTATTAGCATAGGGTGTCCACTCACCTACCAAGACACTAAATAATGCAGGAGAACCCAGTTATTGAACTACAACTTGAAGGAACGGATTAGAATGAGCGAATAACACGAACCCTGTCCGTACCGTCCTTATTGGCGTAGCCGTACGTGAGACCATCACCGAAACCGACGGACCACGCGAGGTTAGCGCCGTACTCCGAGGAAGACCAATAAAAACCACTTTCAAAAGAGTCCTTGTTAGACTTATACATCGCTATTAACTCATTCCTAGTAGGTAATTTCCACTTTGGGTGGTTTTCATATTTTTCCATTACCTCATGCCATGTCATTGCTACCGGCTCATCATAAAACTGTTGTATTTTTTTCATTTTAATTTTTGATTTATTCATTTTTTACAAATTTAAAGTTAACACCAATGCACCTTTGCTTTCTATTAGGTAAAGTGTTAAATTGTTAAAAAGCACGAACAACACGAACCCTGCCTAAATTTAACTTACCGTAGTGGCCCGCATAACCATTACTGAAATTGACGGTCCACGCTCCGCTACTACTAGCCTCCGAGGAAGACCAATAAAAATCACTTTCAAAAGAGTCCTTGTTAGACTTATACATCGCTATTAACTCATTCCTAGTAGGAAATTTCCACTTTGGGTGTTTTTCATATTTTTCCATAGCCTCATGCCATGTCATTGCTACCGGCTCATCATAAAACTGCTGTATTTTTTTCATTTTAATTATTTTTTTAAAGTTTTTAATCAAATAAGGGTTTCGATTATTTAGTTTATTCCCAAAAACAACATCAAGTAGCTTCAAATAGCATTTATGCTACCCAAAACTTGTTTTTGTTATATAAACAGTCGTTAAAACCACTGAATTAACAGGGTATTAGCATGCAAGTTATTCAAAGAATAGAAAAAAACAAGGAGAATTTAGTTATCGGTAGAAAACACCCTTTTAACGGTGAATTTATAGGGTGGGTATCCAAAAAACACTCATGGGGGTGGGCTATTTAGTATATGACATACACTCACCTACCAAAACACTAAATAATGCAGGAGAACCCAGTTATTGAACTACACTTAGAAGGAGTGGATGGGCGGACCTTTAATAGAGAACTTCTACCAACACCTCCAGAATCAGTCTAATAACTAACTGCATAGCGGTTATTGAGCTAATACTTTTATATTTGAATAAAATCTCTTCTAAAATGAAAAAGATTAGTACAACTGCGTTGTCTAAAATATTAATCTTCCTTATCACTCAACCTCTTCTTGCCCAAGAAAAGATAGAATTTATCAGTGCTAATCCATTTAATTTTAGAGACATTATCGTTCATCTTGAGAAGCAAGAATCACAAGAAGTATTTGGAACCCTAAAATTGCCAAAAACAAATGATGAGAATAAAAAATTTCCTTTGATTATTGCACTTGCTGGTAGTAAAGGTTGGGCAGACCATCATTATAAATACCTAGAAATGTATAATGAAATGGGGATTGCTACATTTGAGATCAATAGTTTTAAAAGCAGAAACGTCACCTCTACAGTGGGGAGCCAAATTACTGTGACCACTGCAATGATGATATTAGATAGTTATAAAGCTCTAGAAGCGCTAAGTAAACATCCAAATGTTAATTCAAATAAAATTGCAATCACTGGATGGAGTTTAGGCGGAGGAGTGGCATTATATGCAGGATGGGAACCCTTAAGAAAAGCTATAAATCCAACCCATTCTTTTGTCGCTCATTTATCATTTTACCCTCCCTGTATTGTTGAACCTTTAAATTTAAATTTCACCTCTTCTCCAATTCATATTCTAATTGGAGAATTAGATAATTGGACTCCTGCAGATAAGTGTCTTGAATTAGTAAATAAATTGTATAATTCAGGGGCTGATGTAAATATTACAGTATACGATAATTCGTACCATTCTTTTGACAGAGAATCAGAACCCATCATTGACCCCAAGGGGTATATATTAACAAATTGTAGTTATAAGATCAAAAATGATGGAACGATATTAACTAAAAGATTAAATTTCCCAATACGAAGCCCATTAATGCAAAAAATCAGCTTAGCTTTTTGTGCTAAAAGGGGCCCTATTTATGGAGGGAATATTGAAGCAAGAAATGCATCCATTAAATTCTCGAATGCATTTATGAAAAAGCATTTAATGGATTAGTCTAAATGTGAGTTAAAGTCTAGGGATAGAAAAAAGCCACTCATAAGAGTAGCCTTTTCTTTTTATGTAATCGACCGCTGTGCGGTTAGCGTTAAATAAGTAAAGGGGTAAAGTGTTAAAAAGCGCGAATAACACGAGCGCTGCCTGGATAGATCTTATTGGAGTAGTACGTGAGACCATTACTGAAATAGACGCCCCACGCGTTGTAATTGCCGTACTCCGAGGAAGACCAATACCAATTACTCGCTATTCTGTACCGATAACTCAAAACCTTACACCGTAAACTCAAAACCGCTTGTATGTCAGTTAATTATGTGCTAAATTAGTAATACAATTAAAAGCAGTTCAAGTAATATTCTGGGGGGAGTATTATTTAGTTTACAAACAAAAAGGAGTCGTAAGGCTCCTTTTTTTTTACACATACAATTATCTAGTTGTGGTAGCCAGAAAATAAATTTAACATATAAATCAAGCGTATGGTTCTGTCGCATTAATATACCAAAAACAGATTATTTAGTTATGATTTAAAATTTCACTTTATGTTTAAGTACCACAGATACCCTAAATTTATTATTCTTCAAGCTGTTTATTTTAAGTTGGGGGTTTTTGTTGTTATGTGGTTTGGTATAAAGTGAATTGTATTTTTTTATGTATATTTAATTATCATAAAAACTAAATATTTTGAAAAAGGTATTATTTCTATTATTAATTTGTTTTACTCAAATAGGTTATTCTCAAATTAAGTATCATACAGATAAAATTACAAACCCAACAGATACTTTATGTTATCTAAAAAATGATATGTCATTGTTAAATGTTGTTGTATATAATGAATTTGGTGATGTAGGATTATTTACAAATGGTAAAAAAGATGGATTACATAAACAATGGTATGAAAATGGTCAATTAAAATATGAAGTGAATTATAAAGATGGTAAAGAAGATGGATTATCTAAAGTATGGTATGAAAATGGGCAGTTAGAAGTTGAAGTCAATTACAAAAATGGTGTAAAAGAAGGAATATCTAAACGTTGGTATGAAAACGGTCAATTAAACTTTGAACTCTCTTTAAAAAATGATAAAACAGATGGATTCCATAGATGTTGGTATAAAAACGGTCAATTAAAGGGAGAAGAAAATTATAATAATGGTAAAGAAAATGGAGTACATAAAAAGTGGTATGAGAATAATAATCAATTAGAGTATGAAAGAAACTATAACAATGGTAAAGAAGAGGGAATATCTAAACATTGGTATGAAAACGGACAATTAAAGTATGAAATCAATTACAAAAATGGTGAGATAGATGGGATTTCTAAACGTTGGTATGAAAACGATCAATTAAACTTTGAACTCTCTTTAAAAAATGATAAAAAAGATGGATTCCATAGATATTGGTATAAAAACGGTCAATTAAAATGGGAAGAGAATTATATAGATGGTGAAGCAAACGGATTACATAGAGAGTGGTATGAGAGTGGTCAATTAAGATTTGTAAGAAATTATAAAGATGGTAAAGAAGATGGATTATCTAAATATTGGTTTGAAAATGGACAATTAATCTCTGAAGGGTATATTGAAGATGGTAAAATAATTGATTAAACATTAACTCACTCAAACACACACCCCAACCTAATAAGTTGGGGTTTTTTATTTGTCAAATTTTAAGTTCTTTCACCGTTTTACCTCCTACCCGATAACCTCATTTACCCTATTAAGATAGTGTATTAAATCAGAGATGTAAAGAAGGGTGGGGCTATATACATAGTTAGACCCTGCAATCCCTTCCCCGAAACCGAATTCTCAAAGGGGGTGGGCTATTTAGCATAGGACATCCACTCACCTACCCAAACACTAAATAGTGCATTAGAATACAGTTATTGAACTACAACTTAGAAGGAACGGATTAGCGTTAAATAGGTAAAGGGGTGAATTGTTAAAAAGCGTGAATAACACGAACCCTGCCTGCATCGTACTTATAGAGGCTGTACGTGCCACCATCATCGAAATCGACGCCCCACGCGAAGCTATCATAGTACTCCGAGGAAGACCAATAAAAATCACTTTCAAAAGAGTCCATGTTAGACTTATACATCGCTATTAACTCATTCCTAGTAGGCAATTTCCACTTTGGGTGGTTTTCATATTTTTCCATTACCTCATGCCATGTCATTTCTACCGGCTCATCATAAAACTGCTGTATTTTTTTCATTTTAATTATTTTTTTAAAGTTTTTAATCAAATAAGGGTTTCGTTTATTTAGTTTATCCTGAAAACATCACTAATGTACTCCAACAGGTCTCTAAACTACCTGAGGGATATTTACAATAACTTAAAAACCAAGGACTAAGTTACAAGATAAGAAAAATAAATGATGTTGGGGAACGTGTTTAGTAATTGGAAGGAAATAGGAAGTAAACGGTTAATGTATGGGGTGGGTATCCAAAAAACACTCATGGGGGTGGGCTATTTAGCATAGGACATCACTCACCTACCCAAACACTAAATAGTGCATTAGAATACAGTTATTGAACTACAAACTTAGAAGGAACGGATTAGCGTTAAATAGGTAAAGGGGTAAAGTGTTAAAAAGCGCGAATAACACGAACCCTGACTGGATCGCTCTCACCGCCGTTGGCCGTACTTGAAATTGACGAACCACGCATCGTAAGCATATTTCTCCGACGAAGACCAATAAAAATCATTTTCAAAAGGGTACTTATTAGACTGATACATCTCTATTAACTCTTTTTTAGTAGGCAATCTCCCACTCTGGATGGTTTTCATTTTTTTCCATTGCCTCATACCAAGTCATTAGTTCGAGCTCATCATAAAACTCCTTTGACGCCTGGTGTTCTTCATGAAATAGCAGTTCGCATATTTCCTCCAAGTCTGAGTCCTTCTCATCTTGTAATATATCAGAATCTATCCTATTGCTGTACCACTCATGAACGATACTTAAAACCTCATCTTCGGATAAACCTTTTTCTTTGATTATATCTTCATACATATCGGTTGTATTTTTTCTTTATACATGATTTAGTCATCCCAAATAAAGTTACGATTTTTAAAGCGTATTACTAAGTCAATTTCATCTTATTCTGTCGATGGTATGTGTCTCTTGAAATTTTTTCGGTCCTTTTCCATAATTAAGGTAGATATGACTTGACTGCTCAATTCTTAAAGACAGCTAAGAATTAAGTTAAAGTTGGTGCTATATTTTTTCTTTAACTCTACTCAATATTGTTTTGAAATGTGCTGTTAGTCTAATTTAATTTTTCAACTTGTTTGCATTTGTTTGGAATACAAAAAAGGGGTGGGTATCCAAAAAAACACTCATGGGGGTGGGCTATTTAGTATAAGACATTCTCTCACCTACCCAGACACTAAATAGTGCATTAGAATACAGTTATTGAACTACACTTAGAAGGAACGGATTTTTAATTCAAATCATATAAACTATCTAGGTGAGAGAAATACAACAACCCGTCATTTAATAAATCAAAAATATCAAAACATAAATGATGTTCTAAAATTTCGGCGTAGCAAACATCATTATTTGCATTATGACTTAGGTATAAGATATCAATTTGATTCCCCCCTCCATCTATTGGATGTTCATTATTCCTAATTAGTTTAAACTCATGTTCTTCACATCCCCCTTCATAAGTAACATTTATAAGTAATTCTTCACCCACTATTTCAACTTCATTAACGCCATAATTATCCATAGGGCATTCATTCAAATCAACATTTTGAATTACATCAGGACAAGATAGTTTAGATGATTTTTCACATGATAAAACATATAAAAGAGGAACAAATAGCAGAATGTATAGTAGGTTTTTCATAGTTAGTTGTTAGAAGTAACGGATTAGCGTTAAATAGGTGAAGAGTTAATAAGCGCGGATAACACGAGCCCTGCCTGGATAGCTCTTATAGTAGTAGTAAGTGAGACCATTACTGAAATAGACGGACCACGCGCCGTTATACGTGTACCCCGAGGAAGACCAGTACCAATTATCGCTAAATCCGCCTATGTTATTATTGACGTTTAAGCTCCCTTGTCCGATAATTAAATACATTTCGTAGAGTTCGTCTCTCGATGGTAAATACCAGTCTTCATGACCATCTATTTGAGCATCTAAGGCGGCTTGGGCAGTAGTGATGCTTCCATATTCTGTTTGACAGTTTTGATTTACAATATCCATTGTATTCTGATAGCCTGTACCTATGGCTGTTCCATTTGCGCCGTCAACATTCTCGCCATAACAACCCCACTCATAAGTACCTTCAAGATCTTCTTGTGCGGCTACCAAACCGTGCTCTCCTGTTTCGTCTATGTAGAAAACTATTCCACCCTCTGCAAAGTCACCTATTTGATGTTGAAGTTTATCACCTTCACAATTATATCCTGTTTCAGCATAAGTACATTCTCCCTCATCTGTTGCCAATTCATTGTAGTTACAAGCAGATGAATCTTGACATCCTAAAACTTCATTAGAATCATATATACTATCCCCATCTGAGTCGTAATTACAATTTCCATCATCTGTTGTTGCCAACCAACTAAAATTTACGGCCTCACAATCTGTACAACCTTCAATAACTGGAAGGGAAATACTTTCGCAAAACGAAAAACCATATTCTGTTGCATTCATTTTTATCTGATAGCCTTCGCCACGTTCTAAAAAGCCTATACTATTAAAGCCATATTCAGGCAAGTATACAGAGCCATTATTGTCTCTTACTATTTCAATTTTATCTAAAATAGAATTAAATGCTTCAACTAAATCAATTGGTTGAACACAAGGGTATCCAAACATATTCCAGCCTTGAACAAAATTCTTAGTGATTATTGGGTTCGTTTCTTGAGTAAGAAGATTATAATCATTAATCGAATAACAAGGGTCATCATTCTGTGCAATTACATACAGCGGGACAAATAGCAGAATGTAAAGTAGGTTTTTCATAATTATTTGTCAGAAGGAGCTATGTTCTGATAAGTAGGTAAAGGGGTGAAGTGTAAAAAAGCGCGAATAACACGAACCCTGTATGGGTAGTCCTTATAGTCGTTGGCCGGATAACCATTACCTAAACTGACGCTCCACGCGTTGTAATTAGAGCTCTCCGATGAAGACCAATAAAAATCATTTTCAAAAGGGTGCTTATTAGACTGATACATCTCTATTAACTCTTTTTTAGTAGGCAATCTCCACTCTGGATGGTTTTCATATTTTTTCATTGCCTCATGCCAAGTCATAAGTTCGGGCTCATCATAAAACTCATGGTGTTCTTCATGAAATAGATGTTCGCATATTTCCTTCAAGTCTGAGCCCTTCTCATCTTGTAATATATCAGGATATATCCTATTGCTGTACCACTCATAAACGACACTTAAAACCTCATCTTCGGATAAACCTTTTTCTTTGATTATATCTTCATACATATCGGTTGTATTTTTTCTTTATACATGATTTAGTCATCCTAAATAAAGTTACGATTTTTAAAGTGTATAAGAAATTTTCAAGTGTCTTTTTAGTACAGCTTCATCCTGTAGCTTTACGTTTCAAAAGTATAAGGTCCTTTTTCCTGACTATTGATATGGCTACATTAAGCTTATGAAAAATTAACCGTAAATGAAATCGTTAAAAGAAGCAATCTCAAATAGTTTATGAATGAGTGTGAATAGGAATTGCTGAGTTATCGGTATTGATTTGTCCTATTTTCCCCTACCTCCATCCATCATCTGATCTACATCAGACTGCTGATAATAATACGTACCCTGTACAAGACTATATTGTATAATCCCTTCAGCACGCATTCTACACAGAGTACTTGGTGAGCATGAAAGCTGTTCACACACATCAGTGCTCTTTAGCCATTTACGCTCCTGAACTTCCGGTTCAGTGGGCTCAAAAAATTCCTTCATAAAATTTATCAGTTCGTACTTTTGATAATCCAGAAGGAGTTTAATTTCATCTGTAGTCATAACACTCTATTTTTGTTAGTAATACTCAAATCTAAACTAGAGAGTCCAGTACATTGATAAACAAAAATTCTGTTTA
>Ga0207964_1000494_pt1 | contig 10415 bp, 6 predicted proteins | sample Knorr_S23_td_250_FD_185608 | JGI IMG/M metagenome (GOLD analysis project Ga0207964, IMG submission 185608) | Marine microbial communities from Southern Atlantic Ocean transect - Knorr_S23_td_250_ad_251m_LV_A (SPAdes) (version 2) | ecosystem: Environmental > Aquatic > Marine > Oceanic | place...
GTTCCATCACAGGGTGCGAACACGTTCAGCTCATTCCTACTTTATGTAGTTGATCGTGATCTGCCTGTTACGGTAAGCAATGTTAAGGTAACCGCTTCTGAAGCTCCGGCTCCTGTAGATACAGATGGCGACGGTGTTGTTGATATAGATGATGTGTTCCCGAATGATGCGACTGAGACTGCAGATACCGATGGTGATGGTGTTGGTGATAATGCTGATGCGTTCCCAAGTGATTCATCTGAGGTTGCGGATTCAGATGGTGACGGCGTTGGCGACAACACTGACTTTGCACCAAATGATCCAGCGGTTACAGTGGAGCCAGTAGATCCAACCGTTGCGGTATTTAGTGGTTCATTTGGCGGTATTGTGGTTGATGGTGATACCTTCACCTTCCCAAGCAGTGCTGAGGGATGGGCTGGCGTTGCTAACAATAATGCTGATTTGTATCCATTTGCCTTCCCACATGGTGGTACTGTGACCTTTACTGGTGCGGCACCTTCAGGTGATGTGAATGTACGCTTCAGATTAGAGCGTCTACCTTACCCAGAGGTTAATCCAGCGTATGACACTGCGACAGTAACCGTTACTGGTACTGACGAAGCGACTTATACGGTTGAGATTCCAGCGCGAGGTGAGGACACGTTCCGCTCATTCTTGTTGTATGTTGTTGATCGCGATCTTCCTGTAGTTGTTAAGGATGTACGTGTAACGCAAGCAGCTGATCCATCACTTGCGGTATTTAGTGGTGCCTTTGGTGGTGTTGTGGTTGATGGTGATACCTTCACCTTCCCAGCAGGTGCTGAGGGATGGGCTGGTGTTGCTAACGACAATGCAGCGTTGTATCCATTTAGCCTAGAGCATGGTGGCACATTGACCTTTACTGGTTCAGCGGATGCTGATGTAAATGTGTTCTTCAAGTTTGAAGCTGCGCCTTATCCAGATACTGAGCCATCGTTTGTGACAGATACTGTGACAGTGAGTGGTGAAGCGACGGAGTACAGCATTGATCTACCAGCACAGGGCGCTAATACCCATAGCTCGTTCTTGTTGTACTTGGTAGAGCGTGATCTGCCAGTGACTGTTAGCAATGTGAAAGTAAGCAGTCGTGTTCCTGATTGGGACTTCGATGGCAATGGCCATGTGGATGCGTTAACGGATGGTCTATTGCTTGTTCGTTATGCATTTGGTCTACGTGGAGAGATGCTAGCCAGTGATGCTGCGGCACTTGACTCAACGCTTACAGCGCAACAAATCGAAGCTAATATAACCATAGCGTCTGATATTTCAGATATCGATGGTAATGGTTCGGTTGATCCGCTGTCAGATGGTCTGTTGCTACTTCGTCATTTGTTTGGTCTCTATGGTAATGACCTAATCAAAGGCGTTGTTCATCCAGAAGGTTCACGTACTACAGCAGTACAAATCGCAGACTACATTGATGGGCATATGCCTGGACAGTAGTGAGTGATTTGAAAAGAAGTATGAATCGTAAGTAAAACGACGTTTCAAGCTACACATAAAAAGCCCCGATAGTTATCGGGGCTTTTTATTGCCTATCTGAAATCACCAATCAAGGATTTGCTTAATATTGGGATCGAAGGTTATTTAAATTATCGTTGTAACACTTTTTATTTAATGGACATATTAGATAGCTAAGAGAAGCTGTTAGTTGTGAAAAGAATTGCTAGGCTTGATTAGATAAGGGTGATAACCATAGCTTACGACTAGCCGAAGAACTCATAACTTGCATTTGCATTGTCTTTTCTAGAATGAACTGGTAATCACAAAACGATTAACTGACGATCTTGAAAAATTGATACCTGTGTAAAGTTTACAGTTTGCTCAATATGAGTCTAAATAACCATTTCAAATAGCAGTCTTGATGATTTGGCGATGGCGTAATGAGCGAACATGGGGATTAAAAATATAAGCTTTAATTTTAATCGATCATTATAGATAGAGAGAGCTAAAGCTTTAGATATGATTCTTTAATTGAATAAAACAGCAGGTAATCAAGAGGCTTCAGCTCTTTGTACTCATTGACGGCAAGCGCAAGCCTGCCAGTAGGGCATACCAATTGATGGTGTTTTTATATAGGGATATATTTTCGCAGTAATTACTGAATTAATCGAAACCCAGCCGGTACACTAACCGCTGTGTAATTCACGTTGTAATTGGTCGAACCACCATTCACTTTTTCAAATTCTATGCTAGCAAGATTGAGTTGATTCGTTTGCGGCCACTGACCATATATCGAGGCCCAAGCAAAGGGTAAAAAGTGCTTAGTAGTAGTATCGTTATCACGATTATCAGTATCTGGCATCAAGGATTGATGTGTGGTGGTTACAATGGCATCAACTGGATACTGGGAGACATTAATCGCTTTCATTGATGAATTATCGAAATGGACGCGAAAGCCAATCCCGGTAGTTTCTGCGTTGGATGACTGATATTCAACCAACAGGGTACCGGTATTGCCGTACCACATAATTCCATTATCGTAGATTCTTTGAAATTTTAAATTCGCTGTATTTTCTGGTGTATCTGTTTCCGCCGATGTGTCTGTTTCCGCCGATGTGTCTGTTTCCGCCGATGTGTCTGTATCTGCAGAGCGCGAATCATCCTGCTTGTTTTTATTGTTTATAGCACCTTTGCCGCTGGTTGAACTACTTTGACTAGATGAAGCGCCAGCATGGACAAAGCTTGAATTATTTTGACTAGATGGGGTGCTGGCATTTCCAAAGGTTGAATTATTTTGACTGTATGAGGCGTTATCATTTTCATAGCTTGAGCTATCTTGACGGTAAGATAAGTCAGTATTTCCTTGGTTTGAATTATTCTGATCATACGCGTAGTCAGTATTTTCATGGTTAGAATCATTCTGGGCATAGAGCGTGCTGGAGGCAATAGATTGTATTTCCTCCTTATTAGATGGAAGACGGGTATCCTCAGCGACTGGGTTTTTTTGAGCACTCGGAGTATCGGTTTTTGCAGACTGGTCTTGCACCACCGAAGAGTCAATCGCAGTATTATGATTGCCAACAACAGCAAAAAGAAGAATACCTATTGTAATAATCATTATGGAAATTATTATTTTCATTGAATGCTCCGCTCTCAATCTATTTTAGAAAAACCTTTGAACGACTATACAACAGGTAGTTTTGTTATAAAAGCAGCATACTATTTCAGGGCGCGCTAAAACTATTGTTTCTTCAATATTCATTAATAAGCATAAATTTAAATATTGGTGTTCAATTAGTTGGTGGGTTACTATAACTAGTAGTTATTAATTAGATATAGAGAATTTAGAAAAATAATAAAGGTTGGGAGAGATCATGTTTTATTTCAAATCCAATAGATTAAAAAAATCCATTAGTTGTACTAATGGGTCTAAAGTATTCCTGTTCTGGACAGTGTTTAGCGCTCTATTTGCCTTAGGGTCTGTTGCCAATGCTAATGAACAGGCTGTTTATATTAAAGACGACCCCATCGCTTCCTATGGTGGGGGTAACAGCATCACCGTTTCTTACCAAGCTTCTCAAGCCAATTTAACTGGGCTTGGATTACGGGTCCATTATGATAGTTCAGTTGTCTCGCTAGATGGATTTAATGATGTGTTCTCAAGCGACGCAATTACATTGCCAAGTACCGTAGCATTCAGTGATGAGCAAGATTATGATAATGACAGCACAACGGATGCCTACTTTATTGCAAACTGGGCATCGCTATTTGGCATTTGGCCAGGATCAAATTCAGCGGACCTGTTCACTTTAGAATTTACTGTACAAGAACCTGCTGGTGAGATTCCTGATAGTGATTCCACACCAATTAACTTTAGCGCATCAAGCACTGCCGCTGGTTATGATTTTGTTGCTATCAATTATGTATTGCCAATCACCAATGATTCCGATGGCGATGGTTGCGCCGATAGTGTGGATGTATTCCCCTATGATCCCACCGAATGTTATGACAATGATGGTGATGGCATTGGTGATAATGCGGATCCCAATGACGATAACGATCCTAGAAATGATGAAGATGATGCCTTCCCGTTTGATGCGTCAGAATGGGAAGATACCGACCAAGATGGCATTGGTAATAATGCGGATAACGATGACGATAATGACGGTGTTCCCGATATGGAAGACCGAGACCCATTAGACCCATCTATTGGGCGCCATACCCAAAATATATCAGTATTAGGTGAGCCATTAGGGGTTATTGGTACCACCACGTTAGTGGATATTGGCTACAGCACCACAGATGACCAAAATCAGTTGCCAGGCCTAGGGTTCCGTATTCATTTTGATAGTTCATTCCTAAGTCTTAATGATACGTTGGTCTATATACAACAGGATCTTATTGTCGATGCTGAGGGACCATTCTTCGATGAAGAGAACTATGATGGCAATGTAGCAACCGATCAATATATTACCCTAGCCTGGGCCTCAGTGAGTGGTAACTGGCCGAATACTGAGTTTCCGGCAAAACTACTCTCAGTAGACTTTAATGTCTTAGAAACCATCGAGACTGATACAGCCACTGCAACAACCATTGCATTTTCTGCTATCAGTGTATCTTCAGGCTATGATTTTGATTCAACTAGCTTTGATATGGATGTTTTAGCAGCCACTTGGGACTTTGATGGCAATGGTGAGGCTGATGCCCTTACCGATGGCCTTTTATTGCTGAGATATACCTTCGGCCTGCGAGGCGAGACATTGACACAGGATGTTATGGCAAGTAACTCACCACTAACATCTGACCAAGTGGAATCTGAGATAGTCAATGCCTTGGTAATCGCTGATATCGATGCCAATGGTGATGTAGATGCGCTAACCGATGGACTATTGCTTCTTCGCTATCTATTTGACTTGGAGGGTGAATCCCTTGTGCAAGGTGTTACATCCTATGATGCAGAAAGATCTTCAGCGGATGCTATTTATGCCTACATCACTAAGTTCTTGCCTCGATAGTTGACGGGTTCGAGATAAAAAAGCTCTCTAGTTTCTAGAGAGCTTTTTTTTGGCTACAGATTCTCTACTGAATTGGCATATAGCTATTAATATAAGTCGCAATATCTTCTGGCGTCTGACGTGAACCCTGCGGATAAATAGCGCCTTTAACCAGCCTATTGCCATCAAAACCGAATAGATGGCGCAGTAGTAACAGGCCATCGGAAAGCGCCTTTACCTGCCCATCACCATTAATATCTGCAATATCTTTTGCCTTATCCAGATTTAATTGAATCTCAGTATGGGAAAGCGAAGAATTGTCAGCCACAGCACCCTCAACCAGCATACTGTCCCTAAGATCAAACCCATAGCGTACTAAGAGCATGCCATCAGTTAATGCATCTACTTGCCCATTGCCATCAAAGTCCCATGTCGTTCTGTAGATAGCCTGATCTGTACTATCGACTACAGTTGCAACCACCGCTTGTTGACTAGATATAGTAGAATCATTAGTTGCTGTTACGGTAAAGCTGTAATGAGGTTGCGACTCATGGTTAGGGTTTGTGAATAAAGTAACCGCGCCAGTAATCACATCAATACTTAATCCATCGTCTCCAAGATATCTAGACTCTGATACCATGTCGGTCAAATCATCATTGTTGAGCCTCACACCTGAGATCTCAAATTGAGCAGATTTAACCCTGGGTTTAAGATTAAAGTCCACCTCTACTATGGGTATTTCACTCGCCAAATCAAATGCCGTGGGAAAGTACACCTGAGCAACCAAAATATCACCAGCTGAATACTCAGCATTAAAAAAAGATGCAAATGGATTTGATGGTGTAGAAATTTGGTCAGCCGTAATATATTCAATCTCATCAAGATTGTAGCTTACAACCAAATCAAGATTCTCAACACCATCCGGATAGTTATCCGCCACTGAAGCATCAACCAATAATTGCAACGTCATTGAGCCATCGGCATTGTCGACAAACCGCTGTTCAATAGCTCTAGTCTGCGAATGTACTGCTGAATTGACTGACAGACTGTAAGTGACACCGTCGCGAGCACCTGTGGTAGCAGTATAGATCACCTGACCAGCGCCACTATTATCAACCACGAAAGCGTTATCACTATCTGCATCCTTAGGATAAGCATCATCGCAGTCCAGCAAATTGCCCGCCCCATCAATACCATCACATGCATAAATAGCCACAGTGGTTGGGAAGTCATAAGCACTAAATTCCTGCTCAGCAGGCCTTATAAAAAATATTTCGCCATTTAGGTATTTAAAAGCCCGCCGGTTACTAGTGGTTACAGGACCACTAATAACAACTGATATGAACTGTGTATTTTGAAAAGCATAGTCACCAATACTGGTGACAGAGTCAGGGATAGCGACTGATATGAGATTGGTATCTCGGAAAGCTCCATTGTCAATGCGGGTATATGTGCTGGGTATTGCAGCATGACCATCTTTGTCGATTAGAGTAACGGCAGTGATAGGTTCTAGGGTGTTTGCAGAGATAATTGAACTTAAAAGAATCCAAAAGAGGCATAAAGTCGCTTTAACCGAATAACTCACCTGAAAGATAAGTATCTTCATAATAAGGCCCTCTTTTTTTACAAAACATTCTACTGTTGATGATTTAAAAAACCCAAAAAGCTGTAGTTAAAAAACCGATACCACCTTTCCAGCTCCAGAGCATTAAATGTACTTTCCATCATTAGGTAAGGGTCATTAAAAAGCTAACTGAGTATTTGACATTAACCTATATATCTGCTAGCAGTCCATAGCACTATAGTATTAAGTGTAATGCTGTGATTTTTTATTAATTTGTATGGATTGTAGTGTTGTAGCTGGTTTGCAAGGGTTTTACGGGACTCAATTTCATATAATCCAATACCGGCGGGTCATAAAAAATATTGGACATAAGAGCCATAAGCATCTTATGGCACCACAGCTTGTTGTGTTTTTGATATTTTATGTTGTTCTTAATTGAATAATTCAGACAATTTAAATAGATAAAAAAGGCCCCGAAAATATTGAGGTTTTTAAAACAGATAGGGGTAGTTACTTTACTTGCTTGAGGTGCTAAGGGGATATGTCAGCGATCAATTAGGGGGAGCAGTGTGTGATTATTGAGGGAGTCTTTAGGGTCTTTCAGGGTAGGCAAAAAAGTAGGCGATGACTGCCTTACGAGACGCCAGCTTAAGAGTTCAAAAATCACCTTTTAATCGAAAAATTCTATTTATGATACAGTTAGCGCTGCAAAGTAGTATAAAAAACATCAAAAAGTAAAATGGCATGTTAATAATAAAAAGGAAATATCATGTATTTTCATAACAAAGCAAAAAATATACTAAACCTAAAAGTATTAACCTTACTTTTGCTACTTATTCCTACTTATGCGCTTTCTGATCAGTATGATTTGCAAACTCAGTCAATGCAGGATGCAACTGAATACAAAGCAGGGGTCGAGGCAGTGGATAATGAAGCTGGTCATTCCGCTGATCTTTTTGATGAGAATAAAACGGCTGTTGTTTATAAGCATTATCGAGGCAAGAAATGGTCGGATTATATCTCTGAGGCGCGATCTCATTTCAGAATGAGACTGCGAGAGTTCTTTGGCTATCTTCGAAGAATTAGAATCGCCTTGAAAGACCCTGACACAGACTGGGATAACTTTGATTGGAGCTATACGGGTAAAGAGCCTGATGAAGACAACCCAGATGATTCTAATGGGGATGACTCTACCGGTGACGACGCTACTGGTGATGATTCTACGGCTGACGACACTACTGGCGATGACTCTATCAGTGATGATTCTACGGCTGACGATACTACAGGGGATGATTCAAATTCTAACCAAGATGATAGTTCGCCAATTCAAAAAGTCAGTGTTTCCAATCAGCCAACTGGCCTATTAGGTGAGAATGTAGAAATTGATGTAGCCTACAATGCCAGCAATGACAATAACCAATTATCTGGTTTGGGATTGCGAATTCACTTTGATAGCGCTGTATTGACATTTAATTCATTAAGCGATGTTTTACAGCAAGATATTATTGTAAATGGTGAGGGTCCGGTGAATGATGTGGAGGATTTTGATAATAATCCACAGACAGATAGTTATATTACTTTTGGCTGGGCATCATTATTTAATAATTGGCCAAATAGGGAGCTTCCGTCGCTCTTATTGAAGGTTACCTTTGGCGTATCTAATTCAACTGATTTGAATACAGTCACCTCAACCGCAATTAATTTAACTGATATAACCACAGCAGCTGGTTATCAATTTGAAAGTGAAGACTATGTCCTTGAGCTAGCAGAAACAGAATCCACATGGGATTTTGATGGCAATGGCGATGCCGATGCCCTAACAGATGGTCTTATCATGATGCGTTATTCATTTGGTCTTCGTGGAGAAGATATGGCAAACAAGGCTATGGCGGCAAATTCCCAAATGTCAGTCTCACAGGTTGAAGAGAGACTGTCTGGTGCAATAAAAATAGCTGATATCGATAACGATGGTGATGTGGACGCGCTAACGGATGGATTGCTTTTGCTAAGACATTTATTCGCAGTAGATGATGAGACGTTGACTCATGGTGCTATTGGGCTTAAAGCTTCAAGAAAAACAAAGGTAGCAATTAAAAAACATCTGAATAAACATATGCCCAAAAAACGTTAGATAGAGGTAAGAACGGCTAAAATTGTCCCCTCGGCGTGCATATTTAACGAAACGGCTGGAACATCAAAGGGTTACTTTTGGAAACTTTAAGACATGGTGCCCAGGGGTGTGACAAATAGCCTAGCTATTTGGGCGCCGAAGGCGGTCCGCAGGACCGAGCATCTTTGGATGCGAGTCCATCGACCACCGACATAAAGAGCGTTCGATTCATAAGATTTAAAAAGATACAAAAAATCCCCGAAAAATCGAGGCTTTTAAAACAGCTGGTGCCCAGGGGCGGAATCGAACCACCGACACGAGGATTTTCAATCCACTGCTCTACCAACTGAGCTACCTGGGCATTACTGCAAGGCCGCGTATTAAAACGTTTGAAGCGGCATTCGTCAAGGATTATTGATTGGGTGGGACATATCCTTCTGCTTGATCCACATCTTCACCATCAAAGAATTTTTCTCGCTGTTCAGCTAAGTAGTGTCTAGCGGTTAAATCCATCATATTTAAGCGCATTTCATTGATAAGAGTGGTCTGATGGGCCATCCATTCCTGCCATGCCTGTTTTGACACATTATTATAGATTTCCTCACCCTTTGGGCCGGGAAATGGCGGCATATCTAAACCAGGTAATTGTTTTTTAAATTTTTTGCAAAGCACAGTGCGAGCCATAAAGACCTCTTTCTAAGTATTTAATAGTGCCTTAATTGGTGCAGGCATTCCCAATGATAGAGGATTATTTTTGTTATACCAGACCAAGTCGCTATTTTCGTTCACTTTGTTATGGGATTCTTCCACCTCAACATCTAACGGACGGAAGTCCAAGTGGAAGTGGCTAAAGCTATGCCGTTGTCTATCTAAAAAAATATGACCTTTAATCGTTAAGCCTAATGGTTCGCAGATAGTTTCAAGTTCAGAGCGCTGTTTAATCTGAGGTAAAACCCAAAGCCCTCCCCAGAGTCCGGCGGGCGGGTTTTTCTGCAGCAATATATCGCCCTTAGTATTGCGTAGAATTAAAAAAATAGATTCCCTGACAGGTGTGACTTTTTTTGGTTTTTTGCCGGGATATTGCGTTGGCTTGCCTTCTGCGGCAGCTTTACAGCCCGATGCAATTGGGCATCGAATGCAGTCAGGCGTATTTTTTGTACATAGCAAGGCACCCAAATCCATCATCCCTTGGGTATATTCTTCAGTTCTATGGTTTGGACTGTAGCGTTCAGCGATATCCCAAAGCAGATTATGTACCTTTGCTTTTCCTGGCCAGCCCTCTACAGCAGCAAACCTTGCCAGTACACGTTTAACATTACCATCCAAAATAGCCGCGGGTTTTTTAAACCCTATGGAACGAATTGCGCCAGCTGTGGAGCGGCCAATACCGGGCAGTGCGATTAATTTTTCAAGAGAATCTGGAAACTGTTGTGCCATCTCAAATGTAATTAATTGAGCGGTCTTATGTAAATTTCGTGCGCGTGCATAGTAGCCTAGTCCAGTCCAGTGATGGAGTACTTCATCGATACTGGCCTTAGCCAATCGTTCAATACTAGGAAAGCTTGCCATAAAGCGTTCAAAATAGGGGATTACAGTAGACACCTGAGTTTGCTGTAGCATGATTTCTGATACCCAAACTCGATAGGGTGTAATAGGATTTTGCCAAGGCAGATCGGTGCGGCCCTGATGCTCATACCAACCTAAAACTGCTTGCTGAAAATCTTCTGGTTTCATAGCACCATTACAACTTAGGCGATAGAAGTAATGTCTGAATTAGATTGTTATC
>Ga0207964_1000496_pt1 | contig 10387 bp, 4 predicted proteins | sample Knorr_S23_td_250_FD_185608 | JGI IMG/M metagenome (GOLD analysis project Ga0207964, IMG submission 185608) | Marine microbial communities from Southern Atlantic Ocean transect - Knorr_S23_td_250_ad_251m_LV_A (SPAdes) (version 2) | ecosystem: Environmental > Aquatic > Marine > Oceanic | place...
CGCCTCAACTCAATGATAGTGTGATCTAAGAGTTAGGTGGGATGGCAGAGCGGTTGAATGCACCAGTCTTGAAAACTGGCATAGGTTAATAGCCTATCTAGGGTTCGAATCCCTATCCCACCGCCATATACTATAATTAAGCCCTTGTTTTTGCAGGGGTTTTTTTATGTCATCTAGTTTTATGCCAACTTGGTTACACCTTAGCGAAATAAAACAGCCTAAACTGCCCCGTTTAATAAATCACTTGGTACTACAATCCAAACGCGGATAGACTTCACAGGACAACATAGTGCGGAGCAATAAGCCTTCAGATGGAACTTCAAAAGATAGCTGACATTAGCCATGATTTCCTAGCGAAGTATCGTTTTCATGAACTTTACAGAGATCAATTGTGGAATAAACAAAAAGGTTCAGTGCACGCTCCTTCCTTGGAGAAATAAATTGTGAACCCTGCCTTGATTGCGAAGACTACTAAGTTGATTTAGCAATCTCGCTTAGCTTGATAGCAAGCTAATTAACGGCAAGATTTAATACCCTTATATTTATTGTAGATTAAATTATTTGATTTAGACTAGAAAAATATAGCTCTATGGCTATTTATGCTGTAGATAATCTGATTAAACAAGCAGACTGTTATCGAACTATAGAATTGCGAGGCGTTGTATTAAATTTATTTTATGGCGATAAACTATACCTTTGCAGTAGATCAGAAGCCTCACAAATGCGCTGAAATGTCTTCTCATAAACGGATTCGGGGGCGGCATATTTCCAAATAGGATCGGCAATTTCTTCATTCGAAATAAGATCATTGCCTTCAGGCTTAGCATAGGTTGCCAACTGCAATTTTTGATATTTTTTTATCTCACCTGAACAATTCAATTTTATCTGTTCTGATATTGAGGCAATATTACCCAGCTTCTTATGCAAATCTACTAACTGCCAGTACTGGATATAATTACCCTGAACTTCCATGCTAGCAAACCTGACCGATATGTTGTCCCCTTCATACGGCTCTTCAAAAGCAACCCTCTCAGCCAAAGTAGCTACTGAATGCAGCATAAAAGTCAAAACCGTCACTGTAAGTAGAAGTAATCGATTCATGATGCTTACCCCTCCAATTGATTCAATAATCAAAGACCAGTTATAAATTTTTATAAATTATTAATCGCATTATCTAGCCAATCCATTCGATCTTGGTACCAAGACTTCATATGCTCTACTTCCTCAGCATGGGTGTCAAAAACCACTGGATTAGGCCATACGTATTGTCCAAAAGTCTGCCATCTGTCATTGTTTTCATGCTGTGCCCACTGTAACTTCTCAGCATAGGCATCAATTTTATCCAGAATAAATTGCTCATTTGTTCTGTAGTAAGCGAATCTAGCTTGTACTTTGGATACAAAATCCGAATCATCAAGCAATCTGTTTACCCAAGGATTCCAGCGTATCCACCACCCCTCTCTGTACTGACTGTCCGCATAATCTGTATTGCCGAAAGATAGGTCATGATCCCATAGCGGACCCATTTTAATCTTACCGCCTTGAATATGATTAAAGTAAATACTTGAGAACGAGCGAGAGTCGACGTTTTTGATAATCTCATTGATTAGGAACCAATCGATAAAGCTATCTACGTCTATATAACTGGCGTAACCAGAGTTGGTATCGGCAAAGTTGGAGCCGAATAAGACATTTTCAAACTGGTTAATATGGGTAGAAATATAGATAAATTGCTCATCTTGAAGATAGGCGTAATCATTCCCATCTACGCGATCTATATCTGGATTTTTAACCACAATAACTGGAAATTCATCGGTGTCGAAATACACATCATCTGGGTCTATACGCGATGGGTGATCAATTTCCATCAGGAAGCCATCATTGCCTATATCTACCCTATTACTTTTCTGCTCAACTTTCTGCGTAATATTGTAGGTTCCGTTATATTCACCATTGATATATACCTCGGCAAATTCGCCTTGAGGCGTCCAATCGAGACTACTTAAGTAGCCCATTTCGAAGACAACGCTGTTGCGGATCAGTGTTTTGTCCGAGTATTCAGCTAGGAATAGCCACTTCTTATCCTCTGGCATATCCAAAAAACTTTCTTTGCTTTCAAATTTCATCTGGTAAGGCTTTTTGGGATGTAGATCCCAAGTCGAGTTCCCCCTACCCCTTATCTCTATGGCTGTAGCATCCATATCGCTGATATAGCGTCCACCATCAACACTGATGGTTCCTGTCACATAGTTATCTTTAGAGTCAATAGATGATCCATTGTTAGTGTTGATATAGACAATCGGCAAGCCGGTAAATTTGGTGATATCGACCTCATAGGCCCTCGACAGACCTGAAGCAGAGGTTAGCTGATAACTAGCCAATTGAGTGAAATTATTAGTACTTATTTCACTGGCTTGCAGAATGCCTTGCGAAGTAACTGTGGATCCATTATGAGTAAAGCTAGCCACCAAATTATCCACTGGGGCATTTTCGGTAATTCTGCCAGAAATTAGCCCACCACCAATATCCAGATAAACATCGTTGGACAAGCTCGGATTATGGGCCATTAAGAATGCAAACTGGGTAAATACGGGTGGCGTCTCTATAACCACAGTTCTGGTAACTGAGGAAGAGTTACCCGCCGAATCGGTCGCCGTATATGTAAGTATATAAACACCTTCAGCAGCACCGATTGTTCCAGTGATGGTCACTGTCACTTCACCGTCTTCACCGTCGATAGCAGTAGCGCCATCTTCAAGATAATTTTCACCCACAGCCATAGCAACAGAGGCGTCACCATTAAGGGTAATAACCGGTGGCGTAGTGTCTACATTGAATGAGAAGCCCTCTTCCGGCGGCATATAGCTCAACAAATACTGCTCTATTTCACTAGCTGTTGATCTTGTTGCATCACCCGCTATTGCGGCATTGACTAGAGAATTATCGGTCAGACCGAACAGATATCTCAAAAGCAAGAGACCATCGGTCAAGGCATCGACCTGACCGTTGCCATCAATATCCGCTATCAGCGATGCATTAACTACTGCCTGCTCAACTTCAACATCGCTAAGTGGTGAATCGTGAGCAATGGCACCACTAACCAAAGACTCTCCCGTTAAGCCAAAAGCATATCTCAATAACAACAAACCATCGGTCAGAGCATCTGCATCGCCATTCATATCAAAATCCCAAGTTGCTGGAACAATGGGCATTTGATACGCCTGAGCAGAGAAAGTATAACCTTGGGAATTACTGATCTTAGAGAACCCGATTAGTGTTATTTCAGCGCCATCAACCGCCACATGGGTGGGCACGGAGAATTTTAAGCTAGCTATATTGACCGGCAATTCAGTACTGGGCCAATTGCCAAATAATGACGCCCAAGCCACAGAGATAAATTGATCGGTGTCTGGATTATTATCATAGTCAGCATCATCGGGTAAGGCGCTATCGCCACCTGTAATAAGATCGTTAGGTAGTACATCAAGCGCTTCGACAAACTGTAACACACTGCTGTCATAATGAATTCTAAAGCCAATCCCAGGCAGTGCATTATTACCATCTGAAGTTTCGTAGCCTATGGAAAAGGTTACATCCTGCCCTCTTATACCCAGCGGCTCATCGACTACAAATAGAGACTGTAAGGGTAAGTTGCTGCTTGGTGTTAACGGCTGTTGATCTTCAGAATCTGCTATACCATCGCCATCATCATCTGTATCTGCATTGTTACCTATACCATCAGAATCTGTGTCAATAATTTCCGAAGCATCCAGAGGAAAGGCATCTGAATCATCTGCAACCCCATCATTATCATCATCTGTATCTGCATTGTTACCTATACCATCAGAATCTGTGTCTATAGATTCACTGGCATCGTAAGGGAAGATATCAATGGAATCTGCAACCCCATCATTATCATCATCTGTATCTGCATTATTGCCAATACCATCGCTATCGAAGTCTAGCGTCTCGTTGGGATCATTAGGGAATGCATCATAGGCATCATCTACGCCGTCATCATCGGCGTCTGTATCTACAGGCTGTGCCAGTTTTTCCAATACAAAACGCCAATAACCAGGACCAAAATTAATATCTAGGGTCATATTAGTGGCTGTAAGTTCAGTAACCTCATAGACAATGGATGTAGCCGCATTGTCAGGACTATCTATTTCGCTACCATTGATTACCTTGGGCAGTCCAATATGGGCACCTAGACCATTGAGAGTCAGTGTGGATGTACTTTCATTGTAATTAAAACTGGCAGCGTTTGAGCCATCATGGGGCGCCACAGGCACACCACATTCATCGGTCTCTGTACCCTGCCACCATTCTAGCCAAGTTTCACCACCCATAATATTAAAGAAGCTACCATTGGCATCAAAGCGGAAAACATCGTCAAAGTGACAATGGCGTGTAATCACATCCTCAGCAGAATTTGCCCACCAACCGTTATCGCCTATGGATGGGCCTACCCCCATAGCAGCTTCTTCTTGTATTAGACGCCATTCACCTACTATTGATGAATCTACCGGCTGTTCTGGCTGCTGTGGTTGTTCGGGCTGTTCAGGTTGTTCGGGAGTGGGCGCATCGCCCACTCTACTCAATATAAAACGCCACCAACCAGGACCAAAATCAATATCGACGATCATGGTGTCATCGGTCAAGCTGGTTACCTGATAAGTAATAGCATTGGGAACAGCTGCTCCAGAGCTAATTTCACCACCATTAACCACTTTTGGAATACCTAGATGAGCGCCTTGACCATTTAATAGTAAGGTACCTGCTGCTTCATCATAGCTATAGGTGGCAGGATTAGAGCCATTATGCGGCGCTAAAGACGAACCACAGCGATCAAATTCTACGCCCTGCCATCCCTCTAGCCAGGTTTCGCCATCCATCACATTGATAAAGCTACCATCTGTATTGAAACGGAAAATATCATCAAATAAACAATATCTAGTTGCGACAGAATCTTCACTGTTAGTCCACCAGTCGCCACTGCCTAACTCTGGCCCTACGCTCAGTGCACCAGCGATAGGCGCCAATTTCCAGTCACCGGAAATAGCTGAATTCTCTTCTGGCTGTTGTGGTGTTTCGGGTTCTTGAGGCTCTTCTGGAATAGCGGGAGCATCACCCTCTCTTTGCAATAGGAACCGCCAGTAACCAAAACCCAGATATATATCCAGCGTCATACTGTTGGCAGTGAGCTCAGTAACCTCATAGGTAATTGAAGTGGGCGCACTAGCTGGGTTACTTATTTCGCCGCCATTAACAGCCTTGGCTAGACCTATATGTGCACCTAACCCATTGACCGTCAGGCTCGAAGACCCTTGATCATAGGTATAAGTAGCCGCATTGGCACCATTGTGTGGTGCTATTGGCACACCACAGGAGTCACTGCCTACGCCCTGCCAACCTTCTAACCAAGTTTCAGCACCCATCACATTGGCAAAACTGCCATCAGTATTAAAGCGATAGATATCATCAAATAGACAGCTTCTATCTTGCACATCGGATTCGCTGTTAGCCCACCAACCTAAATTATCTTGTGATGGCCCCACACTCATAGCACCAGCTACCGGCGCCAACTTCCAATCACCTGCTACAGGGGAGATATTGCCTGTGGCGCCGCCATTATCATCGCCGTCGTCGCCTGCTGGCTCATCTGGGCCATAATTAAATTCGTCCGCCCACTGCAAAGTCCCATTGGGGCTATATACACGCAGATAATCCATTTCCATTTGCGACTGATTAAAGCCAGAGGAAATACTGTCTTGAATGGCAACATTTAACAGCAGGTACATTTCGGCATCAAAAGGCCAAGTATCGGCATTTTTTACCGCTGGATCATAGCGATAATACTCAACACCATCGATGCTAAATATAATTCTATTGGCATTCCAATCCATCTCATAAATATGAAATTGCGAGGAAATACTAGGGATATGACGGCCACCGTGATTGACCGTTGCACCATGACTGGAAGGCGTATGAATTGCACTTTGTGCATAGCCTTGATTTGATCCCCAGTGCTCCAATATATCAATCTCGCCACTATGGGGCCAACCGGTTGTTCCATATCCCTGAGTTTGCCAATAGCCACCATATTCGTCGGTATTTTTTCCCAGCATCCACACCGCTGGCCAGGTGCCAACACCTGAAGGCATCTTGGCTTTAAATTCCACACGCCCATATTTAAAGGCATATTTTGAGTTTAAACGAGCCGATGTATACTGCTTGGCAACATTTTGGCTAGTGTAGGATTCTTTTTTGGCGACAATTTTTAATGTGCCATCACTAACATAGGAATTGGTCGTGCGGTTGGTATAGTGCTGTTGCTCATTATTATACCAACTCCAACCATTGGGCAAAATGGTTTGATGGTGCCACTTACTTGAATCAACCGCTGATACCGAGGTTGTAACCTGTTGATTAGAGCCCGATACCCAGCGAATATTATCCACTTTAAATATCGAAAAGTATTGTGAAGCCCAAATTACGATACCTGTATCAACACCGGATAAGTCAAGCCCCTGATTAACTAGATCATTGACTGGCACCGAAATAGATACCCACTGATAGGGTTCTACATTGCCAAGCGGGTAATCGCCAGAAGTACAGGGATATCCACAATCCACTTTCATAGTAATCTGACTATCGCCGGTTACAATTTTTACGTCAAATTCAAGGGTTCCACCGGCGTAGGCAGACATATCGTAGGCTGTCGATGTCTGTATAAATAGACCTGCGGCAGAATTAGTACCTACATGTTCTATCTGTAAGACATCACCGCGCTGATTGTCATTGACTATGGACCAGTTGATACTGGGGCAACTAGCGCCACCATCGTTTTCACAGATATTCCACGAGATAGCTTGGTCAAATGCCCTAATTCCATTGTCCCAATCGGAATGGACAACGCCATTATCGAATACCAATCTATCAGCCATTGAGCTCTGAGCAAAGCTCAAACCTAGGGTAGAAACAAGTATTAATAGAACTGTACGGAATAATTTTGTTAGATGGAATAAAGAGCGGGAATCAATATTAGATATTGACCACAGACTCGAGACTAGATAGATATATTTATTTTTTAATGAATAGTTCATTTTTATTCTTCTAGTTATTCTTATATTTTTATGTATTTGATCCTGCCATAGAGTACCTATAAATTCAAGATAAACCACTGGCTTACAGAGCTTATATTAGCAATATAGCCAGATGCTTTATTATTTAATAATGGCTCTTAAATCACTGCTAACCCTATAGTATTTTACACATCAAATCGTTCGAATTGCTCCACTCAAACAGATTTATAGATAATCGCAATCACATAAAATTATGCCGACACAACTTTTGAACAAAAGACGGAGGCGCCCTTACACAGCGCCCTATAGCCTAAAAAAGATATTACTATGCCAATCAGCGTACGAACTGGAAGCCAGCGGCAACACTAATGGGCGAATAATTGATATGGTAATTTCCTGAGCCGCCCTCTATTCTCTCAAACTCTATGGTAGCTAGATTAACCTGATTAGTTTGTGGCCATTGTCCATATATTGATGCCCAAGCAAAAGGTAGGAAGTGATTAGTGGTTCCGTCATTATCATAATCCTTTGCATCAGACATCAGCATTTGCGGAGAAGTCGACGAAATTGCATCAACCGGATAAGAGGTCACGCTGGTTACTCTCATTGAAGAATTGTCGAAATGGACACGAAAGCCAATCCCAGTGGTTTCAGGATCAGGAGACTGATATTGAACCACCAATGTACCTATATTACCGTACCAGATGATCCCATTATCATAAACTCTTTGGTAGTTTATACCTGTATTTTCTGAATTGCTTGAATCATCTGAAGCCTGCGTATCTTCAGAGTCCGAATCATTCTGATTGTCATCAGTTGCCGTATTGCTATCATCTTCAGCCGATGAATTATCCTGACCCACTAAGGCGCCAGAACTGCTATAGCTTGAATTATTTTGCTTATAAGACGAGCTGGTATCTGCATAGTTAGAATCGTTTTGATCATAGGATGAGCCAGTATTGTCATAGCCTGAATCATCTTGATTATAGGAAGAGTTGGAATCTCCATAGTTAGCGTTGTATTGATCATAGGAGGAATCAGTATTGCCATAGCCCGAATCATATTGATTGTAAGATGAATCAGCACTGCCATAGTTTGATTCATATTGAGTATAGGGAGAGTCAATATCTTCAGACTGGGTATTAGAGATATTATTATCTACAGCGGGCTTTTTACCCTGACCTGATAACTTATCAGTGGCGGCAGGATTAGCGTTTGGTTTAGATACATTTGCCGTATCTCCAAAATCTATATTATTTTGATCGCCCCATGTATCTTCTGCAAATTGATCCTCTATCACTGGCGTATCAACCTCAGCATTTATCTCAGTTTCATCACTGCCCCCAAAACAGGAAGCGAGAAAGATGCACAGGGTAAAAATTATTAGTGAATTTGTTATTTTCATTGGATACTCCGCCCTCAATCTGTTGCACAACATCAAAAAATGACTATACAACAGGTGATTTTTATATAAAAGCGCGAACACCCAATTTAAGAGATTAAATACCTAATCCACGGTCATCAATTACTAATGGACACTGTCCTTTTAAAGGTTGCTAGTTATGGATAAATTATAGCCTTATAACAGCTTGATAAAATAACGAAAAAATAGGTAAGTTACCCCTAATCATTGCCTATAAAAATCGTTTTTAGCTAATTAATTAATGCTAGTACATTCGACAGCTGATTATATTAGCGTTAATATCAGTTAATAATTTATAAAAATATATATAAAAATAAAGTATCTATCATATCCATTGGGAGTTAAAGATGACCATTCAAATATCAGCCAAAAACTGGCTGCAAGCCTTTTTTATCCTTGTATTAATACCTCTTAGCAGTTTGGCCAATTCTGCAAATACGCAGACCGTCTCTGTGCTAGATAATCCTGTAGCATTAATCGGCCAGCAAGTGGATATTGTTGTTGGCTACAGTGCTGATGATAGCACCACTACAGGACTTGGCTTGCGCATTCATTATGATAGCAACGCAGTATCTTTGGCTCATGTCTACAACTTGCTATCCCAAGACCTAATCGACGGCGATTCCACACCGGTTGCCGATAGTAGTGATTTGGATGGTGATGCCAGTACTGATACCTATGTAGATTTTGCCTGGGCTTCATTATTTGGCAATTGGCCAGGATCTACATCTACGGAGCTGGTTAGGCTTAGATTTGATGTATCGGGTAGAGCACCAGAATTCACAAACATTAATTTCTCTTCGAGTAGCCATCCGGCTGGTTTCAGCTTTGAGCCCGCCAACTATACTTTGGAGATTGAACGACCCAAACAGATTATTTCGGTTTTAGATAACCCCGTCGGCGTTAAAGGCAATCAAACCAGTATAGATATTGGCTATAACACCAGCGATGGCAATAACCAATTGCCCGGCCTAGGATTCCACCTTCACTACAACAGCGATATCATAAGCTTTATCGAGGCAGTAGATATATTGCCCGAGGATCTAATTGTCGGTGCCGAGGGCCCCTTCCCCGACTCACAAAACTATGACGACAATGGATCGACAGACCAATATATCTCGCTGGGCTGGGCCTCTCTATATGGCAATTGGCCCAATGTAGCATTGCCCGCCAAGTTATTGACGATCAACTTTGCTGTATCTGAGACTGTGGATACAGAGACAATTAACTCAACTATGATTAATTTCTCAAAAATAAGTATTGCTCAGGGTTACGTTTTTGAGCCGGTGAATTACGGCTTAGAAATTCTATCCGCCACTTGGGACTTTGATGGCAATAATGAAGCCGATGCACTAACTGATGGCTTGATTCTATTGCGCTATGCCTTTGGTTTAAGAGGCGAAACATTAACCAATGATGTGATCGCCGCAGATGCACCACTAACCCCTGTGCAAGTGGAAGAGTCTATCAATAAAGCCTTAGTCATTGCCGATATTGATAATGATGGTGAGGTGGATGCATTGACCGATGGCTTACTGTTACTGCGCTATCTCTTTGGCTTAGAGGGTGAATCGCTGGTTAATGGTGCAGTATCCTATGAGGGAACCAGAGTCAGCATAGAGGAGATACAGGAGCATCTGCAGAAACATATGCCAAGTCTGTAACTTTTCTGGTTACATAACTAAAAAAGGCTCCTCAATGGAGCCTTTTTTTAAAGATAACAACAAATACTAACTACAGACTTTCTAAGAATGTAATAATTGCATTCCTTTCACCATCGGAAAGCGCTTCATATGCATTTTTCGATTCAAGAGCCTCACCGCCATGCCAACGAATGGCTTCGTCAATAGTTCGAGCTCGACCATCATGGAGATAT
>Ga0207964_1000500_pt1 | contig 10233 bp, 8 predicted proteins | sample Knorr_S23_td_250_FD_185608 | JGI IMG/M metagenome (GOLD analysis project Ga0207964, IMG submission 185608) | Marine microbial communities from Southern Atlantic Ocean transect - Knorr_S23_td_250_ad_251m_LV_A (SPAdes) (version 2) | ecosystem: Environmental > Aquatic > Marine > Oceanic | place...
CAACAGGCTTAGTAGGATCACATTTACTGTATCAGATCTGTAAAACTGAAGAAAACATTCGCGCAACCAAAAGGGATCGTTCAAATCTCGACCTGGTGAAAAAAGTGTTTTCCTATTACTCCGATGATACTGATAAACTTTTTAACAAGATTGAATGGGTCGATGCAGACCTCCTAAACATCACAGAACTAGAGCTTGCATTTGAAGGAATCACAAAAGTATACCACTGTGCAGCCTGGGTGAATTTCAACCCAAAGCATAAGCACAAAATGATTCGAAATAATGTGGATAGCACCGCAAATGTTGTGAATTTATGCCTTGCTCATCAAGTGCAAAAACTCTGTCATGTTTCGTCTGTAGCTGCCATAGGCAGAGCAGGAAATAGTACTATCATAAGCGAAGAAACTTCCTGGCTTGACGGTCCCGAAAACAGCAATTACGCCATTAGTAAATACAATTCCGAATTGGAAGTTTGGCGTGGCATTGAAGAAGGCTTAAATGCTGTAATCGTAAATCCCTCCATCATTCTGGGCCCCGGAGAATGGGAAAAAGGAAGCTCAATGATCTTCCATCAAGTATGGAAAGGCATGCCTTTTTATACCACAGGGACAAATGGTTTTGTTGATGTAAGAGATGTTGCCAAGGTGATGATCCAACTAATGGAAAGCGAAGTGAAGTCGGAACGCTTTATATTGTGCGCAGAAAGCATTCCATACCGGCAAACCTTCGATTATATTGCAGAAGCTATAGGAAAGAAAAAAGCAAGTATTAAAGCAGGTCCTTTTTTAAATGCACTCGGATGGAGATTGGCAAAAATCATTTCTGTTTTCACTCGTAAAACTCCTATGTTTACCAAGGAAACAGCTCAAGCCGGAAACAATACATCGATCTATGAAAACGATAAAATCAAAAAAGTTCTGAACTTCGAATTTAAACCCGTCGAACAAAGCTGTCAGGATTTTTCTAAATTGTTTTTAAAAGAATACAAAAAATAATGATGGCTAAGTTTTCCTTAACCTTGGGTTTAAACCCAAGGTTAAGGAAAAGGGAAAAGGACAGTTATTTCAAGACAAATTACCTATTATTCAATTTTTAACTTTTACACTTATTCCATCATTTGAATTCTTGTCAAAACAGAATCTAAAAGCAGTTCCATGGTTTTAGGCTCCTTAGAATAATAGGTAAAGCTCTCGTTGAATTCTTCAAAACTATATTCTTTAGGCTCAAACAAAGCCTCATAATAATCGCGTAGATTTAAACTGTCTTCTTTCATTCCTTTGATCATATTCAATTGAGAAGCAGACTCCAACAAATGAACCTCTACCAAAACTTCTATCATCTGCGATTCAGACAAAATATGTTTCGGTTGCTTTTCTACTCGTTGTGAACAAGAGAAAAATAAAGCAGATAAGATGACAAGAAAGACTTTATTCATTATCTATCAAATTCTAAACGCATTCCTCTGGTGCTCTCATCAAAAGTACCATTATCGTAGACTAAATTTCCACTAACGAAAGTCTTGCTAACGGTAGATTTAAATTTCACTCCTTCAAAGGGAGACCAACCACAATCGTACAAGATATTATCCTTGTTTACGGTCCACGATTTATCAATATCAACCACCACTAAATCGGCGTAATAGCCTTCGCGGATAAAACCTCTTTCTTTTACCTGGAAACAATCCGCCGGAGCGTGACACATCTTATTTACGATCCACTCCAGGCTCACTTTACCCTGGTGATAAAATTCCAACATGGCCACTAAAGCGTGTTGTACCAAAGGCCCTCCGGAAGGAGCTTTGAAATACGTATTTTCTTTTTCCTCTATTGTATGAGGAGCGTGATCGGTAGCAATAATATCAATTCTATCGTCTAATAAAGCTTTCCAAACCCCCTCTTTATCCTTTGCCGATTTCACCGCAGGATTCCACTTAATAAATGTCCCCTTTTCATCGTAACTCGATTCGTCAAACCATAGGTGATGAATACAAGCTTCTGCCGTAATTCTCTTTTCCTTTAATGGAATATCATTTCTAAACAATGCGGTTTCCTTAGCTGTAGAAATGTGTAAAATATGTAATCGTGTATCGTGCTTAGTTGCCAACTCAACCGCCATTGATGACGACTTGTAACAAGCATCATCGTTTCTGATGATCGGATGAAAACGAATCGGAAGATCCTCACCATACTCAGCTTTCATTTTTGCCGAATTATTGCGGATAGTCTCCTCATCTTCACAGTGTACGGCTATAAGCATATCACATTTAGAGAAGATGGAATTTAAGACTTGCTTATCATCTACCAACATATTACCCGTAGAAGAACCCATAAAGATTTTAATCCCCGCAACACGTTTTGGATCGGTCTTCAAAACCTGCTCTAAATTCTCATTAGAAGCTCCCATAAAAAAGGAATAATTCGCTAAAGAATCTTTAGCTCCGATCTGATATTTATCTTCGAGAAGTTCTTGTGTTAAAGCCTGAGGTTTGGTATTAGGCATTTCCATAAAGGAAGTGATCCCTCCTGCCACAGCTGCTTTTGCCTCGGTATAAATTCGCCCTTTATGCGTTAAACCCGGCTCTCTAAAGTGTACCTGATCATCTATCACTCCCGGCATCAAAAACTTCCCGCTAAGATCAATCACCACAGCCTCAACATCATTGATTTCAGTAGCAATTTTTGATATACGCTCCCCCTGAATCAACACATCAGCTTTAATAACTGAACCTTCGTTGATCACTAGTGCATTTTTAAGCAGCTTTTTCATGCTTTATAATAAACTATTCTTGTTTGTATCTTTTAAAGAAACTCTTCAATTTCATCTGGATCACACCAAAAAAAGCTTCATAAAAAATTGAAGTACTCATCTTAGACTCACCTTCCGTTCTGTCGGTAAAGATAACGGGAACTTCTTTAATCTTATAGCCAAATTTCCAGGATTTAAATTTCATTTCGATCTGAAAAGCATACCCCACAAAAGTAACGTTGGAACGAAGTACATTCTCTACAACTTTTCTACGGTAACATTTAAATCCGGCAGTAGCATCATCAATAGGTAAGCCCGTAATCATTTTTACATAACGCGAAGCAAAATAAGACATCATCACCCTTCCAATAGGCCAGTTGATTACATTCACCAATCCACCCACATAACGCGAGCCGATGGCTAAATCATTTCCGTCATGAGCACAGGCGTTATACAATCGTATTAAATCGTCTGGATTATGCGAAAAATCACAATCCATCTCGATAAAATAATCGTAACCACGTTTTAAACCCCAATTAAATCCATGAATATAAGCTGTTCCTAAACCTAATTTCCCTGTCCGTTCTTCTATAAAAAGGCAATCCGAATATTCTTCCTGCAGACTTTTTACGATCGCAGCAGTACCATCCGGAGAACCATCATCCACAATAAGTACATGATACGACTTCTCCAAAGAAAAAACTTTGCGTAGCATTTTCGCAACATTTTCCTTCTCGTTATAAGTAGGGATAATAATTAAAGAATCAGACATCATTTCAAGTTGAAAAGCAAATGTAATGGAATTTTGTAAAAATCAGTATTTAATTTATAGTTCAAGTTTAGTAATCAAATTTTATTAAAAAACTGATTATGCATTGATGTTTGTTGATTATTGAAACAGTCTCCGTATTTCTAAAATTTTAACTCCCAATCACTTCCGAACAACCAACTGGTCACAAATTACGAATTATGAATGGATAATATCCATGCCTAAATAATGTTGACCGATTTAGTTAGACAGTTAATAATCATTTTTCTAATTTAAACTTTTATTTTCTCCAACAACGATCAACCAACAAGCAACAACTAATTTTAGTATTTTAGCTTTTTAAACCCATAGAATTGATCCCTAAGGAAACCATAGATCTGATTTTTGAAACAGCTCGCATAGACGAAGTCGTTGGTGATTTTGTACACCTGAAAAAACGCGGAGTAAACCTACTTGGAAACTGTCCTTTTCACGACGAAAAAACCCCGTCTTTTACGGTTTCTCCTGCAAAAGGTATTTACAAATGTTTTGGTTGTGGTAAAGGTGGTAACTCCGTAAACTTCGTGATGGATCACGAACACTTTAGTTATCCTGAGGCACTAAAATATCTTGCAAATAAATACAACATCTTTATTGAAGAAACCGTTCGAACTCCCGAACAGGAAGAAGCTGCGAACGATAGAGAAAGTATGTTTATCGTTAGTAATACTGCGAACGAATATTTCCAAGAACAACTTTTCAATTCTGATGAAGGTCGTGCCATTGGTTTAAGTTACTTTAAAGAAAGAGGCTTTAGAGAAGAGACCCTCAAAAAATTCCAACTGGGTTACAGCCCCGAAAAAAGTGATGCCTTTAGTACCCATGCACTCAAAGAAGGTTACAAAATTGAATTTCTCGAAAAAACAGGACTTACCATTCCAAAAGAATCGAGAAATTACGACCGCTTTCACGGTAGAGTTATGTTCCCGATTCGATCCCTATCGGGAAGAGTTTTAGGTTTTGGAGGACGAATATTAAAAAGTAATGTAAAAGCTGCCAAATATCTCAACTCGCCGGAAAGTGAAATTTACCACAAGAGCAAAGTTCTTTATGGTATGTACTACGCCAAAAACAGCATCGTAAAAAAGAACCGATGTTTATTGGTTGAAGGGTACACCGATGTCATTTCCATGCACCAGTCGGGAATTGAAAATGTGGTTGCCTCTTCGGGGACTTCACTTACCATAGATCAAATAAAGCTGGTAAAAAGATTTACCAATAACATTACCCTCCTATTTGATGGCGATGCCGCCGGACTTAAAGCAGCTCTCCGTGGGGTTAATCTAATCTTAGAAGAGGGACTTAATGTAAAGGTGGTGACTTTTCCGGATGGAGAAGACCCGGATTCTTATGCCAAAAAAGTAAGTTCCGAGGAATTAGAAAACTACATCAATTCTCAAGCAAAAGACTTTATAGAATTCAAATGTTCTTTGTTACTAGAAGAAGCTAAAGAAGATCCTATAAAACGAGCAGAGCTCATTAAAGATGTGGCAGCCACTATTGCACTTATCCCTGACCACGTATCCCGAACCGTTTATGCACAAACTTCATCTAAAATACTCGGCATAGAAGAACAGGTCGTATTTGCAAGCATAGAACAATCGCGTTCAGGCAAATCGACAAATAGTTCAAAACCAATGCAAGTGGTAAGCAGCCCTAAAAAGGGAGCTAAGCCAGAAGTCTTAAGTACTGACTTAGAAGAATCAACACTAATACGTTTATTGGTTATTTACGGTACGTATGCCCTGCATTTTGAATATGAAAATGAAGCCGGTGATGAAGAAGAAACAAAGATGTCTACAGCAGAATTCATCATATCGGAATTAAACGAAGATGACATTCAATTTACCCATCCTGCGTACAGTAAAGTGTACAACGAAATTACAACTTACATTCAGGAACATAACTCGATCCCTGAGCAAAAACACTTTGTGCATCACCACGACCCTAACATCACACAAGCTGTATCAGAGCTATTAAGCGACAAGCATCAATTAAGCAACTGGGCAAAAAAAGAGATCTTTGTGCCTACAGAAACCGAAAAACTCAAAGAAATCGTTGTTGAAGCTGTTATTCGATTAAAATCAAAACAAGTAAAACTTAAAATTGAAGAAATGCTTCAGCAAATGAAAAACAACGAAATTCCTGAGGATAAACGCCTTAATTTCATAAACGATTTTCAAAAATTAAACAACCTTTCTATGTACATAGACAAGGAGTTAGGAAGAGAGTGTTAGCACAATAAAACATTTAACTTTTAAAGCATGCCGCACTTCGACAAGCTCAGTGTGACATACTTTTTTATCATTTATCATCCTAAACTTTCTATTGTCACCCTGAGCCTGTCGAAGGGTGCGTCAAGGCAAAAGGACATAAAACTATTTAGTGGTAAACAAGCGGATTAGCATTATTTTTCATCTCATCATATCCAAACTAAATTTTTACAATATCTTTGCATTAAATTAGAACGTTACAATGCCTAAACACACTCAGTTTAAAGTAGGCGGAGTACCGGAACACTTTAACCTCCCTTGGAAAAAAGCGATAGAAGAAAACCGCTTTGCAGCGCACGCTATCGACATCTCCTGGAAAGATTATTGTGGAGGTACAGGAGCCATGACCAAAGCTTTACGCGAAGGCGAATTAGATATTGCCATCTTACTTACCGAAGGGATGATTGCTGATATTCACCGTGGAAATCAAAGCAAAATTGTACAGTTTTATGTGAAATCGCCACTGCGTTGGGGAATTCATGTGGGAGCGCAATCAAAATTTAACACCGTAGAAGATTTGGAAAATACCCGAGCGGCTATTTCTCGCTATGGTTCAGGATCTCACTTAATGGCTTATGTGAATGCCGATAATCACAATTGGAATTTAGATGAGCAAAAATTTGAAGTCGTTAAAAACTTGGACGGAGGTCGTGAGTTTTTAGCGAAGGGAGAAGCAGACTATTTCCTTTGGGAAAAATTTACCACCAAACCTTTTGTTGATAATGGTGAGTTCAGAATTGTTGGTGAATGCCCTACACCCTGGCCAAGCTTTGTCGTTGCTGTTCGACAAGACCTACTCCTTACGCATTGCAACGAAATTGAACAAATTTTAAACCTTGTTAATGAATCTTGTGTGCAAGTAAAAGCCAATAAAAACTCGATTGAAGAAATTGCTGAACGTTATCAATTAAAGAAAGAAGATGTGGCAATTTGGTTCAACGAAACTGAATGGGCATACAATGGAAGCATTAAAGTTAAAACGATTGATAAAGTTCAAGAACGTTTGATGAGTTTGGAAATTATCGATGCAAAAATGGATTTCGACCTGTTGTGCAGCCCATTTAATGAAAGACTAAAAACAAAGGCTACGAAGTCTTAATATCCTTCACGCCCAACTGAATACTTACATTTCCTTTCCACTTGTTTTCCCGGATCGCATAACAAATATCAAAGGCTAAACCCTTGCTCACATAGCCCGAATGACTTCCTAGCTTAAAGGCGATGCCATTCATTTCTGATAGTTTTTCCTTCTCAGTGCACATGTGCAATTTGAGGTGTTCATTTTCAGTACCCACCGCCCTGCTGTAACCTCTATCCATCACATTTTTAGTAATAAACAAAGGCGCCATATTCTCAGGACCAAAAGGTTCAAATTGCTTTAATATGTTATTAAATCCACTCGTAATATCTGCAAAGTCAAGTTCCGCATCAATTTCTAAAACTTCTATTTTCTGATCTTCCGTGATCGTTCTGGAAACGACCTTTTCAAAAGCCTCTTTAAAGGCCTCATAATTTTCTTCCTTAATGGTTAATCCTGCCGCATATTTATGTCCGCCAAATTGCTCTATGTGCTCTTTACAAACCTCCAAAGCTTCGTACACATCAAAGCCTTTTACCGAGCGCACTGAAGCAGTTAAATACCCATTGCTTTTGGTAAAAACGACCGTAGGTCTGTAGTAAGTTTCTGTTAATCTGGAAGCTACAATACCAATAACGCCTTTATGCCATTCGGGATGATAAACAACCGTAGCGGCTCTTTCTTCTTCTTTATGCGCCTTTATTTGAGCTAAAGCTTCCTTTGCTATTCGCTGATCGTGAGCTCTTCTATCGGTATTGTATTCTTCAATTTCATTGGCTGTTTTTACTGCCATAGATTTACTTTCTTCAATCAACAAACGCACAGCATTATGCGCATGTTTCATTCGTCCGGCAGCATTAATCCGTGGCGCAATAGTAAATACCACATCGGTAATCGTCATTGCTCCAAAACTTTTATGCTCTCGCATCAAGGCCTTCATTCCCACACGGGGATTTTCATTCAAAAGCTTCAAACCATAAAAAGCCAAAACTCTGTTTTCTCCAACAATAGGAACGATATCTGCCCCAGTAGCAACCGCAACCAGATCGAGATATTCGAAGGCAATCGTTTCATCCAAACCCTGATGTTTTAGATAAGCCTGCATCAACTTAAATCCTACACCACAACCACACAATTCCTTAAACGGATAATCACAATCTTGCCTTTTAGGATCTAAAACCGCACAAGCATCAGGCAACCGTTCACCCGGACGATGGTGGTCGCAAATGATCACATCCAAACCCTTAGCTTGTGCATAAGCAACCTTTTCAACGGCTTTTACCCCACAATCTAAACTAATCATTAGAGTAATGCCTTTCTCAATGGCATCATCTATTCCTTGATAGGAAATTCCATAACCTTCATTCTCCCGATCGGGAATGTAATAGTCGCAATCTGCATTTTGACTTTTCAAAAAACGATACATCAAACTCACCGAAGTGGTGCCGTCAACATCATAATCTCCATAAACGCGAATACGTTCTTTAGAGCCAATGGCCGAAACAAGTCTGTTAACAGCCTTATCCATATCCTTCATCAGGAACGGATCGTGCAACATCGATAATTGTGGACGGAAAAATGTTTTTGCCTTTTCAAAAGTATCTATACCCCTGCTCAGCAAAAGTGAACAAATCGCTTTCGAAATACCCAACTCCTTACTGAGCTTAAAAACCTTTTGCTCATCGGGCTTAGCTTTAAGTTTCCATATTTTATGATTCATAATTATTAATTAAAACACTCATAATTTAGACAATTATTTTTCTCTTGTAATCGAACAAATATCAAGATCGCCCTATTTCTTTCCCTCTAAAACAACAACAAATTCTCCTTTTGGAGCTTTCTCTGTAAAGTGAACGATCAATTCATCCACAGTACCTCTTACCGTTTCTTCAAACTTCTTTGAGATCTCCCTGCTTACAGATAATCTTCTATCGCCACCAACAAACTCTTGTAATTGTGATAAAGTCTTGGCTATTTTATGCGGAGATTCATAAAACACGACCGTTCTTGACTCTTCTGCCCATAATTTCAAACGAGTCTGTCGCCCTTTTTTAGAAGGCAAAAAGCCTTCAAAAATAAACCGGTCTGTAGGAAATCCCGATTGAACCAATGCCGGAATTAAAGCCGTAGCCCCAGGCAAACATTCTGTGTCTATTCCATGTTCTACACAAGCTCTGACCAATAAAAATCCGGGATCAGAAATTCCGGGAGTTCCCGCATCAGAGATAAGTGCTATTTGGGTTCCCATTTTCAATTTCTCCATAATTCTATCGAGCATTTTATGCTCGTTATGCATATGAAAAGACTGCATATGCGTATTTACATCAAGGTGCTTTAACAACTTCCCTGAAGTGCGTGTATCTTCAGCCAAAATCAAATCAGACTCTTTAAGAATACGAATGGCACGCAGTGTAATATCTTCTAAATTCCCTATTGGTGTAGGCACCAAAAACAGTTTCGACATAGCCTTTCCTTTGCACAAACAAATTAAGTAAAAATAGCATGGAACACACTGATTTTATTAGATTTGTTTAAACAAAACTAATTGAATGTTCCTGGAAACTCCCGATAGTAACAAACAAAACAAGGGTTGGGTTGAAGTCATCTGCGGATCTATGTTTTCCGGAAAAACAGAAGAATTGATTCGCCGTCTGAAAAGAGCACAATACGCGAAGCAGAAAGTTGAAATATTCAAACCTGCCATTGACGTTCGTTACGATGAAGAGAAAGTAGTTTCACACGACTCAAACGAAGTGCATTCTACGCCAGTTCCTTCATCAGCTAACATTTTACTCTTAGCTAACGACGTAGATGTTATTGGGATTGATGAGGCTCAATTTTTAGACGATGAACTACCCGCAGTATGCTCAGCACTTGCAAACAGAGGTGTTCGAGTCATTGTTGCCGGGCTTGATATGGATTATCTTGGCAACCCCTTTGGCCCCATTCCAAATTTAATGGCTACTGCCGAATACGTATCTAAAATTCACGCCATTTGTGTGGATTGTGGGGATCTGGCAATGCATTCAAACAGAATTACAGCTTCAAAAGATTTAGTACATTTAGGAGAACAAAAAGAATACGAGGCCTTATGTCGCTCTTGTTTTGTAAAGAAGAATTCATAATTGATGACTAACTTTTCCTACACCATCCAACAATTAGCAAATTTTTGCAATGCCCAATTTAAGGGTGTTTCTCCTGACGAACTTATTCATCAGATGATCATTGATAGTAGAAAAGCGAAACATTTTAGTCATCATCTTTTTGTAGCTATTAAAGGCCCTCATCACGACGGACACCAATTTATTGAAGAACTTTATAAAAAAGGC
>Ga0207964_1000503_pt1 | contig 10187 bp, 8 predicted proteins | sample Knorr_S23_td_250_FD_185608 | JGI IMG/M metagenome (GOLD analysis project Ga0207964, IMG submission 185608) | Marine microbial communities from Southern Atlantic Ocean transect - Knorr_S23_td_250_ad_251m_LV_A (SPAdes) (version 2) | ecosystem: Environmental > Aquatic > Marine > Oceanic | place...
TCTCATTAGGAAAATTAGAACGCAACAAAATTGCCGAGCCCGAAACTACTGCTGTAGCTACTGAAGTTCCACTTTTGTAAGAATAATCATTCTGTACATAAGGTCCGTAAATAGATGCCCCCGGAGCAGCAATATCGAAGTTTGCTCCATAATTTGAGATCGCTATTTTTTGATCGTTTTCATCAAGAGCACAAACACCTATTACATTTCCCAGAGCCGCCGGATACACCTCTGTATTCAACCCTTCATTTCCGGCAGATGCTACAACCAAAACATCCATAGAATCTGTTACATATTGAATAATATCTGCCTCTGCCTGACTAAATTCAAAACTACCAAACGAACAATTAATGACTTTAGCTCCCATCTGTGCCCCGTAAAGAATTCCTGCGTTCGTATCAACAATAGACCCTGAAGAACTGGTAATTTTAACCGGCAAGTATCTGCAATTAAAAGCCGGCGAAGAAGTTCCCAATTCATTATCGGTACTGGCAGCAGCAACGCCACAAATAGTAGACCCGTGTGCCAAAAAATTACTCCCATCAACCATAGGGTCATGATCATTTGAGCCAAAGTCCCATCCGTAATAATTGTCTGTATAACCATCATTATCGTCATCAAGTCCATTGACAGGATCCTCATAGTTGTATGCAAGATTATCTTTTAGGTCATCATGCATATAATCCACCCCGGAATCCACAACAGCAAGAACAAAAGTGCTGTCTCCCTGAGCAATATCCCAAGCAGATGAAGCTTCAATTTTCTCCAAATGCCATTGATTGGAATAGTAAATATCTGAGGGTTCAAAATGGAGTTTCTGAGCTCTGGGATTCTCCCAGTACAATAGCTCACCCGAAGCTTTCAAAGCTTTTAAAATATGTATGTCGGAAACTTCAACATAAAGAAATGATGCTAAAAAAGAATTTTTATCCTGATTAAATTTGTAGGCATGTTTTGCTTTTAATCCACTCTTTGAAATGTGAGAAATATCGACCTCAGGACTCAGACGTACTAAATACGTATGCGCATCCTGAGCTTGTAAAAAACTCACAATAAACATCATAGGCAAAAGAAATCGCAAAGGCATTTTATTTTTGAAATTGGTCGATCAATTCTTCATCAGAAAAATGAAGTAAGCGAATCATCCCTTTAGCTTGTTCTACGTATGGATGATTTGGATAGCGCTCCATAAATTCCTCATAGGTATTTTTTGCAGTCAGCCTTTGGTGCATAATCTCAAAACAATCGGCTTGTTGAAAAAGAGCTAATGGTGCTAACTTCGAATCCGGAAATTTGGTATGTACCCGATGAAAAGCTTGTGCAGACTGTAAATTCGCTCCCAAACCTTTCAATATTTCTCCTGATTTAAAGAAAATTTCAGGCTTCCTCTCAGTGTCAGGGTAAGTTTTCAAAAACTCACGATAAGCTTCAAGTACTTCCTTAGCCAATTCCACATCAGAAGCTGTATCCTGTACTTGCATCAATTTTGCCTCGAGTTCCATTACGCTATCAAAAGCATTTTTTTCCTTGTTCGCACAAGAAGCCAGCACAGCAACAAAAATCAGGAATGAAAAGAAATTTCTCATCGCTTTACTTTTTTAGGCTTGTAAAAACGCATTCTGTAACCGGGTTTTATCTTCCCATTCATAATATCACTCAACCTGCGTTTAATCATTCTTCTTCTCAAGGGAGAAAGATACTCGGTAAATAAAACCCCTTCAGTATGATCGTACTCATGTTGTATCACACGAGCAGCAAGTCCTTCATAAGTTTCTGTATGTTCAACGAAATTTTCATCAAAATAACGAATGATAATTTTTGGCTTACGAGCAACTTCTTCTCGAACCTCAGGAATACTCAAACAACCTTCACTAAACAACCACTCCTCACCTTCTTCTTCAAGAATTTCGGCATTAATAAAGGTCTTTTTAAACCCTGCCAAATGAGGCTCTTCTTCCTCAAAAGGTGAGCAATCGACAATAAACAAACGAATAGATAACCCTATTTGATGAGCTGCCAAACCCACACCACATGAAGTATACATGGTTTCATACATATTCTCTATAAGTTCCTTTAAGTTCGGGTAATTAGGACCAATTTCTTCCCCAACCTCTTTTAGAATAGGATCTCCGTAAGCAACAATAGGTAAAAACATAATTTATATCTTAAAGTTTTGTTGTTCCATAAACGACTGCAAAATAAGAGTTGCACTCACCTCATCTACTAAAGCTTTATCCTGACGTGCTTTCTTTTTCAAACCACTATCGATCATCGTTTGAAAAGCCATTTTAGAAGTAAAACGCTCATCAATTAAATGAATTTCCAATTCCGGAAACTGCTTTCTCAACTGTTTAGCAAAACCTTTTACATAGGGGGTAGAATCCGTTTTTTGATTCTTTAAATCTTTAGGCATCCCCATAACTATAGCCGCTACAGATTCCTTAGAAATATATTCTTTCAAAAAATCCATACAATCGTGAGCTCTTACAGTACAGAGCCCCGACGCAATAATTTGAAGCTCATCGGTAACTGCTATTCCTACTCGCTTCGTTCCATAATCTAATGCCAATAATCTTGCCATAAAACGCAAATTAGAGCAAATATAAGATTTGTTGGTGGTTGTTTGGTTGGTGGTTGGTGGTTATTTGATATTGGTTGTTGGGTAAAATTAAAGTTTAGCTAAAAACTGTATGGCATGAATAAACTACCAACCGGTCACTAATCACTAGTCACGGTTACTGTTCACTAATAATTATTCATTACTTTAGCGAGGTGAAAAATCTAAACAACCTAATGAAAAAAATTCTTTTTATAGCCCTTACAATCCTTAGTATCTCCTGTCAAATGAATACTGACAATCCTAAGGAAAGAGAAAAAATTCAGTTAACAGAAATTAAAGAACCTGAACAGCTTTGGTATACAGATGTTGACAGGGCTATTAATATTTCCAAAAAAACGGGCAAAGAAATTTTCGTATTCTTTACCGGTAAAGAATGGTGTAGCTGGTGTAAAAAGCTTGATTATCAAATTTTAAGTCAGGAAGATTTTATCCATTACGCAAAAGAGAATTTGGTATTACTTGAGCTTGACTTTCCAAAGGGGAAACGTGATCTACCATGGAAACAAATAGAACTGGCACGGAAATTTAAAATTCAGGCCTACCCGACAGTGATCTTAATGGATTCGTACAAAAATCAACTAGGAAGAACAGGCTATCAGGCAATGAGCCCGCTACAATACACAGAACATATTGAATCAATCATCAAAAAAAATTAATTCCATACAACACATGCAATTACTAAAAGGAAAGACTGCCATCGTTACCGGTGCCACGCGAGGTATTGGTAGAGGTGTAGCTATAAAATTAGCTGAACAAGGTGCTAATGTTGCGTTCACCTACGTATCTTCTGAAGAAAAAGCTTTAGCCATAGAAAAAGAACTTCAAGACATGGGGGTTAAAGCGAAAGCCTACAAATCCGATGCTTCTAAAATGGGTGATGCCGAAGCTCTGGTAAAAGATGTTTTGGCAAACTTCGACTCTATTGATGTTTTGGTAAACAACGCAGGTATTACAAAAGATAATTTGTTGATGCGTATGAGTGAAGACGACTTCGATCGTGTTATGGAAGTAAATCTAAAATCCATCTTCAACATGACCAAGGCCGTTCAAAGGACTATGCTGAAACAACGTTCGGGATCTATTGTGAACATGACATCTGTTGTGGGTGTTAAAGGTAATGCTGGTCAATCTAATTATTCTGCCTCTAAAGCAGGGGTTATCGGGTTCACAAAATCTATTGCTCTGGAATTAGGTTCACGTAATATTCGTTGTAATGCCATTGCTCCCGGATTTATTGAAACTGAAATGACTGAAAAATTGGGCGAAGAGGTCATTGCTAATTGGAGAAATTCCATCCCGTTAAAAAGAGGAGGTTCACCGGAAGATGTAGCCAATGCTACTTTATTCTTAGCTTCAGATCTATCGGCTTATGTTACAGGACAAACCCTTCACGTTTGTGGTGGAATGTTAACTTAAAAATAGATCGTTCAGATGCTTCAATTTGAACATCCTACCCTATTTATAGCAGCAGCAATCGTTCTATCCTTGCTGCTTGCTATCTTTATTTATCGCAAAGATGCTCGCTTTAAATCTGCAAGTACTTTCTTAAAAATCCTTTTGGTAGGATTAAGGTTTGTTTCCTTAAGCATTTTAGCAGTCCTCTTATTTAAGCCTAAATGGTTAATCGAAACGAAACAGGTCGAAAAACCGATCATCGTCTTTTTACAAGATGCCTCCTCTTCCATTCTCAATTACCCGGATTCCACCTTTTATGAATCTGAATTTATAAAACTGATTGAAAAAAATAATCAGAACCTGTCAGCAGAATTTGAGCTTTACAGTTACCACTTCAGCGAGACCGTTAAGGAAGGTATTAGCAACACATACGAAGGGAAAAGCACTGATATTTCAAAAGCTTTTCAAAATATTGACGATCGCTTTCACAACAGAAATTTAGCTGCTATCATTCTGGCTTCCGATGGGAATTACAATAAAGGAATAAACCCTTATTACCTAATCAACAAACTTAACAGCCCTGTATTTACCTTAGCTTTAGGTGACAGCACACTGAAACCGGATCTCTTGATAGAATCCGTTCGACATAATGAAATTGCCTACTTTCAAAATGAATTTCCCATACAGTTTGAGGTCTTAAGTAATTTTGATTCGGAGAAAAAACATCGAATACAGATTCGCAACAAGGAAAAAACAATTTATGAAGAGTTTGTAGACCTAAGATCACAAACACCACTTTCGAAAGAACTTTTTATTGAAGCTACGGAAGAAGGCATACAATACTACGACATCTCGATAAGTTCTTTTGATGGAGAAAAAAATATTGAGAATAATCAGTATAGAATAGCTATTGAAGTCCTTAACAACCTCCAAAACATTCTTATTCTATCCTCGGCTCCACACCCCGACATTGCGGCTTTAAGATCAGCTCTGGAAGAAGGTAAAAACTACGAGGTTAAGAGCGCTCTTTTCCATGAGTTTAAAGAAGATATTGAAGCTTATAACCTGATTATATTACACCAGATACCGGACTTCACAAGAAGAAATCAGGATTTACTCAATAAAATTCTCAAAAGTGAAACATCCCTATTCTTTATCGGAGGGAAAGCTACAAAATGGTCAGAGTTTAATAAGATCCAAGATCTATTGGAGGTTAAGACAACAAACTCAATGCTGGAAGTCTTCCCGGTTATAAATGAAGATTTTAGTCCATTTGAATTAAGTACAAACTGCAAAGATTTCATCCAGTCTGCTCCACCACTACAAATGCCTTTTGGAGAAATTATTAAAAAAGAACCGGGTCAATCTTTATTCAAACAAAAAATAGAAGGGATTAACACAAATAAAGACCTGCTGTTCTTTGCGGAAAAGGAAGAAAAACAAATGGCAACACTCCTGGCTGAAGGCCTTTGGAAATGGAGGCTTTTCGATTATCAAAAAAATGGATCGCATGATAATTTTAATGAGTGGATTCAGTCTTTAAGTCAGTATTTAACCTTAAAGAAAGATAAGAGGAAGCTTCGATTGCAATACCCTAAAATAATTGCCGAGGGAGATGCTTTTCATCTGGACGCACAACTTTACAACGATAATTATAAACTCATAGAAGAAGCCGAACTAAGACTGCTTTTACAAGATAAGGACGGAACTAATTTTTCCTACAACCTCATTCCTAATGGTTCTACGTATAAAACGACTCTCAAAAATTTAAATGAGGGAACCTATCAGTTCAAGGTTGAATCCAAATTCAAAAACAAGCAAACAGACCAAACCGGGACTTTTGCCATCTTGGCTTCTAAGCTAGAACAACAGAAACAGGAGGCTAATTGGAACATACTCAAAAAAATAAGTGACAATACTCAAGGTTTATTTATTGAAAAAGATAATTTTGATACCTATTCAGATATTGTAGAAAAAAATGTTGAGCATGATCATCAGATTTACTTCAGCAAACACTTAAGCGATTTAATTAAACAAAAATCAATCTTTTTAGTACTTTTGCTGTGCTTACTCCTTGAGTGGAGCATCCGTAAAAGATTAGGAACACATTAACAAAAAAAAATAAAAACATGAATCAAAAAGTAAATCCATTAATTATTATCGCAGGAGCCGTATTTTTCTTCCTAATGTTATTAGGCTCTCAAGTTGCGATTACGATCGATCCCGGAGAAAGAGCTATTATCTTTAGAAAGTTCACCAGCGGACTTGATAAGGAACACATCTTCCAACCAGGTTTTCACCTGATCGCTCCCTGGAACGACGTTTACGTTTACGAAGTAAAAGAGCAAAAAGTTGAGGAAAGTATGGACATCCTTGATAAAAATGGTCTTTCCATGAACATTGAGATCACAGTTCGTTTTAACCCTACTTACTCCAAAATTGGTTTCCTACACGAAGAGTTTGGTAGATCGTACATAGATCGACTGGTTATTCCTGAGGTACGTTCTTCTGCCCGTAAGGTTATGGGGCGTTATGAAGCTGAAGAAATTTACTCTACAAAACGTAACGAAGTAGAATCGGCTATTATTGAGGAAACAAAACACATCCTTGCCAGGAATAATGTAGAAATGAAAGCGCTTTTAATTCGTTCAATTCGCCTTCCGGAAAAAATTCGTCAGGCCATTGATGATAAGTTAAAGCAAGAGCAAGAAGCTGCAGCATATCGCTACAGACTCGACAAAGAATCTTCTGAAGCCGAAAGAAAGCGTATTGCTGCCGAAGGTGAGGCTGCTGCCAACAAAATTGTAAACAGCTCACTTACACCAAGCCTCTTAAAAATGCGTGGTATTGAAGCAACCATAGAACTTTCAAAATCTAACAACTCTAAAGTTGTAGTTATCGGTAGTGGCGAAAATGGAATGCCATTGATCTTAAATGACTAAGTAAAAGGAGACAGAATACTGAATTCTGTTTTTTCATATATAAAAAAGCTATCCAATTGGATAGCTTTTTTTGTAACTACCAACTAAACTCACCCTGCCCATGTTTCCCGGTCTAAACTCCTGTATTGTATAGCTTCAGCTACGTGCATGGTAAGAATTACCTCACTATTGTCCAAATCGGCGATCGTTCTCGAAACTTTTAAGATCCGATCGTAGGCCCGGGCACTTAGATCCAACTTCTCCATAGCCAGTTTCAATATACCCATGGCTTCATCGTCTATCGAACAGTGTTTTTTTAGAGTAGAGGTGTTCATTTGCGCATTGCAATGAATCTTTTGCAAGTCAAATCGGTTTTCCTGCTGTTTTCGTGCCTTTATAACCCTTTCGCGTATGTCTGTACTGGATTCTGATTCAAATTCTTCCGTCAACTCATCAAAACTTACCGGTGTCACTTCTACGTGTAGATCAATTCGATCCAATAAAGGCCCTGAAACTCTGTTCAAATATTTCTGAACTAAGCCCGGAGCACATACACATTGCTTCTCCGGATGGTTGTAATACCCACAAGGACAGGGATTCATGGAGGCCACCAAAGTAAAACTAGCCGGAAATTCCACACTAAATCGAGAGCGGGAAATTGTAACGACCCGATCTTCTAAAGGTTGCCTCATGACTTCCAAAACAGTACGCTTAAATTCCGGTAATTCATCTAAAAATAAAACGCCATTATGCGCCAAAGATATCTCTCCCGGTTGAGGTATGGAGCCTCCACCCACTAAAGCTACATCCGAAATGGTGTGATGTGGCGAACGAAAAGGACGAAGCGCAACCAAAGAAGAATGCCCCTTTAATTTCCCTGCTACAGAATGAATTTTTGTAGTTTCTAAAGCTTCACTTAACGTTAAGGGTGGTAGAATGCCTGAAAATCGTTTTGCCAACATTGTCTTTCCTGCTCCGGGCGGACCTATTAAAATTACATTATGACCTCCCGCTGCAGCTATTTCAAGAGCTCTTTTTATATTTTGCTGTCCTTTTACCTCTGAAAAATCATTTGAGTTAAAGCTTTGCTCCTGTTTAAAAATGGCTCGGGTATCTACAAACTCAGGGGCTACACTTTCAGGATCTTTAAAAAAATTACAGACCTCTTCGATCGTAGACAACCCGTAAACTTTTAACCCATCTACAATCGCCGCTTCTTTAGCATTTTCTGCAGGTACCAGCAAACCTTTAAAACCATCCTTCCGAGCCTGAATAGCTATGGGTAAAGCTCCTTTAATAGGCAAAATCGTTCCGTCTAAAGAAAGTTCTCCCATAATGACGTACGATGAAATATCTTCTGCGATCAGTTGCTTAGAACCAACCAGCACACCCATGGCTATGGGAAGGTCATAAGCAGAACCTTCTTTACGAATATCAGCCGGCGACATGTTCACAACCACCTTATACCCCGGCCACCGAAAACCCTGATTGTACAAAGCAACATGAATGCGCTCTTTTGACTCTTTAACCGCATTGTCCGGTAAACCTACAAGAATAAACTTTGCTCCTCTGGAAATATTAACTTCTATTGTGATACTTGTAGCACCAATACCATTTACAGCACTACCATATATTTTTACTAACATTATTTATCATATTAAAAAATTAAAATTCGATTCTAAATATAAAAGTAATTTAATTAATTTAGATATGCATGTAAGTTTGTTTGTTGATTATTGTTTAATTCCCTTATTTCTATACTTTCAGCTGAAAGTTGAATTCCGATAGCATCGGCATGGGAATAGATAAAATAAAGAGTAAAATTTAGTTAAGTGGTAGCTCCACAATAAACTCAGTTCCTTTTCCTCTTTCGGATTCTATGTGAATACGCCCCTTATGGTCTTCTATTATTTTATTGCATACTGCCAAACCTAAACCCGTGCCTTCGGCTTTGGTCGTGTAAAATTTGTTAAACACCTTTTCTTTTGTCTCTTCAGTCATACCTACACCTGTATCTTTAATACGAATGATTATCTTTTCGCTCTGAAGACTTGTTTTAATGAAAAGAAGCTCATCTTTAAGCACCCTCTTTTCTTCTATGGCTTCAATGGCATTTTTAATGAGATTCGTAAAAACCTGACCTAACTTTCCTTTGTAGGAGAAAATCTCAGGTATCTCACCTAATTCTTGTCTTATTTCAATATGCTCACAATTATCTCTAACCATAAACAGGGTATCTCTAATACATTGATTTACACCTGTTAATTGATAGTTCTCGGCATTAAGATCAAAGTTATTCGCAATATCCCCAATTCTATCAAATGCCATTTCAACGGAATTTACTCCGTCTATCAGCTCTTTTTTAACCAATTTAAATTCAATAAAATCTTCAAATTGTTTTATTTGCTTTTGTTTTTTCTTAAAATTAACTTCTTCTAATCCCCGATACTGAATTATCAAATCATTAATATACCCAATATTTCTTTTTAGGGTACTTATATAATTTGCTGTAAATTGAACAGGATTTCTTATTTCATGAGCCTGTTCTCTTAAATACAAGTACTTGGCTTTCCGCTCTTGAATTTCTCTTTGTTCTGCTTCTTCCTTATCTATGCGTAACATTTTAATACGATAAGCTAAGAGAAATGAAAATAAGATTGCTTCAAGGGCAGAACCATAGAGTACGGCATTACGGGTAAATGTGTTAGAAACAATGAATCCATTGCGCTGACATACGATAATAATAATGGACAACAAATAGAAACTCCAGGCCCATAAAAAGAATTTAGCCACTTTAGCACCTTTTAAATAAGATAGTATCCCTACTAAAATTAAAAACACACAAAACATCGCCCCTGTAAATTGTAATGCCCCTGTACCTATTATAGGTCTAAATAAATTAATTATGATGACTAGAATAGCTATACCTATAAATACATAAAACCCTTTTGTTAATTTTGGAAGGTAAATTTTAATTTGCAACAAAGATGTAACAAACAAAGCCGCAAACACAAACATCATAACTCCAAATGAAGGAAGATGCAAATTAAAGTAAGGCCTATTTGGCCATAAATATTCAAAAGAAAACCCTTGCAAGGTAGCAGTAGCAAGTATTAAAAAGCATAGATAGAAAATATAGTATAAGTAAGACTTTTCTTTTATAGAAGAATAAATAAAAAGATTATAAAAGATCAACACAAATAAGACCCCAAAATAAAGCCCCAAAGCCATATTTTTATTATGTCCTTTCT
>Ga0207964_1000507_pt1 | contig 10145 bp, 6 predicted proteins | sample Knorr_S23_td_250_FD_185608 | JGI IMG/M metagenome (GOLD analysis project Ga0207964, IMG submission 185608) | Marine microbial communities from Southern Atlantic Ocean transect - Knorr_S23_td_250_ad_251m_LV_A (SPAdes) (version 2) | ecosystem: Environmental > Aquatic > Marine > Oceanic | place...
ATACGGGTATGACTCCCAGTGAATTTCGCAAGCAGTGTCAGCGGGAAAACTAAAAAAATGTGCGCCCCTAGGGGCGCACCAAATCTCGATAGCACCTAAAATCTGATAAAAAGTGCATGAGAGGGTGATAGCAGATGATTTTCTTAAACTAATCATAGCGGTTTAGTTGTTTTGATTCGTCTTAGTAGATCAATTCAAACGTTTTATACTGAATCTCAAATTTTGCATTATTGGATTGATGGTTCGAATTAATGAAATTTCGTTTAGTCGAACAATATTGCTTTTTTCTAAAATTAAACTACGATTGTTGAGATAATGCTTGCCTGTTCTGCGTAGTAAAGGGAACGGCGGTGAATAATAAAAAAATTGGAAGTCCTTTTTATGAAAAAATATTTATTCCTATCTATACTTGCGACTATTCTGGTTGGCTGTGATCAGCCGACCGCCAAAATTGATACTGATACTAAGAATAGAGAAATGATTTCTGTATATACCACAGCAAAAGACACAGATCAGCGGTTGAGTCTGACTGATAATTTGAAATTTACCGCTAAGGTTCAACCCACAGAAGGTGAAATATCTGTCTTTGTAAATCCCCAAAAACGCTTTCAGGAATTTTTGGGGATTGGTGGTTCTTTTACCGATGCCAGTGCTGAGGTATTTGCCAAATTAGATGCACAAAAACAGGAAGAATTTCTCACTGCCTATTATGATAAAGACAATGGTATCGGCTACAGCTTAGCGCGCACCACTATTCACAGCTCTGATTTTGGCAGTGGCAGTCATACCTATATAGAAGAGGGCGACAAGTCTCTACAAACCTTTACTATCGAAAAAGATAAACAGTTTCGCATTCCTTTAATCAAGCGTGCGACACAGGCATCTGGCGGTGAGTTGTTATTGTATGCCAGTCCTTGGAGCGCGCCGGCCTTTATGAAAAGCAACAACAATATGTTGCGTGGTGGCAAGTTGCTGCCTGAATACTACGGCGCTTGGGCAGAGTACTACACTAAGTTTATTGAGGCCTATGAGAAAGAGGGTATGCCAATTTGGGGTATCTCAATTCAAAATGAACCCATGGCTGTTCAGCGTTGGGAGTCGATGATTTACACCGCTGAGGAAGAGCGAGATTTTCTTAAAAATCATCTGGGTCCAACCATGGAAGAGGCTGGATACGGCGATAAGAACATTATTGTTTGGGATCACAATAGGGATCTAATGGCCAATCGTGCCAATGTTATTTTTGAAGACCCCGAGGCCTCTAAGTATGCATGGGGCATAGGTTATCATTGGTATGAGACCTGGGCTGGTGGCGATAGCATGCACGACAACTTGGCTTTGGTAAAAGCATCTTACCCAGACAAGCATATTTTGTTTACCGAAGGTACAGTTGAGCGTTTTGATGAAACGCGCTACCAATATTGGCCCAATGCTGAGCGCTATGGGCGTTCTATGATTAAGGATTTCAATATAGGTACTGTGGGATGGACCGACTGGAATTTATTGCTAGATCATACAGGCGGCCCCAATCATGTTAGCAATTTCTGTTTTGCGCCTATCCATGCGGACACTCGTACAGGTGAGCTAATTTATACTCCCACCTATTACTATATTGGCCACTTTTCTAAATTTGTTCGCCCTGGAGCACAGCGAGTTAGCACCAGTGCCAGTCGCAGCGTTTTGCTGGCTACTTCATTTATCAATAAAGATAATAAGATAGCTACAATCGTGATGAATGAGACTGATGTTGCAATTGACTACAATTTTATTGTCGATACCCAGCAGGTAAAATTGAGTATTCCTGCTCGCAGTATGCAAACATTGGTCTATTAAATGCGTAGACCCTATTGGGCTGTCAGTCTGATAGGGTCTAGCCTAAGGTACGGATTTCACAAATAGTTTGAATTTATTCTGCATCAGAGTAAACCATCTAGGAACCGAAGGGCCATCGCCTGCATCAATTAGTTTGGGATGGTTACCCATAACCTGACTTAACAAGGCTTCGTTATCTGGCTCTATATCGATAAAGAGTATATGGTTACCAGCGTTTAACAATACCTCAAAGCGCGCAAATCGATTGTTTTTTCTCTGAATGCCTATAAAGCCAAACTCCCAGGTAAAAAGGCCGAAAACTACAATGGCTAAGAAAATAAATGGCGCCCATGTGAATTGTTCTGCCCACCCCATAAAGGCCACCAAGTACATTGTAAGAGTTGAGGCTATTACCCCGATTACAGCGCCTATCTTGGCACTGTGGACAACATCGGTGCGCAGTACGGCCTCGACGTCATTGAACTGTGGGTGATTAGCTATCTTGGTATCATCAAGACTCAGCACATGAATATGAGCTGTGGTTATTCCGCGATCCTTAAGCTGTTGTTCAACTTGTTCGAATTCGTTGATATTATCACTGATATAGTAGTGTCTTTTCATTGCTTTATCCCTCATTCCTTTGCTTTAGGGCTTACAATTTAACTTGCGCTGTCTAATGCAGATTATATATTGATTACGCTGGAAATCTTGAAAAGGTTTAATCTGTTGACGGAAATAAATGGTAGGACAGAATAATGGGTATGCAGGGCCACTGCCCACTGTTGGTAGAGGGTTAAATAAGCACAAAAAATTTTGTCTAATTGGTGTGAGAACTAAATTTACTAGGCCTGCATAACTAATTTTGGTGTTCTATTGGCTTTGTACAAGCCCCAGTGTTTTTCGGGCTCGAGAGGATCGTTAGAGCCTTTCCAGTTTTCGTCGAAGGCTTCAAAAAAGTACACTAACACGCTGTTCTGGCGCGCCCATTCCATAAGTTCATGGAAATACTGTTGTTGAAACTGTTCATTTACGTTGTGGCTCTCTATGCCGCGCCCATTGGATTTTGTGGCCCAGCCAGCCTCGGTAATAATTATTTGTTTATCTGGGTGTGCATCGACCACCGCTTGATAATTGGCAATGGTATAGGCTAGACCCTCATTTATGCTTTTGAATTCCCACACGGGGTAGGTGTGGATTGAAATGGCGTCCAGTTCATCTGCCAGAGGTTTTAAATGTTCTAGCCAGGGCACATAGTTCTCACAGAATGTTACCGGCTGTGACACTTTGGATTTTGTCTGTCTTGCGTATTCTATAAGGCTTTCAGTGGGTACTAAGTGATCGGTCCAGCTGACGGATGCCTCGTTGCCGATGGATACTGAGCTGACGATGGACGAATACTGGTTGGCCAATTCGGCTAGGCGTTCAATTTGTTGCACATTATCTTGTCGGTTACTGTGCAACTTTTCCTCATCATAAACGCCACCCCATGGGCAGTGGTAATTGCTGGCTTCTGCAGTAATGTAGGCGCCGAGCATAACATCAAATGACATTTTCTCATTGTCAATAACCTGTAATACGGTTTGTGAATGCGCATCACTGCTATAGAGGCGCAGAGAATCCCAGTCGCCCTGTAAAATAAGCAGGTCCTGTTTGACCTGTTCGTAGGATGGAAATTCCCCGCCGTCGGGACTCTGACCGTCGCGATAGCCGGAATAGCAAATAGCTCTACTGAATGGAAGTGCGTTTTTAGCCATGATGATCAATTTTTATAGTTAAGATTTACCCCAAAACCTCAGTCGACCGCTCTTTTGGCGTCTTTTTTCTGAGGTCAGCCTCTACAGTATTATTATACGTTATATTTTAACTTCTCGTTTTTGTCCCACAACCCCCAATAGGCGCCTACATCACCCTCTGCATCTATTTTCCAAGATTCGTCAAAGGATGAAAAATAAAAGATATCTATATTCTCAGCCTGTCCCCATTGCTGGGTATTGAGAAAATATCGTATAGCATTTTGTTCTGAGGGCTCTGCGCCATGGAATACCTGTCCACGATTTGGCCATCCAGTTTCGGTAATGATAACTTTCTTGCCAGCGGCCGCTTTGACAGTTCTTGTGTACATATCTTTCATGTACAGAAGCGAATATTCTATGGGACAGCCTTCCCAGAAGGGGTAGCAATTGGCGAGGATTACATCGCAAATTTCGGTAACAGCAGGTCGATCTTCAAATTCATAATAGGCATCAACATAGCCCACGGGTATATCGGGAACTGCCTGTTTAACTCTATGGATATACTCAAGTAATTGTTCTTCGCTAAGGTCATCTCTGTAGAGTACTTCATTGCCCACAGCGCAAATATCTGCATGACCTGCTTTCGCCAGCTTGATAAGGCCTTCAATTTCTAATTCATTTTTTTCTAGGTTGTCCCCAAGCCATGCGCCGACCAGAGTTTTTAACCCCATTTCTTTAGCAACCTGTGGAACCAGTTCATTGCCTAAGCGACATGAAAAAGAGCGAACCCAGCCAACATGGGGAGCCAAGATAGCCATTCTTTCGCGAATTTGCTCTATTTGAAGTGGGTCGCCAGGCTCCTGACCCTCTCTGTAAGCGCTAAAACCAATGCCATAGATGCCCTGATCCAGAGAGACCTTAAACAGTTCTTGCAATTGAACTTCGCTCAGTTGAGAAATGTCTATCCCTGTAAGAGATAAAATTTTACCTTCTCTTTTTGACATGAGTTAATATAACCTTTTGATTATTGGTGTTTTTTATTCTTTCCGCCAAAATTTCCATCAATATAGAACAGGCTGTTGGCAGCACTAATTTTTGATCGGTGAATCGTACTTGAGCCGAACAAAACATACAACCTGTCGGGACTTTTTTGCCAAATAAACTATTTTAAAATGCATAATTTGGCGTTTTTTTGCAAAATTAACGCTGATTTGCGCTAAAGCGGGTTATTTATTAGACCTAGAAACTGGCGAAATTATTAGACTGGGCTTAGAATAGCCGGCTTTTAAATTTAGTAGATCTTTGCGATCCATTTTTCAACTAGGTAAACGGATGCACCAGTTGGGGTCAAATTTTTTACAACAGAATATTTAGTTAGGTTTCAAATGGCTCAGAAGCGCATCCATATAGGCAAGCAAGTTCGACAGGCTGGTGATCAACAGGTCAAAGGTCATTACGTCAATTTAGACGGTGAGACTTTTTATCAAATTACTAACTACGATCAGATGAAAGACTTTTTCATCAGCGTGGTCAGCGATTCCGATCACTGGATGTTTATCTCTACCCGCGGCGGTCTCTCGGCGGGCAGAATTAATTCAGAAAATGCGTTGTTTCCCTATTATACCGACGACAAAATTAGCGATGGCTCACCTTTTACTGGTAGCAGAACTATTGCTCTGGTAACTGCCGATGATGTCACATCTCTGTGGGAACCCTTTTCGGAGCAGTATAGTGGCGTGTATAAGATTACGCGCAACCTGTACAAGAATGTTTTTGGCGACAAGTTGGTTTTTGAAGAGGTCAATCACGATTTGTCATTGACCTTCCGCTACGCTTGGCGTACTTCGGATGATTTTGGTTTTGTTAAAACATCGACATTAATTAATAATGCAGATGCCTCAGTTCAGGTAGAGATTGTCGATGGTATTGAAAATCTTATTCCTTACGGTGTTGAAACCGATGTTCAGGGTGGTTTGAGCTGTTTAGTTGATGCCTATAAGAAGAACGAACTGGACGCAGATAGTGGACTTGGTTTGTACAGTATGAGTTCGATCTTAGTGGATCGCGCCGAGCCCAGTGAAGCATTGTCTACCACTACAGTTTGGTCAGTTGGATTGCCAAATGCCAAAAAGTTGGTTTCTTCACTGCAGTTGGATAATTTCCGTCAGGGAATAGCTATTGAGCAAGAGTTGGACGTGCGCGGTCGTCGCGGTGCCTATTTTGTTAATGACTCCTTAGATCTTGAACCCTCCAAGCAACAGAGCTGGAGTATTGTTGCGGAAATTAATCAGGGGCCAGCCAAGGTAAGAGATTTAATCGCCTATCTGCGCGCTGATAACAATATCAGTGCGGATATTGAGGCCGATATCGCTTTGGGTTCTGAGAACCTTGCGCGTATCGTAGGTATTTCCGATGGCCTTCAGGTTACCGAAGATCGACTAAGTGCCAATCATCACTTTGCCAACGTGTTATTCAATGTGATGCGCGGTGGTTTGTTTGTAGATAACTACACAGTTGTAAAACAAGATTTTATTGATTTTGTTAAGGGCTTTAATCGCGATTTATACAATCAGTTTAAGGGCTTTTTCGACGGGTTGGATAATCAATTCCACTATAGTGATCTGATTAAGGCGGCCGCCAAACAAAATAATGCCGGTGTGCAACGCCTCTGTTTTGAATACTTGCCGTTGTCTTTCAGTCGTCGGCATGGCGATCCTTCGCGACCATGGAACAAATTTAATATTAAGGTTAAGCAGGAAGATGGTTCACAATTGCTCAACTTTGAGGGAAATTGGCGAGATATCTTCCAAAACTGGGAGGCGCTCAGCTACTCAATTCCCAACTATGTTGAGAGCATGATTTGTAAGTTCGTCAATGCTTCAACAGCTGATGGCTATAACCCTTATCGAATCACTAAAGCGGGGATAGACTGGGAGAAACCAGATCCCCATGATCCTTGGGCGAATATTGGTTACTGGGGCGATCACCAGATTATCTATCTGCTTAAGTTCTTGGAATTTTCCAACGATCATCATCCAGGTACATTGCGTGACTTCTTAACGCGCGATCTATTCTGTTATGCCAATGTGCCCTACAAAATTAAAGGCTATCAAGATCTATTAAAAGATCCCCACAATACCATTGATTTTGATGAGGCTGTTGATGAGCTTATCGAACAGCGCGTATCTCAGGTGGGTGCCGATGGGCGTCTTATTTGGGATCAAAATGGATCGGTTTACTATGTCAATCTAACTGAAAAGTTATTGGCGACCATGTTATCCAAGCTATCAAACTTTATTCCAGAGGGCGGTATTTGGATGAATACCCAGCGCCCAGAGTGGAATGATGCCAATAATGCATTGGTGGGCTACGGTATTTCCATGGTAACTCTTTACTACACAAGACGTTATCAGCAGTACCTGCTCGATCTATTTTCTAACACTGAGCTTGAGGAAGTGGCAATTTCACAAGAAATTGACGCACTATTGAGATCAATTAATGCTACGTTCGAAGAAAATAAACAGCTATTGGCAGGCAAAATTAACGATGTCGATAGAAAGCGCGTTGTCGATGCCCTAGGTGAAGCGGGTAGCCAATTCCGCAATGGTGTCTATGAAAGTGCGTTCAGTGGCAACCGCGTAATGTTAAAGACCGCTGATCTTGTTCAATTTTTGAAGCTATCACTTGAATATATTGATCACACGATTGAAGCTAACCGCCGTGAAGATGGCCTTTATCACGCCTATAACCTAATGACGGCTAAGCAGGATTCTGTTGAAGTCAGTTATCTTTACGAAATGCTAGAAGGTCAGGTAGCTGTATTGAGTTCTGGGTATTTGCAACCAGAACAGGCGCTGGAAGTGTTGACTGCACTGAGAAATTCAGCAATTTACACTGAGCGTCAGCACTCTTACCTATTGTATCCAGATCGTGAGCTCACGCGTTTTGTGGATAAAAATATTATTCCTAATAGCGATATTGAGCGTTCGGAGTTACTTAAAGCATTGCTGTCTGCTGGCGATGTATCGCTGGTGGAAAAGGACTCCCAAGGTGGCTATCACTTTAATGGCGCTTTCAATAATGTGGATAGCGCAAAGGCGGTTCTTGAATCACTAAAAGACAGTGGTTATAAGGCGTTGGTTGAACAAGAGAGCGCCTTGATTGAAGAGATTTTTGAAGGCGTATTTAACCACAGACAGTTTACTGGTCGATCTGGTGGCATGTATGCCTATGAGGGCTTGGGCTCTATTTATTGGCATATGGTTTCCAAATTGCTTCTCGCGGCACTTGAGAATTTCCGCAAAGCTATTGAGCAGGATGTGGATTCAGTTCTAGTCGGCAAGTTGGCAGATTGCTACTTCGATATTCGCGCGGGCATTGGCTTTAATAAGACGCCAGACAATTATGGCGCTTTCCCCACCGATCCCTATTCCCATACCCCAGGTTTTGCCGGTGCTAAACAGCCGGGTATGACAGGTCAGGTGAAGGAAGAAGTGATTACTCGATTGATGGAGTTGGGGGTTATTGTCTCCGAGGGCACGATCTGCTTTAAACCGCTTATTTTGAGAAAGTCAGAGTTTCTTGCACAAGCCGATACACTGGTTTATTTCGATATTGCCGGCGATCAGCAGCAGGTTGAGCTTCAAGCTGGGCAGTTGGGCTTTACCTACTGTCAGGTTCCAGTTGTATACAGCATAGCGGAGCAAACCTCTATTGTACTAAGTATGGCTGACGGCAGTGAGAAAGTGATATCTGGCGATGCAATTGATTCGCAAACATCTCTTGCTATCTTTGATAAGACGGGTGATGTTGCGCAAATTAATGTTGCCTTGCAACCCGGTTTAGAATAAACCTAGGGTTTAATTTTAAGCCAATAAAAAAGCCGTCTTTATAGACGGCTTTTTTATTGATTGTGTATTCTGTTAGTTAGCTTTTCTAGCCTCTAACTGGCTGCGAATTTCATTGGCTTTGTCTTCGTCAAGGTCATAGTTTCGCATAACAAGGATGGCGATGATTGTGCCAATACAGGGGATTACAATATAACTTAAACGCAAGAGATCCAAAGTTCTCTCGGTATATTCATTTGCGTCCCCATCATATCCAATAGAATGTAAAATAGTCCCTGTTGCTAAACCACCAAATGCACCACCAAACTTCACCATCCACCAATAAATAGCACCAAAGGTTCCTTCTCTTCGTTGATGGGTTTCCAATTCATCCAAGTCGCAGACATCAGCAGTCATTGACATCATTAGGGTAAATAGCCCACCAATACCGCATGAAAAAAGAGGTAAAGGTAAGAACATAAGCCAAGGATTATCTGGTGTAAAAGTCCACCAAAATAAAATATAGCCAAAAATTGAGATTGCTTGCGAGCATAAGAATACTATTTTCTTACTATAGATCTGCGATAAATAATTTATTATTGGGATTACTAAAATAATTGTACACAAGGCACTCGCTGCACCATATGTTGCGACCCACATCGTGCCTGTTTTAACGTAATCTGTGATTATAAAGTAAGAGAAAGAAGCGACTATGTTAAATGCATTAAAAATTAAAAATGTAGCAATGCATATTTTTTGAAATGGTTTGTTGCGCAGGGTGACTAAAATACCATTACCAAAATCAATCATTGTTTCTTTTAGTGATTTCCCATCATTTTGATTTTGCGAGGTTGATGTATGTGCGGTGTGAGTGCAAAAAATAGCTGGAACTAATGCCAAAATCATACAGCCAGCGCCAACCCATAGAGAAAGCTCTCTAGCACCCGAAGTCATTGATTCGAACCAGCCGAATATTTCGGGATCAAGAATAACCCAGAAAAAAGGAACTATGACCCAAGCCCATTGACCAATCCATTGAGAGACTGCCATTATGCGAGTGCGCTCATGAAAATCGTCACTCATTTCATAGCCCATTGCAACAAATGGGACACCAAAAATTGTCATGCCAATCCAAAAAACACAGCTCCAGCCTAAAAAGTATAGGAAGTTGTACATTTCTGAGTTACTTTCATATACCTGCCACATTATCATATATGAAAAGCCAGCTATTATGGCTCCGACAAAAACATAGGGTCTTCGTTTACCCCATCGAGAATTGGTATGGTCTGAGATATAACCCATCAGCGGATCTGTTACCGCATCGATTAATTTGGGAATGCAGAAAATCAGTCCCCATAACAAAGGACTCATACCTAAGCCTTTGATAAGAACTATCATAAAAACGCCTAAGGCTGCAGGAAACATTTGATTGGCGAGCATACCAGCACCAAAGGCAATTTTTTGACCAAAAGGCACTTGATTTTTTACTGTGGCATTTGAAGTATTATTTTGAGCCATAATTTTTATCTTTTGCAATAATTAATCTTTTGTCAGATCCTTTTGCTTTGATAAGACAATCCGTCAACCTAGATTTATTTGCACTTGGGGTAGGCCAAAAAAGCAACTTATCTCAAGCTGCAAGCTGAGAAATCTCGGTATATGAGGGTTAGGAAACCGACTCGATCGAGTATAGGTTAGCTATGATTTAGAATCCCCGACTATTCGACCAAAACGGGCAAATTTGCGGTAGCAGAGCCATTGAAGGCATTGTCGA
>Ga0207964_1000510_pt1 | contig 10136 bp, 7 predicted proteins | sample Knorr_S23_td_250_FD_185608 | JGI IMG/M metagenome (GOLD analysis project Ga0207964, IMG submission 185608) | Marine microbial communities from Southern Atlantic Ocean transect - Knorr_S23_td_250_ad_251m_LV_A (SPAdes) (version 2) | ecosystem: Environmental > Aquatic > Marine > Oceanic | place...
ACAATGGGGAGCTGTATTTGATAGGACAAAAAAAGGATTAATTAATCAAAGAAATTTTGGAGGTCACAGGTATCCAAGGCTAGCACATGTTGGAGACAGAACTGGACTTGAAATGATTAGGACATTACAAGATCATGGAATTCATCAAGGTATAGATATACAAATGGAATGTACTGCTCTTGATATACTTAAAGATAAATCAGGAAAAATTTCAGGAATAGTTTGCATGTATAGAGAAACGGGAGAATTTATAATTTTTGAAACAAAATCTCTAATTTTTGCTACTGGAGGAGCTGGAAAGGCATGGGAAATAACTTCAAATAGTTGGGAATATACTGGTGATGGATACGGAATGGCGTATGAGGCAGGAGCTGAACTATTAGATATGGAATTTAATCAATTTCACCCGACAGGAATGGTATGGCCACCATCTGTAAAAGGAATCCTTGTAACTGAAGGAGTTAGAGGAGAAGGTGGTATTTTAAAAAATAGTAAAGGAGAAAGATTTATGTTTGACTACATTCCTGAAATATTCTCAAATGAAACTGCTGATACTGAAGAAGAAGCAACTAGATGGTTAAACGGTGACAAAGATGCTAGAAGACCACCTGAACTTCTTACAAGAGATGTTGTTGCTAGAGCTATAAATACTGAAGTTAAAGCTGGTAGAGGATCAAAACATGGAGGAGCATACCTAGATATTGCCACAGAAAGAAGTTCTGAAGATATTAAAAAGAAACTACCATCAATGTACCACCAATTCAAAATACTTGCTGAACTTGATATAACTAAAGAACCAATGGAAGTTGGACCAACATGCCATTATTTCATGGGAGGAATTAAAGTTGATGCTGAAACTACTATGACTAATGTAGATGGATTATTTGCTTGCGGAGAAGCCGCTGGAGGAATGCATGGAGCAAATAGATTAGGAGGAAACTCTTTATCAGATCTTCTAGTATTTGGAAATTTATCTGGTATTCAAGCTGCTAAATATGCTAAAAACATTAGTTCCATGCCGAAAATTGATGATAATGACATAAGAAAAATTATACAAGGAGCAACATCTATTTTATTAAAAGAAAAAGGTAATAATCCATACCTCATTCATGAAGAACTTCAAAAAATTATGCAATATAATGTAGGAATCATACGAACAAAAAAAGAAATAGAAAATGGTATAAAGGAGATTGATCTATTAAAAAGTAAGTTTAAAGATGTTAAAGCACCTGGATCAAGCCAATTTAATCCTGGATGGCATGAAGCACTTGCTTTAAGAAATCTTCTTATCTCTGCAGAAAGTGTTGCTAAATCTGCACTTATAAGAGAAGAAAGTAGAGGTGCACATACTAGAGAAGACTTTCCTTCTGAAAAAGAAGAATGGATAAAATATAATATCATCAATAAAAAAGGAAAAGATGGTAAAATGGAAACTACTAAAATTCTACGATCAAACCCTGATCAAGAATTAAAAAGAATAGCGTATTCTAAACTTGATGCATTAGAGAAAGAAGTAAAAATTGATCATGATAAAATAAAAATTTCATAATGAGTAAAAGGAATTTTAAAATTTATAGAGGAGATGATGAAAGAGGAGAATTAGTAAACTACAAATGTGAAGTTACTGAAGGAATGGTTGTTCTAGATGCAATTCATAAAATTCAATCTAATCAAGCTAATGACTTAGCATGTAGATGGAATTGTAAAGCTGGAAAGTGTGGGTCTTGTGGTGTTGAAATTAATGGAAAACCAAAGCTTGCATGTATGACAAGAATGAATGAATTTGAAGAAGAACAAACAGTAGTTATTACACCTTTAAAATCCTTTCCTGTAATTAAAGACATAGTTTCAGATGTATCTTGGAATTATAAACAGAATGAAAAAATAATTCCATTTTCTCCCTCAAAAAAGGACAAAGAAAAAGACTTTGTTATGATGCAAAAAGATATTGATAGAGTACAACACTTCAGAAAATGTATAGAATGCTACTTATGTCAAAATGTTTGCCATGTAATTAGAGATAATGATACTAAAGAAGATTTTGTTGGCCCCCGATTCATGACAAGGCTTGCTAGTCTAGAAATGCATCCATATGATAGAGCTGATAGAATTCCTGATATAAAAAATGATCATGGATCTGGTATGTGTAATATTACAAGATGTTGTACTGAAGTCTGTCCAGAAGAAATACAAATTACAGACGATGCAATCATTCCTTTAAAAGAGAGAGTTGTAGATAGATTTTATGATCCAATAACAATACTATTCAGAAAAATATTTGGTAAAAAAAAGTGATACTTTATTAAAAATTTATTTTCTCAAGTGATATTCCTTTTGTTTCAGGCATCATCTTTATTACAAAAATCAATTGTAAAATCATCATCATTCCAAATCCATAAAATATCATTCCTGGATTATTTCCAAGAATATTAATTATAGTAGGTGTAACTGCTGTTATTAATGCTGCAAAAATCCAATGAACTGCAGTTCCAAATGATTGTCCCCTAGCACGCATATGATTGGGAAAAATTTCAGATATAAAAACCCATATCACTGTTCCTTGACCTATAGCGTGAGATGAAATAAAAATGAGTATAAAAAATAATAACACAAAAGGGTCAAGTTGATAAATAAAGCATATAGCTATTGTAAATAGACTTACAATATATCCAATGGAACCTATAAGCATTAAATTTTTCCTGCCATAATTATCAATTAATCTAAGTCCAACCAAAGTAAAAATTAAATTTACCAATCCAATTGATACCGAACTCATGAGAGAATCTGCAGTTGCAAATCCAGCAGTTTGAAGAATTTCTGGAGCATAATATAAAACAAAATTAATTCCAGAAAGTTGATTAAAAAATGCTAATAAAAATGCTAATTTAATTTGTTGATTAAATACTCCCGAAAATAATTTTTCTGACTTTTTATTATTTATTGAATTTTGAATCTCTTCAATTTTATTTTGAATTTCTTTTTTCTCATAAATTAGAGTAAGAATTTTTCTTGCAGAATCTATATCATTTTTAAAAAGAATAAGCCATCTAGGGCTTTTAGGTACACTTAAAACTGATAATATATAAAAAAAAGCAGGTATAGTTTCTATTCCAAGCATATACCTCCAATCTAAATCTCCTCCAAATCCTTTTAATAAATAATTGGAAAAAAATGCAATAAGTATTCCAAGAACAATATTAAACTGATAAAGGGCTACCAATTTTCCCCTATTTTTTCTATTTGAAATTTCAGAAATATAAGTAGGCGAAGCTACTGTGGATGCACCTACTCCAACGCCTCCAATAAACCTAAAAAATGAGAAAGAATACGCATCTGGTGCTATTGCAGATCCTAATGCAGAAACAAAAAATAAAACCCCTATCCAAATAAGTGTATTTTTTCTTCCAATTTTATCACAAGGAATAGATCCGAAAACTGATCCCAAAACTGTTCCCCAAAGAGCCATTGACATTATAAATACACCATGAAATATAGGCGATGTATTCCAAAGCTCTTTAATTGGAAGATTCGCTCCAGATATAACAACAGTATCAAAACCGAATAAAAATCCTGCCAATGCAACAGATATAGACCAAGAAAAAACTTTTTTGTTATTCATGGAAATAATATTTTTGCCAAGATAATAAAATTTTATATTCATTATGATATTAGGAATTGATTTAGGAGGAACAAAAATTGAAGGAATTATTCTTAAGTCAGATAAGGAGCCAATAGAAATAAAAAGATTAAGAATCAATACAGAAGAAGATAAAGGTTACAAGCAAATAATTAACAATATCAAAAGATTAGTAGATATTCTTGAAAATAAAGTGAATTATAAATTCAAAAAAATCGGTATAGGTACACCTGGAACTCTTGATCCTGAAACTCAACTTTTAAAAAACTCAAATTCAAAGAATCTTAATAAAAAATCTATAAAAAGTGACCTAGAAAATTTATTAGGCAAAAAAGTAAACATTGAAAATGATGCTAATTGTTTTGCCCTTGCAGAAACAAAATTTGGAGCTGTAAAAGATCAGATACCTCATGCTAAAATAGTATTTGGAGTCATAATGGGAACAGGTGTTGGAGGCGGAATAATAGTAGATAATAAAATATTATATGGAAAACAAGGAATAGGAGGTGAATGGGGACACACAATTATTAAAGATGATGGAGAGATGTGCTACTGCGGAAAAAAAGGATGTGTAGAGTCAGTAATCTCTGGTAGAGCACTTCAAAAATATTATACTTCTTTATCTGGAAAAAAATTACCATTTAAAGATATTTATAAGAATATAGAAACTGATTTAAATGCAAAGAAAACATTAAAAAGAATGATTACATATTTTGGTAAGGGTCTTAGCAATGTTGTTAATATAATTGATCCAGATATAATAGTGTTAGGTGGAGGTCTAAGTAATACAAATGAATTATATGACCAAGGGTATGAAGAACTAAAAAAGTATATTTTCAATCCAACATTTAAAACTAAAATAATAAAACCCAAACTAGGAGATAGTGCAGGAGTTTACGGTGCTGCACTCTTATAAAACTAGTATCCATATCTTGATTTGGTAGCATTATAATTTTGCTCTATTTCAGATTGTGTAAGTGTAGAAGAATACACATAAACAGCACCCATATTTCCATTAAATCCATATCTTGTAGAATGATTTGCAAAGTCTGGATCATGTCTATAATCTCGTCCTATGCAGAACCAATCAGATCCATAATCAACATTATGAGAAGCAGTTATTGAAGCATCTAATGAAGTATTAATATAATATTTTCCAGTTGTACCACTTTTTGTGAATGTAACAAATTTCCATGCTACGGGATTTTCTAAAACCGATGATGAAGATTGAGTATTAAAACCATATGATCCATCATGATCCCAAAATAATAATTTACCTGTATTCTCCTTTACTTGGAATACAAATTCATCATCAATATTAGTTGGTGTTCTAGATGATTCAACAAGTACACCGTTACGATTTGTCACAGAAGTTACTTTTATCCATAGAGATATTGTAAGATTACTAGTATTTAAATCACTTATTGGATTAATACAGAAATAATCATAGCCATCAAAAACGAGATTTCCCCCATTATCACTAGAAAAAGTAATTCCACCATTTTTAAGCGTAAAATCATTATTACTTGAAGATAAATCATTCCATACTGTAAGATCATTAGAATCAAAAGAAGAAGAATTGCTTGCATCTAGATGAAGAATAAGATTAGATTCTATAATCTTCTTTTTAAAATAAATACCTTGATAAGAAGGAAGAATCTGAGAGAACGATTCTGTAAATATTAAAATAAGAAGAAATAATATTAGATTTGATTTTATCATGAAACAAATATTTATAATATCTCTGTTTATTCCATTAACATTACAGAATATTTATGGACAAGATATGTTATCAACAGGGAAACAAGATTTCTTATATAAAGAAGATAACCATAAAATAGGTTTACCTAAACCTAAAGAAAAAAGAATAATATTCTTTGGTAATTCAATAACTCAAGGATGGAGTTCTTTTACAAATTATTTTAAAGAAAATAATTATATAAATAGAGGAATTAGTGGACAAACAACACCTCAGATGCTTCTAAGATATAATGATGATGTTATTAATCTAAAACCATATGCTGTAATTATACTTGCCGGAACAAATGATCTCGCAGGAAATACTGGACCAATAACGATTGAAGAAATTTTTAATAATATAAAATCCATGACTGAAATTTCTACTGCAAATAATATTAAAGTATTTCTTTGCTCTATTCTGCCAGTCTACGATTACTTATGGAGCCCAAAAATTTTTCCAAGTAATGATATTATCAAATTAAATATAATGATAAAAAAATATTGCAAATCAGGAATAGCCACATATGTAGACTATCATACATCAATGAAAGACGAAAAAAATGGATTAAAGAATAAATTTACATACTGGAATGAAGCTCATAATGAGTATGATGGTGTCCATCCAGACAAAAAAGGATACTTACATATGGAAAAAATTATTCGAAAAAAATTAAAAGAAATTCTCTAACCAATTATCTCATTAAACTTTTTTACAACCTCATCATATTTCTTCTTTGATATATTATAGGTTTTCTCATGACTCTTAGTATGTATTGATGTAGTATTTGATAACTCCCAACTCATACCACCAAGTCTTCTTTGAATTGAAGGTGATGATCCAGAAAATACATCTGCATAATTCAAACTTAGTTTTCCTGTTAATATCATTCTCAAATCCATTAATTTACTTTTTTTCATGTACATATAATTAACATTTGTTGCAGACTTTGAATTAATGACTGTATTAATTTCACCATTTACATCTTCAATAGCATCATCAATATCATCGACCAATTTTTCAACATCACTAAATAACTTATCGAATTTTAACTGGAAATTATACAACTCAAATCTTTCTTTCTGAGTGGACTTACTTCCATACTGAATAACTTCAAAATCTTGCTTTTCTGTCAATTCAGTAAAAGTATTATTTTCATACTTAGATAAATGTACATTATATGTCCCAGGAGGTACAAGTGGACCTGAATAATTATTTTCATCTTCTATATTTCTATATGAATATGTTCTCAAATTCCAATAAGTCTCATTATAACCCTGAGAATTATTACCCTCTACCCTTCTTACTATATCACCATTAAGAGACTCAATAGTTATGAAAATCTTGGGTTTTTCTTCTTTTATTTCTTCATCAAGCTGATCTTTAGAAGGATAGTTTATAGGCTCACTTCTATTAAGTTTAGATTTTTCTTCTTTTTGTCTTTTCTCTTCTTTAGATATCAATCCTTTTTTCAGATAATAAGATAACTTAACTCCATATGGTGGATTAGGTGAAGTAAAAAAATTATGTCCAGTTGCAGATTTCTCAGGAGATGCAATAACAAATTGCAATGCATCTTTTACTGAAAACAAGTGAGCATCTTTTGAGAGAAAATCTTTTGAAACTTCCCTTATAGGAGAATAATCATCTACAATATAAAAACCTCTTCCAAAGGATGCGGCAACTAAATCATCTTCCCCTTCATGAATTTCTAAATCCCTAATTGCAATAGTTGGAACATCTTTAAATTTGTTCCAATTGACACCACCATTTATTGAATAAAACATTCCAAATTCAGTACCTACAAATAAAATATTAGAGTTAATGTGATCTTCAACAACTGACCAAACAAAATTATTTTTTGGTAAGTTTGAAGAAATCATTTTCCATGTATTTCCACCATCAGATGTCTTTATTATATAAGGTTTATAATCTCCATATTTATGGTAATTAAATGTAACATATATAGTATTCACATCATGCTTAGATGCAACTACGTCTGTCACATAAGCTCGTGATGGAATTCCAGGAAAGTTTTCAAATTTTCTCCATGAAACTCCATTATCTTTAGTTATTTGTACAAGACCATCATCGGTACCCACAATAATCATACCTTCTTTAATTCTAGACTCATCAAGAGATACAATTGTACCTAAAGGAGATGTAAACACATTTTTAAAAATTGCATCTACGCTCCATATCTTACCCATAACTTTCTTTTTATTTCTATCTTCATTTCTTGTAAGGTCGTCACTAATCTTTTTCCATGAATTTCCTCTATCATCACTCTGGAAAAGATAATTAGCAGCAAAATAAAGTCTATCAGTGTTATGTGGACTAATAATTAATGGAGAATCCCAATTCCATCTATATGCTGGTTCGTTAGAGTCAGGCTGTGGTCTTATACCAATTTTTTCACCATTTGATTTATCATACCTCATTATTCCTGCATACTGTGACATTGTATATATTATATTAGGATCTTTAGGATCTATTCTCACCTGGAAACCATCTCCACCAGTAGTTACAAACCAATCACTATTTCTTATTCCTGAACTATTATTTGTCCTAGATGGTCCACCAAAACTATCATTATCTTGAGTACCTCCATAGACATTATAAAATGGTTTTTCATTATCTATACCAACTCTATATAACTGAATTATTGGAAGATTATCAATAAATCTCCAAGTTTTCATTCTATCAAAACTCTCATAAATTCCACCATCACAACTTATCATTATATAATCTGGATCATTAATATCAAAAAGAACATCATGACTATCTACATGTTTCTTGTTTTCTGGAATTCTTTCAAATGTTTTTCCACCATCTTCAGTGACGTAAGATCTCATATCTACAGAATATATCTTATCAAACTGATTAGGATCAGGAAAAATTTCAACATAATACTGAGAATCTACAACTTGATAGTCACTCATTTTTTTCCAAGTCTCTCCATAATCTTCTGACCTATAAAAACCTTTTGTGTCTTTTTTTGCAGTTATTAAAGCATAAACTACATTAGACTTCTGAGGAGATATAGCTAGTCCAATTCTACCAAGATCACCGCCAGGAAGACCATTTTTTAATTTTTTCCATGTCTTCCCCTTATCTACAGATTTATAAATTCCACCATCTGGACCACCTGCAACAATTATTCCAAAATGTCTTCTTCTCTGATAGGTGCTAGCATACATAATATTATTATTATCATGGTCCATAACAACATCAGATATTCCTGTATCATTATTAACATGTAGTATCCTTAACCAAGTTTTTCCTCCATCAATCGAATTATACAATCCCCTTTCACCACCTGAATTCCAAAGAGGTCCCTGAGAAGCAACATAAATATTATCTGAATTATTAGGATCAATAATAATTTTTGCTATATGCTCAGATTTTTTTAAACCTACATTTTTCCATGTCTTACCAGCATCAATACTCTTGTAAACACCATCACCAAATCCAACAGATCTTTGACTATTATTTTCACCTGTACCTAACCACAATACATTTGGATTATTCGGATCCATAGAAATTGTTCCAATGGAGTAAGATCCATAAACATCAAATATTGGAATCCATGTTGTTCCAGAATTTTGAGTTTTCCACACATTCCCTGAGGCAGTTGTAACATACCATATGCTAGAATTCGAATAATCTTTTACAACTTTAGTTATTCTACCTGAAACTTTTGCAGGACCTATGTTTCTAACTTCTATATTATCAAATATTGAGGTATTAAATGGTTGTTGATTTCTTTTTTGTGATACTAATTCAATAGATAAAATTGAATTAATCACTATAAATAGTATTATTTTAAATTTCATTTTTAGTTAATTTTCTTATTCAAATATATATTTTTTTAAATAAGAAATTATTTAGTATTTCCCTTTATAAAAAAAATAGTCTGTTAAAGTCATTATAAGAATAAGAAAAATTGATATAGTAGCAAATTCTATTGAAAATGATGGGATCATCTCTTCCATAATAGACCAATCAATCATCAAAAAAATAATATAATTAATAATTATTAGTACTATATAACTTCCAATTCCAGATTTTATTGATCCCAGTATTTTATTTTTCATGTAGTAATTATTTATATTCTATATCAGGATAAAGAAAATTATTATAAGGAAATCTTTTTATGTGTATTTTTCTTACCACACTATAAACCTTGTTTCTAAATACATCTATATTATCCCTTTTAGTAGCTGATATAAAAATAACATTATCTCCCATTTTAGACATCCAAGTCTTTTGCCATTCTTTTAAAGTATAATTTTTCTCCGAGTATTCATCCAAAAGATTTCTCTCATCAAAATCTTCATTTTTAAATATATCTATTTTATTAAAAACCATTATAGTTGGTTTATTTAATGAGTTAATATCCTTAAGAATTTTATTAACAGATTCAATATGTTCATTAAAATTCTGATGAGAAATATCTACCATATGAAGTAATATATCTGCCTCTCTAACTTCATCTAATGTGCTTTTAAAAGACTCAATTAATTGTGTTGGTAATTTTCTTATAAATCCTACTGTATCTCCTAACAAAAAAGGAAGATTTTCTACAACCACTTTTCTAACCGTTGTATCAAGAGTAGCAAATAATTTATTTTCAGCAAAAACTTTAGATTTACTAATTGTATTCATAAGTGTTGACTTACCAACATTAGTATAACCTACTAATGCAACTCTCACCAATTTTCCTCTATTTCCTCTTTGAATAGACATTTGTTTATCAAT
>Ga0207964_1000512_pt1 | contig 10128 bp, 10 predicted proteins | sample Knorr_S23_td_250_FD_185608 | JGI IMG/M metagenome (GOLD analysis project Ga0207964, IMG submission 185608) | Marine microbial communities from Southern Atlantic Ocean transect - Knorr_S23_td_250_ad_251m_LV_A (SPAdes) (version 2) | ecosystem: Environmental > Aquatic > Marine > Oceanic | place...
TCGGAAAGATCAAAGTAGGTTTAAACACCTTAGCTTCTTCGAAAGGCATCGTTGCGTATGTAATGATAATAACGATATCGCCGGGTTGTACTTTTCGAGCGGCAGGACCGTTCATGCAGACCTCTCCGGAACCTTTTGCCCCTTTAATGGCATAGGTTTCCAAACGCTCTCCGTTGTTGATATTCACAATTTGAACCTTTTCCCCTTCGATGATGTTTGATGCTTCCATCAAATCTTCATCAATGGTAATACTTCCGATGTAATTTAAATCGGCCTGGGTAATTTTAACCCTGTGAATTTTCGATTTTACGACCTCTATTTGCATGGTGCAAAGGTAATCAAAATGTTTGTCAGACCCTCATTTTAATTCATTTCTAACAGAATGTTGTCAATTAAACGTACAGAGCCGGCAAAGACCGCAATGCAAGCAATATGCTTAGGATAATCTGTCCATTGTGTTGAGCTTTGCAAGCTAACGGTATCAGATATTTCGAAGTATTCAAGTTTTAGATCAGGATCCTGTTTAAATTCTTGATCGATCCATTGTTTTAATTCGGAGATAGATTTCGTATTTGCTTGCTTTTTAACATGTAAGAGCCTTTGGTAAACTCTGGGAGCGGCTGATTTGTAGTTTTCATCAAGAAGCAGGTTTCTGGAACTCATTGCCAAACCATCAGCCTCCCTTAAAATAGGGCAGGGAATAATTTCAATACGCTTGTAATTTTGGCTTGCAAGTGACCGAATAATGGCCAACTGTTGAAAATCTTTTTCACCAAAATAGGCTTTTTGTGGTTGTACGATATCGAATAATCGCGAAACAACCAGAGCTACTCCCTCAAAATGTCCCGGACGGGTTTTCCCTTCCATTACCTTGTCGAGATTACCAAAATCATAGCTTTTAGCAGTAAATCCTTCAGGGTAAATTTCGGTTTTTGAAGGCGTGAATACCACGTCGCACCCCGTTTTTTCTAACAAGGTCAAATCTGCATCTAGTTGATCTGGGTATTTCTCTAAATCCTTTGCATCATTGAATTGGGTAGGATTGACAAAGATGGAACACAGGCTCATATCGTTCTGTGAAATAGCTTTTTCTACCAGGCTGATGTGTCCTTGATGTAGAGCCCCCATCGTAGGAACAAAACCCAGCGACTTATCTTTTGACGCTTTGCTTAGAAAAATTTCTAATTCAGATACACTTGAAATGATTTTCATCGCTCATATTGTTCAGTAAAATAGGGCTTAAAGCTACTGAAAAACTTAATAAACTGGAGATTATTTCGTAACTTCGCGTCTTTATTTAAGATTAACCGAAAGATCACTCATGGCCAAGAAAAGAATATTGTACGTTTCACAAGAAATTACTCCGTATTTACCGGAGAATGATTTGTCTAAGACGGCTCGGTTTTTACCTCAGGCAATGAATGAGTCCGGAATTGAAGTGCGTTTGTTTATGCCACGTTTTGGGTGTATTAATGAAAGAAGACACCAACTACATGAGGTGATCCGTCTTTCGGGGATGAATCTTATTGTTAATGATATTGATCAACCACTCATAATTAAAGTAGCCTCAATCCCTCAAGCGAGAATGCAAGTTTACTTTATCGATAATGAGGAGTACTTTAAACGCAAATTTACAACGGAAGATAAAAAAGGGAAATTTTATGAAGATAATGACGAGCGCGCTTTATTCTTCTGTCGTGGTGTCATAGAGTCTGTTAAAAAGTTAGGCTGGTCGCCTGATGTGATACATTGTAATGGATGGATGGCAAGTTTTCTTCCAATGTATTTGAAAAAGTTCTACCATGATGATCCTATCTTTGAGAAAACTAAAATTGTAGTCTCATTGTACAATTATTCTTTTGAGGGAACTTTGAGTAGCGGATTAACAGATAAATTAAAATTCGACGGCTACAGCGAAGAAGATGTTGCAGGATTTGAAAAAGCAGATTTCAAAAAATTGACAGAAACTGCAATAAATTATTCAGATGCCGTTATTAAAGGTAGCGAAGAAATTGACGCAGATTTATTAAAGATAATTGAAAAGGCTAAATTGCCAACTTTAGAGTATTCTAATGGAGAATACAAAGAGCACTACAAGCCTTTTTATGAAACCTTATTTGAGGAATAATATTTTTATGAAACAATTACTTCGACTTGTAGCCGTATTGGCTATGGTCACACTTTTTTCAGCCTGTAAAAAAGATTGGAATGAATTGGGCTCACAACTGATCGTATCGGATAATTTAAAGGTTTTGTCTTTTGATGATCAGGAGATAAAAGTTTCTATTGTAAAGGAAGACTCTTTGAGTTCTTTGAATACCCCTACTTCTTTTATTGGCTCCATAAATGACCCTTATTTTGGACGCACAAATGCTTCCGTGTACACCGAATTTCGCATGCCTTCGACGGATGTAAATTTTGGCGAGACAGCTGTAGCCGATTCATTGGTGCTTTCGTTAGCCTTAGACGATTATTATGGCGACACCCTTTCCCAACTTCACTTTCGTGTGATGGAAATGTTGGAGCAAATAGAGACTACCGAAACGGATAGTTTGGACGTAGAGAACAACATTGCGATCTATTCGTCGGATGATTTTGACTACGATAGTCAGGAGTTAGGAGACCTAGAGTTTTTGGTTGAACCAAGGGTTGATTCTGTAGTGACAATAACCTTGTCAAAGGATCTTGCACAAGAATTTTTAGATGCTGATGTTTCAAATTTTGTCGATAACGAAGCTTTCCAAACATTTTTTAACGGACTGTACATTGCTTGTGATGATGTGGCTGATAACGGATTGTTGTTGGAATTGGATCTAATAAGTGAAAAAAGCAAATTGACACTTCACTATCATACAGATGAGGCAGATACCTTGTCATATGATTTCAAAATAAACAGCAACGCCGATAGAATGACGCATTGGACTCATGATTACTCAGCTACTCAAATAGAGAATTTAATCGGCTTGGAAAATGTTAATAAGGCTTATGTTCAGGGTAGTGTAGGGCTGAGAACTTACATAGATTTGCCTGAACTGGCTAGCTTACAGGATTCTAACTATGTAATTCATAAGGCGGAATTAATTATTCCGTACATGTCTACAGAATTGGACGGGATTTATGCTACTCCCGAGAAATTAGGTCTTGCAGCGATAAATGACGAAGGAAATCTAGAGGGTTTAACGGAGGACGAAACGATACAGGGTTCAGCTTATTTCGATGGAAATAGAAATGAACTTACTCAAGAGTACAAATTTAATATTGCTCGTTACGTTCATAAAGTTGTAGAAGAAGGCTATGCAAGGCGTTTGGTTTTGTATGTTCCAACATCAGTTTCACAGCCGGAACGCGGATTAATAAATAATTACTTTACAGACGATAGCACAGGCGTAAGCTTAAAGCTATTTGTATCTGAGCAATAATTCCAGTATTATTGTATTCATGTAATAATTTTAAAAGGTACTTAAAATAAACAAAAATGTGTGGTATTGTAGGGTATTTGGGAGATAAGCATGCTTATCCCATATTGGTAAAAGGACTGAAGCGATTGGAGTACCGCGGGTATGATAGCGCAGGAGTCGCTATGTTAAATGGTAATGGAATAGAAATATTTAAAAAACAGGGTAAAGTTGTTCAGATGGAAAATATTGTTCCGGCTGAATCTCCAAAAGCAAAATTAGGAATTGGACATACGCGTTGGGCAACCCATGGGGTTCCAAATGATGTAAATTCACATCCACATTATTCTCAATCAAAAAGAATTGCCATCATTCACAATGGTATTATTGAGAATTACACTTCAATAAAAGAAGGTCTTTTAAAAAGAGGATACACCTTTCATAGTGAAACAGACACCGAAGTATTGGTAAATCTTATTGAAGATGTATTAATTAACGAGAAAGTTGATTTGGCCGAAGCGGTTCGTATTGCTTTAAATCAGGTTGTTGGTGCTTATGCAATAGCTGTAATTGAAGAGGGGAACTATGATCAAATTGTGGTTGCAAAAAAGGGTAGTCCATTAGTTATTGGTCTTGGTGAAAACGAATACTACATTGCCTCTGATGCAACACCATTCATAGAATACACCAAGCAGGTTGTTTATCTTGATGAAGAAGAGGTTGCCGTGTTATCCTTAAAAAATGGTTTAGAAATACGAACCATAGCTAATCAAGTGAAAACGGCATATGTCCAGGAGTTAGCTTTAGAGCTTGAGGCGATTGAAAAGGGCGGGTATGATCACTTTATGTTGAAAGAGATCAATGAGCAGCCCAAATCTATTTATGACACCTTGCGAGGGCGTTTATTAGTCGATAAAGGAACTATTAGCATTGGAAGCTTCGTTGAATACGAACAAAAATTTTTAAATGCCGACCGTATTATTATTGTGGCATGTGGTACATCTTGGCATGCCGGTTTGGTTGCCGAATATCTTATTGAAGACTTAGCGCGTATTCCGGTTGAAGTAGAATATGCGTCGGAATTTAGATACAGAAATCCGATTATTACCGAGCGAGACATCGTTATTGCAGTCTCACAATCGGGAGAAACTGCAGACACCCTTTCGGCCATTCAACTGGCAAAATCGAGAGGGGCAACCATATTTGGTATTTGTAATGTAGTAGGGTCCAGTATTGCCAGAGCGGCTCATGTTGGGGCTTATACACATGCAGGACCTGAAATTGGAGTGGCTTCTACAAAGGCATTTACGGCACAGGTAACTATATTTACTTTAATTGCTTTGGGCTTAGCCCGTAAAAAAGGAACCATTTCAGAACAGCTATTTAGAAAATTAATTATTGAGTTGGACTCAATGCCGGACAAAGTAGCACAAACACTTAAAGTAGATGCACAGTCAAAATACATTGCATCTATTTACAAAGACGTACCTAATTGCCTGTTTTTGGGTCGAGGAATTAATTTCCCGGTGGCCCTGGAGGGAGCACTTAAGTTAAAGGAGATTTCTTACATACACGCTGAGGGATATCCGGCTGCAGAAATGAAGCACGGGCCTATTGCGCTTATCGATGAGGATATGCCAACGGTTGTTGTAGCGATTAAAACGGAACAATACGAAAAAGTGGTGAGCAATATTCAGGAAATTAAAGCAAGAGAAGGTAAGATCATTGCTATTGTGAATGAAGGCGACACGGTGGTTAGTAAAATTGCCGATCATGTCATTGAGGTTCCCGAAGTTGATGAGCGATTGAGCCCATTACTGACAACCATTCCGTTGCAATTAATTTCGTATCACATTGCGGTTATGAGAGGCTGCCATGTAGATCAACCCCGTAATCTTGCTAAAAGCGTTACCGTTGAGTGATTTTTAAATGGTGAGAGTTTTGGTGTTTCCTACCGCAGCAATTTCGCCCCACACATGCGGGGCTTACTGAAAGCTGACTGCTGAGAGCTTATTCACAAATATTGTAATTGGTAATTTCTTCAGACACTTTTATTAAATAACCATAGCCTCTTTTTAGATCACCAAGACCGTTAAAATTCCAGCCCGGTAAATAAGCATTTCCGGCTCCATTTTTGGCGATAATAATTTTATCCTGAATGGGTTCAAAAGCAACAGATGCATCGGTGTTATTTGTACATGCAAACCCGATCATATTCCACCCGTCAGCAAGGGTAATGGATATGTCTTCACAGTCAGAAGCTTCTGTTTCTATGCATTCTGAACAACATTGACCTTCTTCTAAAACCCATTCTCCGTCGCAAGGCATGCCCATTTGTTCTGCACAATCAATAATGATACCTGAGAAGGTACCATCTTCATTACAATATCCCATATCACAAGGATTGTTCGGGTTAGTCCAATCTCCGGGTTCAGTAATTTCCACTCCCGACCATGAAGTACAGGTAACCGGGATTGTTTCACAATCCCAATCCAACGAGCTTGTTTGTCCGGCCTGATTGGTCCAGCTTGTCACACCCGAAATCTGAGCAATACAGGGATTCCCATATTCCACCCCATCACAGCCAACAACCGGGTCGTATTCCATGGTACACATGGCATCAGGGTCGATCCAATCCGGATTGATGCAACAACTGTCGGTTTGGGCGGAAGCGACAAAGCATATCAGTAAAGCAAAGGAGGTAAAAAGAGTTTTCATAATCATCTGATTTTGTTCTGCTTACACAATATTAGTAAATTTTACCGACTTTATGAGGTTACTATTTTTTCACTAATGAAAGTTTAGGATGATAAATGATAAAAAAAGCATGTCACTCTGAGCTTGTCGAAGAGTAGCATGCTTTTTTAATTGTCGTACTTCGACAGGCTCAGTATGACAATTTCTTGAACAATCTTGCCTGACGTTAGGCAGGCTGAGCAAAAAAATGAACAGATGATCTTTTTGAAGATCATGAAGTTTAAACCCTATTTACCGTTGTATTGAGTCATTGTTTGTGGGGCACCTATGGCTACGAAGCTTTTCACCATTTCAATGGATGTATCGATGCGTTCTTTTAATTGCTCTTCCTCTTCTGAAGACCATTCTCCAAGAACATAATCTACCTGATTACCTTTTGAAAATTCGTTCCCCACTCCAAATCGAATTCGTGTAAATTGGGAACTGTTCAGGGTTTGAATGATGTGTTTTAATCCATTATGCCCACCGTCACTACCTTTGGTGCGCATACGTAAAGTTCCGAAAGGAAGCGCAAGATCATCGGTGACGATCAAAATGTTTTCCGGTTCTATTTTTTCGGCTTGCAGATAGTAGTTGACAGCCTTTCCACTTAAGTTCATGTAAGTAGTAGGCTTTACTAATGTAACCGGCCGACCTTTAATTTTAAGCTTTGCCGTATCTGCATAACGATTAGGCTCAAAAGAAATATTGGACGCACCAGCGAGTGCGTCCAATATCTTAAAGCCTATATTGTGACGAGTATTTGCATACTCAGCACCAATATTACCTAAACCTATGATTAGGAATTTTTTCATGTTTATTCAGCGGCAGGAGCTTCAGCAGCTGTCGCATCTGCAGCAGCTGGTGTTTCAGCTCCAGCTTCAGCTTCCTCTTCTTCTTCTTCAATAACATTACGAGCAGTTTTCACAGCTACGACAACCGCATTACCGGAAGTTAGAATATCGAAGTTGTTCGTTTTCACATCTCTAACGTAAATCTTTTGTCCGATTTTCATTTCAGTGATGTCAAGCGTAATGGAGTCTGGCAAGTTTTCTGGAGTAGCACGAACGCTTAATTTACGTAGCGCGTTATGTAATTTACCTCCATTCATTACCCCAATTGCGTTACCGGTAATAATTACCGGAATTTGAGCGTTAACAGCCTGACCAGGTATCAACTCGATAAAGTCGACGTGAAGGATCTTGTCTGTTACTGGGTGAAATTGAATGTCTTTGATAAGGGCATTAATCGTAGTGCCCTCAATATCAATCGCCACCGCGTAAACATTCGGTGTGTAAACAAGGTTATTGAAAGCAATTTCTGTAGCTGCAAAGTGCTGTACATTTTCTCCTCCGTAAACAACGCAAGGTACTTTTCCAGCAGCTCTTAAAGCTTTAGCTTCCTTTTTCCCCAAATCTACACGCTTTTCAGCGCTAATAGATACTGATTTCATTTGGTTTGATTTTTGGTTTATAAATAATTAACGAATAAAGTTTTTACTGATCGACTCGTTGTCTACAACGTTTTTAATGACGTTAGCGAACATAGGAGCGATGCTTAATATTTTGATCTTAGGGCTTTCTTTACTTGGTAAAGTATCGGTAACGATAAGCTCCAATATTTTTGAGTTTTCAATTCGTTCGTAAGCTTTACCCGAAAGTACAGGGTGTGTACAAACGGCTCTCACTGAAAGGGCTCCGTTTTGAAGCATCATATCTGCAGCGGTAGTAAGTGTTCCGGCGGTATCTATCATATCGTCTACCAATACAATATTCCTGCCTCTTACATCACCAATAACACGCATATCACCAATTTCGTTGGCTTTTTTGCGGTGTTTGTAACAAATAACCATCTCACAACCCAGGTGTTTAGCGTATGCATTAGCACGCTTAGAGCCACCCATATCCGGCGAAGCAATAGTTAAATTTTCTAAGTTTAATGAGCGAACATGGTCAATAAAGACAGAAGAAGCATAAAGGTGATCAACAGGAACTTCAAGGAATCCCTGAATTTGATCTGCGTGTAAATCGCAAGTCATTACACGTGTTGCCCCGGCAGCAGTAAGCATGTTGGCAACCAACTTTGCTCCAATGGGAACTCTTGGTTTGTCTTTACGGTCTTGGCGAGCCATACCGAAGTAAGGCATGACAGCAACAATTTGTGATGCTGAAGCACGTTTAGCGGCGTCGATCATCAATAATAACTCCATCAAATTATCTGATGGTGGAGGTGTAGACTGAATGATAAACACCTTTGCGCCACGAACCGTCTCTTCAAAAGAAGGAATGAATTCGCCATCGCTGAACTTAAAGATGATAATATTTCCAAGGTCTACACCGTAGTTTTTAGCAATTTCTTTTGCTAAAGGGAGCGTAGCTCTGCCTGAAAATATTTTTACTGTTGAATCCATAGTTTTCTAATCCTTTGATAACGGAATAATTAGCCATTCTTTAAGGGCTGCAAATGTAAGAAATTATATTGAAAATAGAAGGTTGTTGCTTAAAATAAGAGCTTAAATCCCTGCAGAGAGAATTTAGAATTCAGGAGGTAAAATTCAATCATCTCGATGCACAATGCACACAACGATTACTTTGAGGCATTAATAAAATTCGCTGAATAGGTATGGGATTATTACATCGAATGCAAAGGCCAAAATTTTCGTTATTCACTCTTTGCAAAGCAGATTCTAATAAAGCAAGTTTATTTACCGCATTTCTTAATGCAGCTTCATTTACACTCTTATTATTAATAGCATCCATTCTACTTACCCTTCCAATTGCATTTTCGGGAGAAATAGGTTTCGTTAATTCTTTGAGGCTCGCAATATTAGCTTGTGTGGCCAGAATAGAATTTTCAATAGATTGTTTGGTTTCAATGCGTTGTTTTTCGTCCATGAGTCTAAGATATGAAAAAACAAAAAAGCCTTCTCTGAGAAGAGAAGGCTTTGAGTACCTTGGGTGGGAATCGAACCCACACTCCCGAAAGAACTGGATTTTGAATCCAGCGCGTCTACCAATTCCGCCACCAAGGCATTTGTGATTGGTAGGGTTGGCAAAATTAAGAATAGTTTGAACCCTGCAAAAGTTTTTTTGTTTTTTAATTATTGATCATACTTCGACAGGCTCAGTATGACAATTCATTTATCTTCAATTCTCATTCCTGAAAGCGAACGACCGAAAGCTGTTTACTGTCTCCTGAATAGCATATCTTTGCCCCATGATTTCAATAAAGAACACATTAATCTCTGAAGACCTGCTTGACCAAGAGTTTGTTTGCGACTTAAGTGCTTGCAAAGGAGCTTGCTGCGTAGAGGGAGATGGGGGAGCTCCATTAAACGAAGATGAACTTGAAATTCTTGAAAACATTTATGAGGATGTAAAACCTTACATGGTTGAGAAAGGAATAAAAGGAGTAGAAGAGCAAGGGAAATGGGTTATTGGTGAAGATGGAGGAAAAGAAACTCCACTTGTCAATGGTAAAGAGTGTGTTTACGTTTTTTTTGATGAAAATAATAGTACAAAGTGCGCCATTGAGGCTGCTTACAGAACCGGTAAAATAGACTACAAAAAACCTATTTCCTGCGAATTGTATCCCGTCAGAATACAATCGTACCCTGAATTCGATGCAGTAAATTACCACAAATGGCACATCTGTAAATCTGCCTGCGAATGTGGCCAGAAATTGAAGGTTCCGGTGTACAAATTCTTAAAGGAACCCCTCATAAAAAAATATGGTCAAGATTGGTATCAAGGCCTTGAGTTTGCTGCAGAAAAGCATCATAAATAGACCGATTGAAGTTCTTGATAAGGGTTTTTTTATTTTTTGTTATCTCTAAATTTAATTTTGTTTTTAACACTTTTTTAAAATTCGTAACTCTTTATAAATGGGCTATTTGGAGTGGATATTAACGATTTGTTGAAAACTTCAAATAGTAATTTTCAAACAGCTATTGGATGATAATTTTTTTATTGAAATATTTGTATAAGCTCAAGTTCTG
>Ga0207964_1000514_pt1 | contig 10104 bp, 10 predicted proteins | sample Knorr_S23_td_250_FD_185608 | JGI IMG/M metagenome (GOLD analysis project Ga0207964, IMG submission 185608) | Marine microbial communities from Southern Atlantic Ocean transect - Knorr_S23_td_250_ad_251m_LV_A (SPAdes) (version 2) | ecosystem: Environmental > Aquatic > Marine > Oceanic | place...
TGGTAATTATCAATGACGATTTGAAAATGGCTCAAAAAGAAGCTTATCAAAAAGTAACAGACTTTATCAATGGCTGATAAGAAAAAAATAGGATTGTATTTTGGGACATTTAACCCCATACATATCGGACATTTAGTTATTGCCAATCACATGGCTAACTACACTGATCTGGATGAGGTATGGTTTGTGGTGAGTCCACATAATCCGTTTAAAAATAAAAATACATTACTAGACGATTACGCTCGTTTAGAGTTGGTACATCGGGCTGTTAGAGATTACGATAGATTGCGCGTGTCTGATATTGAATTTGGCCTCCCCAGACCTTCATACACCATCAATACACTAGTACATTTAAATGAAAAATATCCAAATAATCAGTTCTCACTCATTATGGGAGGTGATAATCTAAATGCGTTCCACAAGTGGAAAAATTACGAAGTGATCTTAGAGAATCATGAGTTATATGTTTATCCACGTTTAGCAACCACACCGGGTTCTCTAGACAATCATAAAAAGGTAAATCTGATAGGGGCTCCAATAATGCAGATTTCCTCTTCATTTATTCGAAATGCAATAAAGGATCAAAAAGATATTCGTGCTATGTTACCTCCAAATGTGTGGGAATACATCGATGAAATGAATTATTATAAAAAATAATTGAGCGTTTCATTGGTAAAATACATAACCAGGCTCTCACGATCAATTCCACTAAAATTTATTGAATAAAAAAAGCAGCCTAAGACCGCCTTTTTAATAGTTTATTAAAAAAATTATTCGCAAATATTCTTCTCAGTAACTGAAATTTTACCACAATAAAACAATGCTCCGGCACCAATTATTCCCAAAATAAGATTAGGCATGTTGCCTGCACAAGCAAGGATCTCAAATGTTGCCTCAAATAAATCGCCAATGCCGTATATAAAATCGTTCATGTCGTAAATAGTTTTTCTTAACGCGAACAAATTTACATATTTTTACCACATGATAGTTAATTTATTTCGTCACACTCAGACAATTTCTGTTTTCATTATTCTAAGCCTCTGTATTCTTATATGGATGGGGTTTTCTTTTGAAATTTCTGAAACAACAGATTACACAACAAACTCATTATACAACTACCTCGTCAACCCAATTTTAAAATCGGTTTTTGCAGAGCGTATTCTAGTTGGATTGTTGATTTTTTGGCAATGTATTATAATGAACAGAATAATGGTTAGACAAAAAATTCTTTCGATAAATTCTTTCTACCCCGCATTATTTTATTTTTTACTTATCAGCATTTCCCCTGAAGTAATTCACCTAAGCCCGGCCTTACTATCTATTGGATTCATACTTCTTGCATTAAAGAAAATTCTAAGCAGCTATTTAGAAAAAGAGGCTTATTCTAATGTTTTTGATAGTGCATTTCTTATAAGTCTAGCAGCATTAATCCACCCTCCGTTTTTAATATTTATCCCATTAGTTTGGATAGGGATGTCTATTTTTTCTCAAGTAGAATGGCGGCACTGGATATTAAGTATTATTGCCATAGCTTGCCCTTGGTTTATTACTTACACTATGGCAACTTTTTTCTCAATAGACCAATTAAATTTAAGTTCTTTTTTGGATTTTTCACTCGAAGAAAACCAAACGACAGTTCTTAATTGGGGCGACTTTATAAGTCTGTCTGCTTTTGGATTATTAAGTATAGTTTCTATTATTGAACTTATTAATAGCTTAAGACAAAAGAATATTAAAGCGCGAAAATCATATGTATTAATACTTTGGATACTTCTCTTAGCTCTGGCATACTCCTATTTGAGTAAAGATAATTTTCATATAAAACTACTCATCTACGCAGTACCCTTATCTGCCATGATCAGTAATTACTATTACTTTCATAAAAAGACAGGATGGCTCAATTTTTTGACTTTTTCTCTGATCTTAATCCTTATTGCAAATCACTTTTTATTTTAGACCGACACAAGTCCGTTAAAAATACTTCGAAGATAATTTGATCGCCATTTTGCATTAAGCAGATGCTCTATTAATTGCTTTCGTTTATGTTTTTTAAGGGTGTACTGTATGAGTAATATGCAATCCCTATAACCACGAGATATTAAAAAGATTAAACTATTAATAATTTTAAACCCCCAGGGGTAATGTATGGCAAGACGGCATCTGTTCCGAACCCAAAATGTCCATAAATTTTTAGAATACGAAAGCGTCTTCAATCCATGAAACAAATAAGTAGTTTTCACTAAATAGGCCTTTAATATTCTCTTGTGATGTTGAAATTTTCTTATGACATCACCGGGATTTTCCTTTTGAGATAACAAGATGAAATCGTATTGCTGACGAAGATTGTAGCTTGCAAAAAGAAACCCCTTATCATTCATCTGCATATTCATTATGTTGTGTAAGATCAAATTTGAATAAGAAGGTAAACACAGTCCGTTTTCCATCCTTTTTGTTTGGTGAATTTGTGTATAATTAAGCTGACGATCAGAAATAGATTGAATAACATCTTTGTGTATTTCAAGGGCAAATTCTCTGTCCTGATGAACCATACGAGGATAATGTTTCATCCGATTAAAATCTTGTGGCACATCACTCAAAGATTTATATCCGTTTTCAGTTAAAATTCTTGCCACTTTTAAAACCTCATCCTGAGCCACTAAAAAATCAATATCGCCCACCATTCGTTCTGATAGGTCTGAATAAAGACCACCTAACAAAAGAGCTGTTCCTTTTAAAAATATGGGCTTAATACATTTCAGGCTAAGGATCTCATTAATGGCTTTAGCTTCCTTAAGTAATTTCTTATTCCTGGTTCTGTTAAGCGAATTCACATAAGCCATATAATCCTGCAATTCGTGGGGCAACAGGTGTAATAAGTGTGCGTCTTTCAAACGAATAAAAAGTGCCGGTAATACATAGTGCTTAGAGCTAAGTTGTACAATTACCTCCCAATTTATTCGCTCAGATATTTTAGACGCAACCCGATATCTGTTTTCTGGATTTATTCCTAATGATAAAATATCCGCAATAAAAAAGAGAGCTTCGCTATACTTCATTATTGTTCAACTTATCAATCAACAATACGAGTTGTTCATTATCTGAGTAACTTAAAACATAACAGGGTAAGCTAAAAACCCAATCTAAAAAAACACTCACATTTTCTTTTTTTGGCGAAATCCACGAATCCGGAATAAAATATTCCAAAGCTTTTATTTTTGAGATTTTTAATATTTTATTCTCACCAATCCTATTATACTTTATAAAGACCAAAGCTTTGCATTCTTTCTGAATAAAATGAAAAGAATTCCATCCCAAAGGATACAAATATTTAAACTTTGTTTTAGAATCTTTTGAATGCAGAAGTGTATATTCTAATTGTGGGAAAAAAGGTTTCATTTCTTTGATCATGGGCTCTTTAATGCTGGTTCCTGACGGAAATGAAGACACCTTTTTTGTAACAACATCAATAGGTGTAAAATCATCTACAAGTATCTTGTAACCATGTAGACTAAGTAATAGACTGGCTATAGACTTCCCGCTCCCTGAATCTCCTAAAAATACAATGCTTTCGTTGTTTTTATAAATTGCTGATGCATGTAACACTGCCATCCAGTTTTCATCAGATGTATCATTAAAATAGTTTAGCAAAATCATGGCAAACTTTCCTTGTAAAAGGTGAATCTCATCAAAAGTCCATCTCCCTATCAGTTCGTTATTAAATTGCAAGACAACCAATCCTTCTATCTCCGAAACTATAATGGTGTTTTCATAAGTTTGATTATCACTTATTTGATTTGAAATATGGACATACTTAGGGTGTATTATTTCTCTTAATTTATCATTTGAAAATTGAACATTAACTTCCTTAAAATTGAAAGAATACATGTAACTAAACCAATCTGACTCACTGGAAATTTTCGAATATACTTTTTCTGACATTTTAGAATCAGAATTTTGTAATCGCAATTTAAGTTGTGTAGAGCAATAAAGTATTTCCTTAGCCTCATCAGGGGAAAGTCGATATTTATCCTTACAAAACAACATGAGTTTATCTATTTTCACTCCATTTATAAAGCGAATAAAAACCTCATAAAAAGGTATATCGACAATTAGGTACTGATTAGCACCCTGAAACCAAATCACCTTTTTCGATTCTATATTTTTTACTATAAATTCCATCAAAAACCCCCTCCCGGAGTGGCAGGGCTTGAAGCCTGAGCCTTTTTTGGACTTAACAAAACAAAAGTGCCTAAAGCAGTAACTGCTGTATATTTAGCAAACTTCTTCATGCAGGCTCTTCGGGAAAGTTCCCTTTGCAATTCTTTCTTTTTATTCTTTCTCATCATTCTATTTTTAAATTACTACTCGCTTAACTATTTTATGATTATCCGTTTGTAATTCTGTGATATAAACTCCCTTACTCAATCTTGGTAAAACAATTTGCGTCCCCGAATCCTTATAAAGTAATTTGCTAAACACCAATCGGCCGGAACAATCAAATACATTCAATAAACTATGCTGAGTTATTGTTCCATAAACATTTAAGACCCCCCATTCAGCATCATAAAATATTCGAACATTAGGATCGTCCCGTTCATCTAATTGGATTTGTTCATTCGGAATGTAAATATAAAACCTGCCCATACTAGGACCCTCTGAATTCACATAAGTAGTATAGAAACTACCTTCTACATCAAGTCTTATTTGCTCATCCATTACAAGGTCTCTTAAATAAACCCGTTTTTCATCTGTAAAATTGGATAGATTTAATTTAAACATTACTTCAGTATCTTCTACTACCGACACCCCTAAAGGAATGTTTTCCATTTCAAACGCTTCCAATGTGGGAAGACATTGCAAAGCCAAGTCCGGGGAATCCAAAGAGCCATCTACTAAACTTGTAAACGTATAAAAGTCATTGTTTCCAGCATTAAACCTACCCGCATCATAACCGAGATCAAGACCCGGGGTGGCTCCATCAATAAACATCATTTCTGTACTACTTTGAGTCGAAGAAAATTCAGCAACTACCTTTAAAGATGCCCCATCTGATGCGATGCGCTCAAACCAATCTCCCGATTGGTGACTTTGCATAGCTTCAGTAAAAGAAAATTCACTCGCATTAACATCTGCATACACATAAAAACCCTGCCCGGGACTTAAACATGTCGCAATAGTTGATTGATTAATAATCTTGTATTCCGAAGTCGAAGCATCCCATAAATAAATAGCTTCATAAGTATCACTTAACACACTTGTGTTCGAAGTAATTATGTTGTCCGAAGTATGTGCGTTTATATTTACAAAACTCGAATAAGGGTTGCCAATTAAATTCCATTTACCGGAAGCTAAAGGAATATTTTGATCCGTAACATTCATAGTCCCTATGAAAGATACTTCTCCGGATGATGATCGCAAAACAGAATATCCTTTAGCTGACACAAAATTATCGGTTGTAGATGCTTCAATATTTGGACTTGACCCCGATCCATCATGATAATAATTCCACAAGTCGGTAGAAGTGTTATAGATTGCTAAACCATAATTATTGCGCTCCGAAGTTTGGATACTATTATTGCTATCCATCAAAAAACTATGGATACTTTGCGATTCTACAGGTGCCGAAATAAGGTGCCATGGGCTCGATATCCCTCCCGTTAAGTAAAGATTATATTGAATATTTCCCGTACTCGTTCCTGTTAAAATAACAGAGCCACAACCCGTTGCATCTGATTTTATTTTTAATGTGCCATTATTTGTAATATTTCCATTTACAGTAATCCCTTTCCCGGCACTTAACTCTAATTTACTCCCCGAAAAAACTTCTAAACCGGCACAATTGATATCTGAAGAGATCATAACCATTCCCGACTGTACCACAACTGCCTTAGAATCTGGTGAACTATCAGGCACTAGACCGTTCGGGTGCCAAATGGAATTATAAAACCGCAATTCATTCTCTAAGGACCCTGGAGTCATATCTGAAGTAGTAGCAGAACTCAGGGTCCAATCTGAACTTTGCCATGACGAAACTCCGTAGGTTTTATTTGGATTCCTAACAGCTCTTTGATTTTCATAATCCCATGATTTACTCGTGCCATCTATATTTACTTCCCCATAAATATCTACGATACGCCCTGTAGTATAACCTTCTCCTGCATATATAACATAAGTATCATTTCCGTCACCATCTATGCTGCCATTTTCAAAATCGGGATCAAATCCATAACTGCTATTGAAACCTGAGTTACTCTTAGCATAGGTTCTGACACAACCCGAACACAAGCTTCCCGTTAACTTAAACTCTTCCCAATCATTACTTGCCCCATTATTTTGTTTCGACAAATAATAAGTTTTCGTATTAAAATCAATGGTGTTTTTAGACACATTCTTTATTTCAATATAACGTGCATCTTCATAGTCAGAGGGGTCTGCTACTTCGGTAATAATTAAGCTCTTTTCTGCAACAATAATATCATCAAATCTTAACTTCTCAGCGTTTGAATCATTTTTTGCTTTTATGATAATTTGAAGTGTCGTTCCGGATAAACCGGTCTGACTGGCAATAAGATTGGTAAAATCATCAAAATTCGCTCCATGGTTTGAAAATAAGGTCTCCGAGCCATCATCTAGTTTATAATACAACTTTACATAATCATCATGCTCATGTTGACCAACTTCTGAGATCGAAACTTCCACAACAACATCAACATAACCGGAAATTCCAATTAACTCTGAAGCCCAAACCACTTCACCCTTAACTTTTCTCGCCTCAAAAAATTTATTAGAATACACTTGATTAACTATAAAATGAGTATTGCTGTGAGAAAAATCTGAAGCAGACACATCTAATGTCCATTTAGAAAATAAATCGGGATAATCCCCCGAAACCAAAGCCTCACCTTCTGAACTTACATAACCTGTACCAACAGAATAAGACTCAAAATCTTCAGACCAAATAACCTGAGAGAAACCAAAGAATTGAAACGCCGGAAAAAACAAGTAAACGAACACATTAAACGATACTTTCATCATCAATATAATTATTCATTATTATAATTATTCATTGTAATATCAGGGATGCCAATGATGTTTCAATGATAAATCTACCACAAACAAAAAAGTCAATTTCTATGAAATCGACTTAAATTTAAATATTAATATGTATATATGCAAATATGCTATTGTTAAAAACCAACTTACCCTATAGAAGTTTTCAACTATACAGTTGTAGCTCTTAATTATAAATCAAATCCTTTCGAAATATTAAAACCAAATGATCCCATAGAACTTAATGGAAGGTGAATTGGCTTTGATGAACTCTTTTTGGAAGTTAAAATGGATAAGATCATAAATAATTAAAAGAATTTTTATCACCCCTAATAATCTTGGCACGTATTTTGACTCTAGATAGACTAGATAGTTTATAATAAAAGATTTCACTGGGGAGGGGGGTCTTACAAGCTCCGGACATGGTTCGGAGCTTTTTCTGTGTTAAACTATTATCTTTAGTGACTATTAACACAATCAATTTACAATTTGACTAATATGAATAAAATTATCCTTCTTATACTTCTTGTTAATTTTAAGATTTATGCTCAAGATGAGCACATTCCATTCAAAAAAGGAGAAAAACTGGAATATAAAATTCACTACGGTCCATTAGTAGCAGGAATAGCCCGTTTAGAAGTCAAGACGATTAATAATCAGTACAGATTTATTGCAACCGGGAAATCTACCGGTTTATTCAACCTATTCTTTAAAGTTAGAGACTCCTATGAAAGCATTGTTGATAAAACCAACTTGCATCCAAATCAATTTTATCGGGATGTTAAAGAAGGGAGTTACAAGAAAAAAGAATCCGTTTTTTTTAATTACAAACTTCAACAAGCAGAATCTACCCGAGACACGATCCCTCTTCCGAAAAACACCCAGGACATACTTTCTATATTTTACTATTTACGTGCACAAAATTTCGACACGCTAAAGGCAGGCGAAAGTTTTCCGATTCAAATATATCTCGATGATGAATTCATGGAGTCAAATTTATATTATCTGGGTGCCGACACCATCAAAACAAAATTCGGGTGGGTTCCCTGCGCTAAATGGGCTCCTGAACTTGAAACAGGAAGAGTATTTAAAGATGATTACGGTATGAATCTCTGGATAAGTGATGATGCAAATAAAATACCAGTCCAAATAAAAACAAAGGTGTTGGTGGGTTCAATCAAAATGGATCTAATAAAATACTCCGGAACCATTGAGCCACTAAAAGAACTTATTGAATAATTAAACTCCTAAAACAGTTTTTATTTCAAGGCAAAATCAACATTCTATGGAATGTAATAGTATCCGAGAAAAGCATATCCTTAAAGCTGTAAATAAAATATCAGGACTTATTTCAACAATCAAATAATAATATTCAATGAATTTGTAAATTAGCCCTCAATGAGTCAAAAACAAGACAGGTTTAATAAGCGAAGACTTCGATCTTCATACATATCAGTAGTGGTAAGTATGACTTTAGTTCTATTCTTAATGGGACTACTGAGTACTGTACTCTACCACTCTAAAGCAATTGCAGATCAAGTACAGGAAAACATTGCATTTACCGTTTTACTGAAACCGGATGCAAAACAAGTCATGGTAAAACAGTTTCAACGACAGTTGGAACTTAGCGAACATGTAAAAGCTACGGAGTTCATCTCTAAAGATGAGGCAGCAAAAGATCTTGAAAACGATTTAGGTGAAGACTTCATTAACTTCCTTGGATTTAACCCACTAACAGATGCCATCGACATACACTTTCAAGCCTATTACACACAAACGAACAGCCCCGAAAATATTGAAAAAGAACTCCTGGCAGTTCCGGTTGTGCAAGAAGTCGTTTACGATAAATCTTTAATTAAGCTATTAAACGACAATCTTCAAAAAGTCTCGTATACACTGCTCGCATTAAGTTTGGTTTTTAGTCTTATCGCAATTGCACTCATAAATTCATCCATCCGTTTAACCATATATTCTAAACGATTCCTAATTAAAACCATGCAATTGGTAGGTGCAACCAAAACATTTATCCGAAAACCATTCATTAAGAAAAGCCTTCAACACGGTCTTTTAGCTTCTGTACTGGCAATAATTTGCTTGGATTTACTCATTAGGTATGGCGTAGATTTACTTCCTGAAATACAAAGATTACACAAACCTGAGGCACAAATAGCGCTCTATTCCGGCATTCTTTGTTTAGGGTTTTTGATACCTTGGGGATGTACCTATTTTGCAGTACGTAAATACTTAAAATTAACTACAGACGAATTACATTATTGATATGGAAAATAGAAAGTTTTTATTTGATAAAAAGAGTTACCTGATTATGATGACAGGCATCGCCTTTATTCTGATCGGCTTCATATTAATGTCGGGAGGTGATACTGGAGATGAAACGAGCTTTAATCCCGAGATATTTAATTTTCGCAGAATTACCCTTGCGCCTATTTTTATCTTAATCGGTTTTGTTATTGAAGTTTTTGCCATCATGTACAAACCAAAAAAATAAACCTTAATGGGATTGTTAGAGGCCATCATCCTTGGTATCGTACAAGGCTTAACAGAATTCCTGCCTGTTAGCAGTAGTGGACATCTAGAACTAGCCAAAGAGCTTTTAAATGTTTCTGAACAAGAACAAAATCTGTTGATGACTATTGTACTACACGCAGCAACAGCACTAAGTACAATTTTCATTTTCCGGAAAGACATCAAAGAAATTATTATAGGATTATTCCAATTTAAATGGAACGAAGAATTTAAATTTTCTCTTAAAATTATCCTTTCAATGATTCCAGCGGCTTTTGTGGGGTTATTCTTTGAAAATGAAATTGAACAATTATTTGGAGGACAAATACTATTGGTAGGAAGCATGTTGCTTATTACCGGACTTCTTCTGTTTTTAGCAGATAAAGCCAAAAAAACGGACCAAAAAGTAAACTTTTCAAACGCATTAATCATAGGTATTTCACAAGCTATTGCCATATTGCCGGGCATTTCTCGTTCGGGAGCTACAATTTCCACTTCTGTATTATTAGGCATAGACAGGGAAAAAGCCGC
>Ga0207964_1000515_pt1 | contig 10103 bp, 8 predicted proteins | sample Knorr_S23_td_250_FD_185608 | JGI IMG/M metagenome (GOLD analysis project Ga0207964, IMG submission 185608) | Marine microbial communities from Southern Atlantic Ocean transect - Knorr_S23_td_250_ad_251m_LV_A (SPAdes) (version 2) | ecosystem: Environmental > Aquatic > Marine > Oceanic | place...
AAGTTCCTGTTGCTAAGCCATCAATTCCATCGGTTAAATTAGCTCCGTTTGAAACGGCTGTTACAATAAAAATTACCATTGGAATAAAAATCAACCAAGCCCAATCCTGAGCTTTCTCGCCAAGCCATGACAATAGATCTGAATAATCAAATTCGTTATTTTTCACAAAAGGAATGGTGGTCATGGTCGACTTCACATCTTCCTGTACAAATACCACCTGAGCCGATTCATCCACAGTACGCACTTGCTCACGCATCACCACATCCGGGTGGAAATAAAGAATAGAACCCACGATTAAGCCTAAAGAAACCTGACCTAAGATCTTGAACTTCCCTGCCAGACCTTTCTTATCCTTTTTAAATACTTTGATGTAATCGTCCAGGAAACCAATGAAACCCATCCAAAGGGTTGTAATGATCATCAAGATCACATAAATATTGTCGAGCTTCGCAAACAAAAGTGTAGGGATCAGTATGGAGCTCAATATGATAATTCCTCCCATGGTAGGTGTTCCCGCTTTCTCAGCCTGACCTTCCAAACCAAGATCTCTAACGCTTTCCCCAACCTGTTTTCGCGCCAAAATACGGATGATGCGCTTCCCGAAGATCATTGAGATCAACAAAGAAACAATCACTGCCATGGCAGCTCTGAAAGAAATGTACTGAAACACTCCCGCTCCCGGAAAGTTGAATACTTCGTGTAAGTATGTGAATAAATAGTACAACATATCTTAGTCTTTTAAGTGCTCTTTTAAAATCGCCATATCATCAAATGGAAAGCGTTCCCCTTTGATTTCCTGATACTTTTCGTGTCCTTTTCCGGCTACCAACAAAATATCTCCTTCCGAACATAGAGTTACGCCCAGTTTTATGGCTTCCTCTCTGTCTTCAAGCGTTAAAACCTTCTTCATCTGAGAAGCATTTAAGCCATCTTTCATCGCTTTAATAATCGCTTTTGGATTCTCACTTCTGGGGTTGTCAGACGTCAGAATAACCTGATCTGCCCACTGGCAAGCCGCTTGAGCCATCAATGGTCTTTTCCCTGTATCTCTATCGCCACCACAACCTACAACACAAACCACCTTTTCTTTTCCTGTTCGAATATCTGCAATGGTTTTTAACACATTTTGCAATGCATCCGGCGTATGTGCATAATCAACAATTGAGGTAATTCCATGGTCAGATTTAAACTGCTGAAATCTTCCCTCAACGGCATTTAAAGCTGATAAAACGGTAAGTATCTGAAGGGAATCTTCACCCAATTCAACAGCAGTGGCGTAAGTCAATAATAAATTGGATGCGTTAAAGCTTCCAATCAGTTTTGTGTAAACATCCTGCCCATTGATATTCAGGTGCAAACCACTGAACTGATTTTCTATGATCTTGCACTTGTAATCTGCCGTAGATCTTAAAGCAAAGGTTTTCTTCTTTGCTTTTGTATGGTGCAACATGGTGTTGCTATGCTTATCATCTTTATTAACAATAGCAATGGCCTGAGATGTTAAGTCATCAAAGAATTTCTTCTTTGCTACAATGTACTCATCGTATGTTTTGTGATAATCTAAATGGTCGCGGCTGATGTTTGTAAAAAGGGCAATGTCGAAATTCAAACCTGCAACACGCCCCTGATCTACGGCGTGAGAGCTCACTTCCATAAAGCAGTATTTACATCCTTCATCGATCATCTCCTTTAACATGGCATTCAAACGAATGGCATCGGGAGTGGTATGCGTTGCATTAATAGATCTTGAACCTATCTTATACACTACGGTTGATACCAATCCGACCTTATGACCCAATGCCTGAAACAGGCTGTGAAGTAGCGTTGCAACCGTCGTTTTTCCATTCGTTCCGGTAACACCTACTAACTTTATTTTCTCTGATGGGTTGTCATAAAAATTAGAAGAAATAACACCCAAAGCTCTTGAAGAATCTTTCACCTTAACATAAACAACATCCTCGCTAATCTTTGCCGGAAGTTCCTCGCACACAATAGCCAATGCACCGGATTCTTCAGCCTTTTCTATGTAATCATGTCCATCAGACAGGCTTCCTTTTACGGCAATGAAAAGAGAATCTTTTTGCACCTGACGCGAATCAAAACACAAATGAGGAATAGCAATATTCGTATTCCCCTGAACGTGATCCAGGTCTACCTTGTACAATATGTCTTTAAGTAGTTTCATGATGATAAACTCAATGCGACTTTTTGATTCTCCCTAATTTTATTTCCGGCTTTTAAAGACTGTCTTATCACTTTTCCTTTTCCCTGCAACTCTACATCTAAACCCAGGTTCTCTAATAGGAATAAAGCATCCATTGCTGCCATTCCCTTAACATTTGGCATCTCACCCTCATCAAAATCCAAAGTCTCAAACTTCTTTTTATCTGATTTCAACCAAATATTTTTTTGGGATCCCGGATACTTTGGATATTCCAAAACCTCATGAATATCATTTAACTCCTGCACCTTACCCACATAATCGTAAGCCATTGCACCATCCATCATTGGAGTCTCAATAGCCTCTTCAGCATAAAGCATATTGCGCAATTCTTTAAAAACCGGGGCTGCTACGACATTTCCATAAAACCCAATTTCCTTTTTAGGTTTTGTAACAACAACAACACAAGAATACTTTGGATTATCGGCCGGGAAGTAACCTGCAAATGAAGCTCTGTATTCAGAACCATATGAACCCTCGCTAGCAATTTTTGCTGTTCCGGTTTTTCCGGCGCAAGAATATTTTTCCGAATAAATATTACGAGCCGTTCCATCTTCTACTACGCCAACCAATAAATCCTGAAGAATATCAATCGTTGACTCGGAACAAATACTAGGCTTTAAAACTTCAACTTCTTTAGCCTCAAGTATTTTCTCTCCCCTTTTAACTCTATCTACTACTCGAGGCTTCACCAATTCACCATTATTGGCAATAGCATTGTATAGGGCCAAAATTTGAAGTGCAGTCATTTTTATCTCATACCCAAATGCAATCCAAGGAAGTGAAACTCCAGACCAGGTAGAATCATTGGTGTTTTTTATCCAGGGATCGGCTTCACCTAACAACTCAAAATCTAATTTATCACTTACACCCAATCGAGCTAAACGGTCAACAAAACGTTGTGGATTGTCATTGTAATTATCTACAATGGTGCGTGCAATTCCAATATTCGAGGAAACTTCAAAAGCCTTTCCTACACTAATTTTTCCATAGCCACCTCTGTCATAATTTGAATCTTTCATCGTTCTGTCGTAAAACTTAAAAGATCCATTTTCAGTATCAACTACATGGGAAGTATCAACAGCTCTATCTTCCAAAGCGACCAGCAAAGAAGCCAACTTAAAAGTAGAGCCCGGCTCATATGCAGCTCCGATAGCATAGTTAAATTTCTCAGCATATTTCTCATCATCAGTACGCTCTAAACTAGACATGGCACGAATCGCACCCGTTTTTACTTCCATCAGGATAACAGAGCCATTTTCTGCTTCGTACTTTTCCAAACTCTTCAATAAGGCGGTTTGCGCAATGTCCTGAATACGAATATCAATGGTGGAATACACATCTGAACCCGAAATGGGCTCAACATCTTGTGTATTACTTAGTGGCTTCCATACACCCCCATTAATTTTTTGCATCAGTTGCTTCCCGTTCTGACCTTTCAAATAATGATCATAAGCTTTTTCAATGCCCACATCACTTTTCCCTCTTCCATAACCAATGGTCCTACCACAAAGGTATCCAAAGGGCTTTATTCGTTTGGTTTGTTGGGTATAAACAAAACCCCCATCGTAACGACCTTCCTTAAGAATGGGTAAAGTCTTTACCTTTTGAAGTTCCGAATATCGAACGCCCGATCGAAGTCTTAAATACTGTTTTTGATTGCGACGTGATTGACGTAGTTTCTTAGCATATTCATCAGAAGTCAGATCACCAAAAATCTCTGAAAGTCCGACTGCCAGATCACGATAGTTATTTTCAAACAATGTATCTGAAGCCTGGGTTGCATCAATGGCAATGGTGTAAACGGGCATGGAAGTCGCCAACAAATTTCCATTTACATCATAAATATTACCACGAGACGAAGGGATTTCTTTCAACTTTATAATTGGATCGTTGAGTGCTACACTATCAGATAAGTCTGCCTGTACAGATAATAATTTGATAAAGATTGCCACAGCAGCGATTACGATTAGCGAGCTAATCAGCATAACGCGAATAAATATGGCCTTCTTTTCTGTCATTTTTAGTCTTGTATCTGTATTTTAAAGGGTGCGTCGAGCGACTCATAGAGGCCCAACTTTTCAACTTCTTCTGCTACTTTCGTTGTCTTACTTAAAGACATCAACTGCGTTCGCATATCAATATGTCTGGAGCGCAAGTCTTTTAACTCTTCATTGAGATTACTAATCCGAATCACTTTTTGGTCAACCTTATGAGAACTATAAATGACGAGAATAGCTAAACTTGAAATGAACAAGACCATTCTCCAGGAAGTCGCTAACAAATTTTTCGAAGCAAGCTTGTCTGCATAGAAACCTTTAAATCGGCTTCCCAGCACATGAAATAGCTTATTCCAGGTCGGTTTTGTCAAGGCTTATAATTTTTCTGCAACTCTCAGCTTAGCACTTCGAGCACGGTTATTTCTCTGTATTTCTTCTTCTGTAGGAAGAATAGGCTTACGACTCACTTTCTTAAAACTTAACAGTTTGTTTCCGTAAAAATCTTGCTGAAGCTCTCCTTCAAAGTTTCCTTTTTGAATCAAATTCTTCACCAATCTATCTTCCAATGAGTGGTATGAAATAACCACCAATCGCCCTCCGGGTTTCAAAATCTCCTGAGCCTGACTTAGCATTTCACGCAAGACATTTAGCTCGTCATTCACTTCAATTCGTATGGCCTGAAATACCTGAGCAAAAAATTTATTCTCCTGCATTTTTGGAGCAAATGATCTTAACAAGTCTTTCAACTCATTCACCGTTTCAATCGGCTTATTCTCTTTTGCTTCACATATAACACGAGCAATCGTTCCGGGGCGCTTTAACTCACCATACAACTTTAAAATATTTCTCAGCTCATCCTGCTCATAACCGTTTATCACCTTGTAAGCGTTGAGATCAGAGCTCTGATCCATCCGCATATCCAAATCCGCTTCAAAACGAATCGAAAATCCTCTGTCGGCAACATCAAACTGATGTGAGGATACTCCCAGATCAGCTAACAAACCATCTATTTCTTTCACTCCATACATGCGAAGTGAATTTTTTAGGTATCTAAAATTGGCATTGATTAAGGTAAATCGATCATCATCTATCTCGTTCTTCAAGGCATCATCATCTTGATCGAAAGCATATAAATGCCCTTCTTCTAATTTTGATACGATCGCTCTTGAATGTCCGCCGCCACCAAAAGTAACGTCCACGTAAACCCCTTTTGGATTAAGGTTTAACCCATCCAAACACTCGTTTAACAATACCGGGTCGTGGTACTCACTCATGGTCTGTTGATTTACTTGTATTACCCATCACTTCTTCTGCCAACACACCAAAATCAACCGAAACATCATTTACTGTATTTTCATATTGATCTTTATCCCAAATCTCAACGATATTACCTACCGATGCCAAAACCACTTGCTTTTCAATACCTGCAAAATTGATTAGATCCTTAGGAACCTGTATTCTGGCAGTACTGTCTGCGTCCACCATCCGAACTCCGGCAGTAAACATTCTGATGAAGTCATTGTTCTTTTTTACAAAGCGATTCAACTTATTTACATCTGCCATCACACAACTCCACTCATTCATGGTATGAAGCTCCAGACAGGTGTTAAACACAGAACGTTTCAATACGAATCCCTCCTGAAGCTCAGCAGCAAGCTGCTTCTTCAAGCCAGACGGTAGCATTAAACGCCCTTTGGCATCTATCCTACATTCGTACATTCCGATTAAATTCTTCACTTGTTCCAGTTCTTTAAAATCAAATACAAATATATACCACTTTTTACCACATTTCACCACTTTGTTGATAACTTTCCTCAATATCAGGTCGATATGAAGTAATAATCAAATCAGACAAAGATTTATTATGCAGATTTACAGCACATAAAAAAAATAAATTTCAAGTACGAAATCGTTCATATACACATTACGTAATTATTCAGTATTTTCGCAGAGTAAAATTTCACTTATGAAGTACGAAATAGTAAAAGATGGCACCTATGAATATGTAGACTTAGGAGAAGGTCCTGTTGTCATATTCTTACACGGATTAATGGGGGCATTGAGTAATTTTGAGCAAACCGCCCGAATTATTGCCGAATCAGGCCACAGAGTTGTCATACCTTCACTTCCTATTTACACGCTACCACTTTTAAAGACGAGCGCAAAAGGTATTTCCAGATTCTTGGAAAACTTCATCAAGGATTTGAAATTAGAAGATGTAACACTTTTAGGGAATTCTCTTGGAGGTCATGTTGCTCTAATTTACACGAAAAACAATCCGGGACTAGTTAAAAGGCTTATGCTAACAGGAAGCTCCGGTTTGTATGAAAAAGCGATGGGAGACACCTTTCCACGTAGAGAAGACTACAACTACATCAAGAAAAAAACAGAGGACGTATTTTACGACCCGGCAGTAGCGACCAAGGAATTGGTTGATGAAGTTTTTGAATCCGTAAACTCTAGAGATAAGGTTATTCGCATTTTAGCTATCGCCAAGTCTGCCATTCGTCATAATATGGCTAAAGATCTTCCCAAGATGACACAAGATACTTGTTTGATCTGGGGTAAAAACGATGCTGTTACACCTCCTGAGGTTGCCGATGAATTCCACAGACTTCTTCCAAATTCAGAATTGTACTGGTTTGATAAATGCGGGCATGCTCCCATGATGGAACACCCTTTAGATTTTGCCAACACTTGTGTTGAATGGTTGAAAAAACATTAAGATGAAAATTAAAAGTGCTGAATTTGTTATCAGCAACACCGATATTGAGAAATGCCCTAAAGAACGCATTCCGGAATACGCTTTCATAGGGCGTTCCAACGTCGGGAAATCATCTTTAATAAACATGCTTACGGGACGCAAGTCTCTGGCCAAAACTTCGGGTAAGCCGGGGAAAACACAGTTGATCAACCATTTCAAGATCAACGAAAATTGGTTTTTGGTCGATCTACCCGGATACGGCTACGCTAAAGTTTCCAAAAAAGATCGTTCTATTTTCGCTAAGTTCATCTATGAATATCTTGAAAAAAGAGAAAACCTCATCTGTACTTTTGTGCTTGTAGACTCTCGTCATGAGCCACAAAAAATAGACATGATGTTTATGGAGTGGTTGGGGAAAAATCAGATTCCTTTTGTTATTGTATTTACGAAAATGGACAAATTGTCGAGCTCTCAACTCAACAAGAATTTGTCAAAATACAAAACTGAGATGCTAAAAACCTGGGAACAAATCCCACAGACCTTCATGAGCTCTGCCGAAAGTGGCCTGGGAAAGTTGGAGATCCTCAAATTTATTGAGCACACCAACGAGGCTGTGAAAGAAAAACTTTAGTAAAAAATTCTTCTCTAAACTTAAAACTACAATTTAGAAAGAACGAATGGGACGAACATAAAGGTTCGGATTTTCAGTTTCACAATTTATATAGCCTGTATTTTTAGAAAAGCCAAAAGATTGGTTGCAATTCCCGGTTTTAGAGGTTTCTGAGGACCAATAATTCGCACTAGCAAAACTTCCCACATTCCCATGATCACTACCATAACCAATAGCTTTATACATTTCTGTTAGCTCTAATACACCCGGAAGACTCCAATCTTCATAATCGCCATCTACATAAGACTCACATATTGACTTAGCACTTACCCAATCCGTATAGTCAATATCTTTTAACGTGGTAACAAGTCCATGCTTACCTGTTTCATCCAACATAAAGACTACACCTCCAAAAACTTCCATACCCACATAAGGTTCGGTAATATTTCCATCGCAATCATAACCTCGCTCCGGGTATTCACAAGAATTATCCGCTATTGTAGCGTAAGGGTTGTACGTACAAGCCTTAGCATCCAAACAACCAAACTTAGATTCAAATGATTTAAACAAATCATCCATATTCTTTATCTGCGTTTGTAGAACATTTAGCAAACTGTCTACATGAGTTGGAATCTTTCCGGGTTCGCCTTGAGGGCCGAGTTCGCCTTGAAGACCTGGTAAGCCTTGGGGACCGATTTTTCCCTCGGGACCACGCTCACCGGAATTTCCTTGTATTCCTTGTTCTCCTCTTAAACCACGCTCTCCCTGAGAACCTGTTTCACCAATCTTACCTTGAACTCCTTGCGCTCCTCTGGGACCACGTTCGCCTTGTAAACCACGTTCTCCCTGAGAGCCTGTTTCACCGATCTTACCTTGAACCCCTTGTTCTCCTCTGGGACCACGCTCCCCCTGAGGGCCATATTCTCCCTGAGGACCCATTTCACCGGGTTTCCCTTGAACTCCTTGTTCTCCTCTGGGTCCACGTTCTCCCTGAGGGCCATATTCTCCCTGAGGACCCATTTCACCGGGTTTCCCTTGAACGCCTTGCTCTCCTCTTGCACCTCGCTCTCCTTGGAGACCACGTTCGCCCTGAGGACCAATTTCACCGGGCTTCCCTTGAATTCCTTGCTCTCCTCCCGGACCTCGCTCTCCTTGAAAACCACGTTCGCCCTGAGGACCAATTTCACCGGGCTTCCCTTGAATGCCTCGTTCACCTTGTAAACCACGTTCTCCTTTTAGGCCTTGCTCACCTCGAGGACCTTGTTCTCCGGTTTCTCCGTTAACCCCCTGCTCTCCTTGTGGTCCTTTTACACCTTGCTCTCCACGAGGACCTTGATCTCCTTTTTCTCCTTTTATTCCTTGTTCTCCTTGAGAACCCTGTATTCCTTGCTCTCCCTGTGAACCTTGCATCCCTGGCTCACCTTGAAAACCTTGTATTCCTTGCTCTCCTTGAGGACCTTTAACGCCTTGCGCTCCCTGCACCCCCTGAGGACCTTGAACCGATGAATCGCTAGACTCCTCAACATATAAAGCATAAGGAAGCGTCATAAATTGTTGCGTTCCAAAATCCACATAAGAACCATTTTTTTCTACATCCAATTCTATTTTAAGGAAATGTGCATGAGTAAGCCAATCAATAGCAGTAAAGGTTTCGATTGCCCCTCCCAGCTTTTCTCCACGACCAATATGTAAGTTAAACAAACCCGCTTCAGAAGTAGTTACCGAATGAAGCTCCACCCATTGAGATGCTCCGGAGGCAGCGCCTTTAATAATCGATAGCTTTACGTCAATATCCTGACCATAAAGCTCCTCACCACTTCCATCATAAGCAGTAGCTTGATAATTAATGGCTTGAGGGGTTTGAGCAAAAACAATTAAAGGTAAAAGAAGTAAGGTGTAGAATAAATTTTTCATAGTTGAGGGGACGATTAAAACCGAAAGATACAAAAAACCCTTCTCATTTCTGAGAAGGGTTTGTACTCGAGGCGGGACTTGAACCCGCACGGACGCAATGTCCATTGGATTTTAAGTCCAACGTGTCTACCAATTCCACCACTCGAGCATGGACAATCTTTCGTGGAGCGAGTGAAGGGATTCGAACCCTCGACCCTCACCTTGGCAAGGTGATGCTCTACCCCTGAGCTACACTCGCGGTCATACCCTCTTGACAAGAGCGATGCAAATATAAGTACTTTTCATTGACCTCAAAACAAAAAGAACAGAATTTAAAGGGGTTTGGAGCAAGTCGCTAAGCACCAATCATTTTCTTAATTTCATTAAGTTTTAATAAGGCTTCCACCGGAGTTAATCTATTGATATCGGTCTTTACGATCTCGTCTTTTATCTGTTCTAAAACGGGGTCGTCAAGTTGAAAGAAACTCAATTGCATATCGGACTCCTGATGGATCGATTTTGCCTTACTCGTCAGCTCTTCCGAAGAGTGTGATTTCTCCAAATGTGCCAAAATATCATTGGCTCTGCGAATTAATGAATTTGGCATTCCTGCCATCTTCGCCACATGAATTCCAAAACTATGTGCCGAACCTCCGGGTTTTAATTTACGAAGGA
>Ga0207964_1000516_pt1 | contig 10103 bp, 10 predicted proteins | sample Knorr_S23_td_250_FD_185608 | JGI IMG/M metagenome (GOLD analysis project Ga0207964, IMG submission 185608) | Marine microbial communities from Southern Atlantic Ocean transect - Knorr_S23_td_250_ad_251m_LV_A (SPAdes) (version 2) | ecosystem: Environmental > Aquatic > Marine > Oceanic | place...
AATCCTATATTTCCTTGCTTCATCTTTTTAAGAATTTTTGGTGATAGACCATCAACATTGTAAACTACTATTTGAGATCCAGATATGTTAGGCTCGTACAAAAAACTATAGTTTTCAAAGGGCTTATCTGGATTAACTTTTATTACATTATTTTCTTTAGGGCTATCTTTATCAACTGGTTTTTGATTATCAACTGTTGATCTAAATAATGACTTGTCGCTTTCATTAATCATAGCGTTAAAAACTTTCAAACATAAAAAAACCCTCAAAGAGGGTTTTCATTATAGCAATGATTTAATAATCAAGAAGTGAACCTAGAATAGAATCCTATTTATAGAGCTTTAATTTGAGCACTTATACGAGATTTCTTTCTAGCAGCTAGATTCTTGTGAATCAAGCCTTTACTGACAGCTTGATCAATATTTTTCTGCATATCAGCAAAGCCACTCGTTGCTTCTTTTTTATTTCCAGCATCGATTGCATAAGTTACCTTTTTGATAAAAGTACGAACTTTTGCTCTAATCTGGGAGTTATGCTTGTTACGCTTAACTGCCTGTCTTGCGCGTTTTTTTGAACCTGCTGAATTGGCCATATATATAAATTATGCTTAAAATTAAGAAAACACGAATTATAGAGTCTCGCCTTCAATTATGCAAGCATTTAATCAGAATAGATTAATTTGCAAGCGATTTTATATATTGCAGTGTTTTCTTTTTTCCAAATAATAAGTGCCAGGTCTTGCCGCCTTGCGTTTTCCATAATGAGACTGCCCTAATCCCAGCCAAAAGGAGAGCCCTTATATGGTTTGCAGTATGTTGATTAGATAAATAAATTTGTTCTCCACGCACCATAATTGTAGGGTTGAGACTGCCCAACGTATTTTTATATAGCTCTGCCAATCGAGCAATGGAGTTGCTATGGTATATATCAAAAAATTCCTGTTTATTCATCAGATTAATTTCATCTGAAATCTGGTTCAATAGATTGGGTTTTTTCATTAATTTTTTTTCTAAATTGATGAGAGCTGTTGCATAGACCATTACATTATGCATTTCAATTGTTTTTTTCTCAAGAATCAATTTTAAAGAATCAAAGCCTATTTTTAAATCTTCAGGGGAGGTGAAAATTTCATCGATAGAGTCACTTGAAGTAACAATACTATTTAGACTTACTTTATTGGTATGGCTATCGCATTTCCCAGAAATAGCAAGTTGGTGAACTAAAGCTGATGATTGAAAAATGCTTGCAAGGGCTATGGTTTGTTTTGCTGACTTATTCATTGTATCTAGACTTAATTACACTCCCACCAAGACAGGTATCACCATCATAAAAAACTATTGATTGACCTGGAGTAATAGCTCTTTGTGAATCTTTGAAGAAGACTTTGATGGTATAGTTTTCTCCAATTGCAACAGTACACTCTTGTGAGGCCTGCCGGTAGCGTATTTTAGCACTACATTGCATTGGCATTTTTGGTTCATTATCAATCCAGTGGATATCATCAGCTACTAATGAATTATGGTAAAGCAAGTGGTGATCTCCTTGAACTGCTACAATTTGATTTGTATCTGTCAATTTGTCTGCTACAAACCAAGGTTCTTGCGAATTGCCATGTCCTCCACCTATCTCAAGGCCCTTTCTTTGTCCAATGGTATAGAAAGGGAGTCCATTATGATGCTTTATAAATGACCCATCTTGGTCAACGATATCTCCTCTTTCTTTAGGAAGAAATGTCGTTAAGAACTCTGAAAATGGCCTTTCTCCTATAAAACAGATACCGGTTGAGTCTTTTTTTTCTGCAGTAACAAAATGGTTATTTTTTGCAATTTCACGTACCTCATTCTTATCAATCTCACCGAGAGGGAACAGGCTTTGTGAAAGTTGATCTTGATTAAGCAAATGTAGAAAGTAGCTTTGATCTTTATTTCCATCTATGCCAGCCTTTAGTAAGTATTTTCCATTTTCTTCACTAATTCTTGCATAGTGCCCAGTTGCAATCTTTGTTGCTCCAAGGTCCTTAGCATAGTCAAGGAATGCTTTAAATTTAATTCTTTGGTTGCATAATACGTCAGGGTTAGGGGTGCGTCCTTTTTTATGTTCTGCCAGAAAGTGTTCAAACACATCTTCCCAGTATTCATGTGAAAAATTTACGGTGTGAAGTTTAATCCCAAGGGCGTCAGCAACTTGCTGTGCATCAGCCAGATCTTCAGATGCACTGCAATATTCATCTTCATCGTCTTCATCCCAGTTTTTCATGAATAAGGCTTCAACTTTATAGTCTTGTTTGAGTAGTAAATATGCAGCAACTGAAGAGTCAACTCCTCCAGAAAGTCCAACTATTACTTTAGTTTTGCAATTCATTTGGCTTTGTCGTAGGCGCTAACAATTTTCTTAACGAGTTGGTGTCTTACAACATCAGCAGCATCAAAGTTACAAAAGGCAATATGATCAATATTTTTGAGTATTTTGATAGCATCAGTTAGCCCCGATTGGCTAGGATTGGGTAAGTCAATTTGAGTGATGTCACCCGTTATTACCATTTTTGAGCCAAAACCCATTCTAGTTAAAAACATTTTCATTTGAGGAATAGTTGTATTTTGAGCCTCATCAAGAATTATGTATGATTCATTCAAAGTTCTGCCTCGCATAAATGCCAACGGCGCAACCTCTATTACATGTTTTTCTATTAATTTATTAACCCTTTCAAAACCCATAAATTCATAAAGTGCGTCATAGATAGGTCGAAGATATGGGTCAACTTTTTCACTCAAATCTCCTGGAAGAAAACCTAACTTTTCACCAGCTTCTACAGCTGGTCTAACCAGTACAATCCTTTTTACATTTGAGTTTTCAAGAGCCTCAACTGCTCTTGCAACAGCCAAGTAAGTTTTGCCTGTTCCTGCTGGTCCAATGGCGAAAACTGCATCATTTTCTATAATTGCGTTGACATATTTTTGTTGGTGACCACTTCTTATGTGGATATGTTTTTTACTGGTTTTTATTGTAATAGACTGAGCTTCGCCATTTGGGCTATTGAGAGATTTAATGCATAAGTCAATATCACTAAAATCAATAGTTTTCTTTTCTGAAATCGAAAGAAGGTCTTGAAGAACAGAAACTGCTTCGGCCGCATTATTTCCCTTGATATTGAAATCAGCACCTTTGTTGCTAATAGTGACATTTAGATTGCTTGCAATGTTTTCAAGGTTTTTATCGAGACTTCCGCAAATGTTTGCAAGCTGTTCTGAACGTTTAATATCTAAAGAAAATTTCATGATTAATATTTTACTGAATTACTTTGAAAACAAATGTTAAGTTGTAAGAATTTACTCGCTAATTGATTTATCATTTAACCCATGAAAAAGTTAAAAATATTCTTCAATTTTTTATTGTTTATTTCGATTTTCTCTCCCTCTGTATCGCATGCATTAGAGACTGATTGTGTTGTGCTTGTGTATCATCGTTTTTCAGATGAAGGTCCTAAATCTACTAGTACTTCACCAGAAATATTTAAGCAACATTTAACCTATTTACAAGAAAACGAATTTTCAGTTCTCCCTCTAAAAAAAGTCATTGAAAAACTTCAAGCAAAAGAAAATTTACCCATTAACTGTGTCAGTTTGACAGCGGATGATGGCTTTTTGTCAATCTACAATGAAGCTTATCCTTTATTAACCGACTATCAATATCCAATGTCCATATTTGTTTCAACTAACCCTATTGATAAAAATTATGATGCAATGATGACTTGGAGTCAGTTGCGTGAAATGGCGCCCTTAGTTGATGTGTTTAATCATACTGTGAATCATCCTCATTTGGTCAGTCTAATTCCAGATATTCTTGAGAGTGAAATCTATATTGCTCAAGATAGAATTTCAAAAGAGCTAGGAGTGAAAGATAAGTATTTTGCATATCCTTATGGTGAATTTGATGATAGTACTTATTCATTTCTAGAATCAAATAAATATATCGCTTTTGGTCAACAGTCTGGCGTAGCGAGTCAGAATAGTGATTTTTTAAATATCCCTAGATTTTCCATGTCTGGTCCATATGCCAAAATGAAAAGCTTTATTCTTAAAGTGAATACTGTGGATATGCCATTAGAGAGCATTATGCCAAAATCTATGATTATTTCAGATAGCTTTAAGCCCGTTCTGGACCTAGTTTTTTCAAGACCACTAACTAATTATGAGAAAGATAATTTTGCATGCTACATTTCAGGCCAAAATAAAGCTAAATTAGCATGGAGTGGCCTACAGTCTGTCAGTATCGCACCGGAAAAGCCTCTCGGAGTTGGAAGGAGTCGATATAACTGTACTATGCCATTTAAGGAAAACGGTCGATACTATTGGTTCTCAAAGTTGTGGTTAAGGCTTTAAATTAGTTCAGCCTTTAAGGAGTTTGCAATTCCATCTAATATTCTAACGGATACTATCCGACCAATGAGCTCCTGTCCACCCTCAAAGTGAGCAGTTCTCATATTCTCTGTTCTGCCTGAAAGGGTGTTGCCTTTTTTTGAGAAGCCTTCTACTAGAACTTTTTGAATACTTCCTATCATTGATTTTGATATCTGTTCTGTATTGCTGTTAAGTCTCTCTTGAACAATAGAAAGTCTCTTCTTTTTTGTTTCAGTGCTTACATCATCTGCAAAGCTTGAGGCAATTGTGCCAGGTCTTTTAGAGTAGATAAAGCTAAATGATTTATCAAACCCAATTTCATCTATCAAATTAACAGTGTCATTAAAGTCATTTTCTGTTTCCCCAGGGAAGCCAATAATAAAGTCTGAAGAAATAGAAATATCTGGTCGAATTTGTTTTAACTTACGTATTTTTGACTTATATTCAATGGCAGTATGGCCCCGCTTCATTAGGCTTAAAATTTTATCTGAGCCAGCCTGAACTGGGAGATGTAGATGGGATACGAGCTCAGGTACTTCAGCATACGTTTCGATTAATCTATCACTAAATTCAACCGGATGAGATGTAGTAAACCTAATTCTCTCAATGCCTTCAATCTGTGCAACAATCGTAATTAAAAGAGCTAAATCTGCAACTTCTCCATCATCCATTAGGCCTCTATAAGAGTTGACATTTTGCCCAAGAAGATTGACCTCTTTAACCCCTTGTTCTGCTAGTTGTTCTACTTCGCAAATAACATCAATGAATGGTCGTGAAATTTCCTCACCTCTTGTATATGGGACCACACAAAAAGTGCAATATTTACTGCATCCCTCCATAATAGAGACAAAGGCTGATGCACCATCACTATGCGGCTCAGGTAAATAATCAAATTTTTCAATCTCTGGAAATGAGATATCAACAGTTATCTCATGATCATTTAGTGCCTCATTTAGCATATTTGGAAGTCGATGAAGGGTTTGAGGTCCAAAAATCATATCAACGTAGGGCGCTCTCTTCAGAATAAGGTCACCTTCTTGAGAGGCAACACACCCTCCAACACCGATCACTAGATTGGGATTTTTTTCTTTTAGTTTTCTCCAGCGACCTAGTTGATGAAATAACTTATCTTCAGCTTTTTCCCTAATTGAGCATGTGTTAATTAATAATACATCGGCTTCATTGATATCTTCAGTCAAGTCAAGGTCATGAGAGGCTTTCAGTACGTCACTCATCTTATTTGAATCATACTCATTCATTTGACACCCAAAGGTGCGGATGTGAAGCTTGGAGATACTCATTTAGGATTTTTGAATATGTAAAGTCTGTGTCGGATATGCAATCTCAGCCCCATGATCTGCAATGATTTGAGCTATATCAAGAAGTAATTTTCCTTTAAATTTCTTAAATTCCCCAGCATCTGTAAGAGAGCTAAATGCCCAAATTACAAAATCAAGCGATGAGGCATTAAACAAGTCAAAATTTACTCTACAAGGCTGATTATTATCAATATGCTCACTGTTAGAGAGTAGCTTTTCAACTTTCTCAATAATGCTCTCCATTTGGGCAATGTCGTCATAGCGAATACCTATAACTTCATGAATTTGCCTATTTGTCATTCTTGAAGGGGTTTCAATTGGTATGGTTGCGAAGATAGAGTTTGGGACATAAACAGGATTCTTATTAAACGTTCTGAGGCGAGTCATCCTCCAGCCAATTTTTTCAACAACGCCTTCGATGCTTTTGTCAGTTGTTCTTATCCAGTCTCCAGTCGAGAATGGCTTATCCATTTGTATCATAAGGCCGCCGAAGACATTTGCTAACATATCTTTTGCTGCAAAACCTATAACAATACCACCAACACCTCCAAGCGTTAATATAGAAGAAACAGCATAACCGTAAAATTGAGCTACTCCAAGAATGATAGCGAATACAAAGATGATTTTAATTAAACGGGTAAAAAGCCTGATGGAGTCTTTATCAACACTTCCTTCACCTTCCAACAAAAAGCTCTCAACACTTGAAATCAGTCTCAAGATTCCCCAAGTTAAAATAAATACAGGTGCAATAGCTATATAGCCAACGATATCATTTAAAGATTGAATTTCAGAAGTTAACTCTTTTAACGAAAAGTATAACCATCCATACCAAATTAAGAGTTTAAGTGGCGCTGAAATAGCACCAATTAAATAATCATCAATTTGTGTTTTTGTGCTTCCAGAGTGCTTAGTTATCTGCTTTAAAATCTTACCCAAAACAAAATGAGTAATAATTGTGATAACGAAAAGAACCGCAATTGTTTGAACTGGGCTTATATTTTGGATAAAGTCATTCATTAGAGATATTTTAATGGATTAATAGGTTCCTCGTATTTTTTCATTTCGAAATAAAATGGTTTGTCACCAGTAATTGCTATTAGCTCGCCTTTCTCAATAGTGTCTCCTTCACTAACAAGTAACTCTTGATTTTGATTGTAAATGCTATAGAAGCCATAGGCGTGCTTGAGAATAATCATTTTTCCATAACTAGCCATTCTGTCACCGCTATACACAACCTCTCCCTTTCTGACAGCTCTTACTTCTTGGCCTGAGATATTATCAAACGTCAATCCATAGTGACCATCTTGTTCAGAATAATTTTTAAGAATTGGAGATTCGACGGGTAATGACCAATTCTTTTTGATAATTGTTTTTTTAGTTTTAGTGGTGCTTACCTGACTTGAAGATTCAACAAGATTGAAGGATTTTTCTTCAACGACAACCTGTCCGGGCTGATTAGTAAGACAGCCGGACAGAGATACAAAAATAACAAGTGTTATTAATTTAGTATTCATACCATAAAAATAGAGCAATAGCGATAATTAGTAAATATCCGAGCCAATCAATATATTTATTTAACCATGCATCCGCCATTTTTCCAAATTTTCTTACAATAAACGATATTAAAAAATATCTAGAGCCCCTAGCAATTAAAGAAAAAATAATAAATGGAAATAGAGACATTGACATCATTCCAGCAGAAATTGTGAAAAGTTTATATGGAATGGGGCTAAAACCAGCAATTAAAATAATATAAATACCATAAGTTTGAAAGTATATCTGTGCGGTTTCAAATTTCGCTTCATATCCTAAATTAATTAATAATGGCAAGATAAAATTTTCTGCTTGGACTCCAATGAAATAACCTAAAACTGCGCCTAGAACTGAAGCAATAGTACAAATTGCAGCAAAATAAAAGGCTTTTGATCTATTTCTTAATGACATTGATGCCAACAACAAGTCTTGAAGTGGCAGTGGAATAATGATTGATTCAAAAAAACTTATTGCTGATAACCAAAGAATAGCAAATCGACTTGAAGACCAATCTAAAATCTTGTTATAAATTGAGTGAAAAGGCCTCATTAGGAATTTATCAGTCTATTTTTTTAACATTGGGAAGCCGAGTCGTTCCCTAGACTCATAATATGCCTGCGCCACCTTTTGACTCATTGCCCTGACTCTTCGAATAAATCTCGCCCTATCGGTGACACTTATTGCTTTTCTTGCATCAAGTAGATTAAAAATATGAGAAGCCTTCATAGTCTGTTCATAAGCAGGAAAGGGAAGGTTTTCTTCAATAAGTTTTGAGTTCATTGATTCAGCTTCATCAAATTGCCTAAATAGAACATCAGTGTCTGCAATCTCAAAGTTATATTTTGATTGCTCAACTTCATTCTGATGGTATACATCACCATAAGTCAAGCCATCAGTCCAAACAAGATCATAAACACTATCAACGCCCTGAAGGTACATCGCTAGCCTTTCAAGGCCATAAGTAAGTTCGCCAGACACTGGTTTACAAGTTAGTCCACCAACCTGCTGGAAATAAGTAAACTGACTGACCTCCATTCCATTTAGCCATACTTCCCAGCCAAGACCCCAGGCGCCCAAAGTTGGTGATTCCCAATTATCTTCCACAAATCTCACATCGTGCATTTTTAAATCAATGCCAATTGCAGTTAGTGAGTCGAGATAAAGGTCTTGAATATCACTTGGAGAGGGCTTCAATAAAACTTGAAATTGATAATAGTGTTGAAGGCGATTAGGGTTTTCACCATAACGACCATCCCCGGGTCTTCTGGAGGGCTGAACATAGGCTGCCTTCCATGGCTCGGGCCCAATTGACCTAATAAACGTTGCTGGATGAAATGTACCTGCACCGACCTCCATATCAAATGGTTGAACAATGGCGCAACCTTTTTCTGCCCAGAAAATCTGTAATTTATGGATTAAATTTTGAAATGATTTGGTTGTATCAAGCTCTAAATTAGACATTTAATTCGAACTGAGAAATAACAAAATTTTACCTCACCAATCTGTATTAAGGCTGACATTTATTTTTTACTGAATAAGATTTAAAAAAAATGCGGGAAAAAGATCCCGCATTTTAGAAACTCCCTAATAAGCTTAATACTTATAAGTCTCTGGCTTGAAAGGCCCTTCTTTAGGAGTGTTAATGTATTTTGCTTGCTCGTCAGTCATGACAGTTAACATGCCCCCAAAGCCTCCAACCATTCCTGCAGCTACTTCTTCATCTAATTTCTTTGGTAGAAGTTCAACTGTAATATTGGCCGCCTTTTGGTCTTTAGGTAAGTCTGCAAATTTCTTTTCAAAAAGATGCATTTGAGCAAGTACTTGATTAGCAAAAGAGCCATCCATGATTCTAGATGGGTGTCCAGTTGCATTGCCTAAGTTGACTAGTCTTCCTTCAGAAAGCAGAATTAAGTAATCGTTATTATCATTTGAGCGATAGATTCTGTGAACTTGAGGTTTGACTTCATCCCACTTCCAATTATCACGCATATATTGTGTATCAATTTCATTATCAAAGTGACCGATATTGCAAACTACTGAACCCGATTTTAGGCATTGAAGCATAGGAGCATCACAAACATTAGTGTTGCCTGTCGTTGTGACAATCAAATCAGTGTTAGCGAGAAGGTTCTTATTAATGCAGTCCAAAGAGCCCGTGTTGATACCGTCAATATATGGAGAAACCACTTCAAAACCGTCCATGCATGCCTGAAAAGCACAAATTGGATCCACTTCAGAAATCTTGACAATCATTCCCTCTTGGCGGAGTGACATTGCCGAGCCTTTGCCAACGTCTCCATAACCAATAAGGAGAGCTTTCTTGCCTGACATCAACATATCAGTTCCACGCTTAATAGCATCGTTTAATGAATGACGACATCCATATTTGTTGTCATTTTTTGATTTAGTGACTGCATCATTTACATTAATCGCTGGAACTTTAAGTTCGCCATCTTCAATCATTTCTAGAAGGCGATGAACCCCTGTTGTTGTCTCTTCACTGATGCCATGAATTCTGTCGAGCATTTCAGGATATTTATCATGAACCATCCCGGTTAAATCACCACCATCATCAAGTATCATGTTGGCATCCCATGGCTTACCATCATGAAGAATAGTTTGTTCAATACACCACAAAAATTCCTCTTCTGTTTCGCCTTTCCATGCAAAAACAGGAATATTTCTCGCAGCCATAGCAGAAGCTGCATGATCTTGTGTTGAAAAAATATTGCAAGATGACCAGCGTATTTCCGCACCAAGATCGATCAATGTTTCCATAAGGACAGCAGTTTGAATTGTCATATGAATACAGCCCATAATCTTTGCGCCTTTGAGCGGCTGCTCTTTGCTGTAT
>Ga0207964_1000519_pt1 | contig 10068 bp, 7 predicted proteins | sample Knorr_S23_td_250_FD_185608 | JGI IMG/M metagenome (GOLD analysis project Ga0207964, IMG submission 185608) | Marine microbial communities from Southern Atlantic Ocean transect - Knorr_S23_td_250_ad_251m_LV_A (SPAdes) (version 2) | ecosystem: Environmental > Aquatic > Marine > Oceanic | place...
GGTGAAGAGATGGAGATTGTTGGTATTGCGGACACTGAGAAGACTACCTGTACGGGTGTTGAGATGTTCCGCAAGCTATTGGACGAGGGACGTGCTGGCGAGAACGTGGGTGTCTTGTTGCGCGGTACCAAGCGCGAGGAAGTGCAGCGCGGTCAGGTATTGGCGCATGTTGGCTCAGTAAATCCACACACCAAGTTTACCTCGGAAGTGTATGTGCTATCTAAAGATGAAGGTGGTCGTCATACACCTTTCTTTAAAGGTTATCGTCCACAGTTTTATTTCCGCACTACAGATGTAACCGGAGCTTGTGAGTTGCCTGCTGGCACCGAGATGGTGATGCCTGGAGACAATGTGCAGATGGAAGTAGAATTGATTCATCCGATTGCGATGGAAGAGGGACTGCGCTTTGCGATTCGGGAAGGTGGCCGCACCGTAGGTGCTGGCGTTGTTGCCAAGATTATTGCGTAAGTTTTAAGCAGTTTTAAGCGCGTAGCCGAGGCATCATTGATGTCTCGGCTTAGCTGTCAGATAGGGTAATGTAAATGTAGGCCAGTAGTTCAATTGGTAGAGCACCGGTCTCCAAAACCGGGTGTTGGGGGTTCGAGTCCCTCCTGGCCTGCCACATACAAAGCGTAGGGTAGAGATCCGTAATGAGTGTTGTAGAAGAAGAAAAGCAGTTCCGTCTTGACTGGCTCAAATGGTTGGTTGTTGTTACTTTGGTGACTGGTGCTATCTATGGCAATTGGTACTACTCGGCTGAATCGGTACTTTATCGGGCCATAGGTCTGATTGCCGCATTGGTTGTTGTGAGTCTGATTGCTGCCCGCACCGAAAAAGGAGCTGCGGTTATTGAGCTCGCCGTGGGTGCGCGCACTGAGTGGCGCAAAGTCGTATGGCCGACTAAACAGGAGCGCAATCAGACAACCCTGATCGTTGTCGCTGTGATCTTGTTGATGGCGCTTGTTCTGTGGGGTATTGATTCTCTGCTGAGTTGGTTTGCTTCACTGATAATGGGCTAGGAGAGCTAAATGTCGATGCGTTGGTATGTGGTGCATGCTTATTCGGGCTATGAGAAAAAAGTAGCCTTGGCGATTGGCGATCGCGTTGAGTTGCACGGATTGCAGAGTAAATTTGGTGAGATATTGGTTCCCACCGAAGAAGTGGTGGAGATGAAAAGCGGCCAAAAGCGCACCAGTGAGCGCATGTTCTTTCCTGGCTATGTGCTGGTGCAGATGGATTTGGATGACGATACTTGGCATCTTGTTAAAGAGACGCCTCGGGTGATGGGCTTTATCGGTGGCAAGGCTGACAAGCCGGCGCCGATCACTGATAAGGAAGCCGAACTTATCTTGCAGCGGGTGCATGATTCAGAAGAGGCGCCGCGGCCCAAGACTATGTTTGAGCCGGGTGAGATGGTGCGGGTAACAGATGGGCCATTTAACGACTTCAACGGGGCTGTTGAGAAAGTTGACTATGAAAAAAGCAAGCTGCACGTTACGGTATCGATCTTTGGTCGATCAACTCCAGTCGAGCTTGAGTTTACTCAGGTAGAAAAGGCCTGATAAAATTTTTTGGTGGTAAGTTGGTAATTTTGCCGACTTATCGGGGGAGCCGAAGAAGGTGCGCCGCTAAACTTAGTGGTGATCCGGAGGCGATATTACCCATAATGGGAGAGAGACATGGCTAAAAAAGTAACAGCCTATATTAAGTTGCAAGTGCCTGCAGGTCAGGCAAATCCAAGTCCACCGGTTGGTCCAGCACTGGGTCAGCACGGCGTTAATATCATGGAATTCTGTAAAGGGTTCAATGCACAGACTCAGGGCACCGAGCCAGGTGCTCCTGTTCCCGTGATAATTACTGTCTACGCGGATCGCAGTTTCACCTTCGAAATGAAAACGCCGCCAGCGTCGTTTTTGCTGAAGAAGGCGGCTGGATTAAAGAGCGGTTCAGGACGCCCCAACACTGAAAAAGTTGGTGTGGTGACTCGAGCTCAGCTAGAAGAAATTGTTAAGACCAAAGAGCCAGATTTGACCGCGGCAGATATGGATGCGGCAGTGCGCACTATTGCCGGTTCTGCGCGCTCAATGGGCATTGAAACGGAGGGCGTGTAAGTGGCCAAATTATCAAAACGCCGTCGTGCGATTAATGAAAAAGTTGAGCCGGGTAAAGTTTATCGGGCCGAGGAGGCTTTTAGTCTTCTGAAAGAGATCTCTTCAGTTAAGTTTTCAGAAACTGTGGATGTGGCAATTAATTTGGGCATTGACTCCCGCAAATCTGATCAGGTTGTGCGTGGAGCAACCACGCTTCCCAACGGTTCAGGTAAGGATATCCGAGTCTGTGTTTTCGCTCAGGGCGATGCTGCTGAAGCAGCCAAAGCTGCTGGCGCAGAGCTAGTGGGTATGGGCGAGTTAGCGGAGGAGATTAAAGGCGGCAATATGAACTTCGACGTGGTGATTGCCGCACCAGATGCTATGCGAGTTGTCGGTTTGCTGGGTAAGGTTTTGGGTCCCCGAGGGCTGATGCCAAATCCTAAGTCCGGCACTGTAACCCCAGATGTAGCCACCGCAGTTAAGAACGCAAAGGCGGGTCAGGTGCGTTTCCGAGCCGATAAAAATGGCATAATTCAGGGCGGCATAGGTGTGCTTTCCTTTGAGTCGGGGGCGTTAGTGCAGAACCTTGAGGCGCTGATGGCTGATTTAGCCAAGGCCAAGCCAGCTTCTGCCAAAGGGATTTATGTGAAGAAGATTACGGTTTCTTCAACCATGGGTCCGGGATTGATTATTGATCAGGCGTCTTTGGGCGCTTGATATTTTAGCAGCGAGAGCTGCTGTACAGACTTTGGGGTCTGAGATCGATGTTGAGTCTCAGGCTGTCAAAGACCGTAGGTTCCCGCGAGGGAATAATAAGCTGTTGTTATGATGACAGTTTTCCTGCGCAGGCGGTGAACCCAAGCCAGATTTTTCTGGTATGTATTCACCTTGGTGGTCGAGAGTTTTCTCGGCTTTAATTTAGGTAAATCGAGGAGATTTATCGTGGCATTGAATCTCGATGACAAGAAAGCAATTGTTGCTGAAGTAAGCGAGACGGCCGCCCAGGCATTGTCCCTGGTGATAGCAGACGCCCGTGGCGTCGATGTAACCGATATGAATGCTCTGCGTGCCAAGGCGCGTGCTGAGAACGTGCAATTGCGCGTTGTCCGCAATACTTTGGCGAAAAGAGCATTCGCTGACACTGACTACGCATGCGTAGAAGATGTTTTAGTCGGCCCATCATTATTTGCTTTCTCTATGGAAGATCCAGGTGCGGCGGCGCGATTATTCAAAGACTTCGCGAAAGAAAACGAAGAATTTGAAGTAAAAGCGCTATCAGTCAGTGGCCAACTATTAGCTAGTGAACAGATCGATGTTCTCGCTAAGTTGCCTACTCTTGAACAGGCCCTTGGCATGTTGGCTGGCGTTACTCTTGCGCCTGTTACTAAGTTGGTTCGTACCTTTAACGAGATACCAACTAAGACAGCCCGAGTAGTTGCTGCAGTTCGTGATACAAAACAGGAAGCCGCATAAGCGTCTTCATGGTAAACAGATAAATTTAGGAGGCCCAAAATGGCCCTTTCAAACGAAGATATTTTGAACGCAATCGCTGAGATGAGCGTAATGGACGTTGTAGAGCTTGTAAGTGCAATGGAAGAAAAATTTGGCGTATCTGCTCAGGCGGCAGTAGCCGCAGCTGCAGCGCCAGCTGCTGGTGACGGTGACGCTGGAGCTGTAGAGCAAACCGAATTTGACGTTGTTCTAGCTACAATGGGTGACAAGAAGGTTAGCGTTATTAAAGCAGTTCGCGCAATCACCGGTCTCGGACTTAAAGAGGCTAAAGAGTTGGTTGATGGAGCTCCATCAGTCATTAAAGAAGCTGCCTCTAAGGACGATGCTGAGGAAGCTAAGAAGCAACTGGAAGAGGCTGGCGCAACAGCTGAGCTCAAATAATTTTGCTGAGCTGGTTGCCTGACTTTTCAGGCTGGGCTGAAGGGATTTTCCCTTCAGCCCTTTCTTGCTTGTAGGTATGGGAATTTATAAGCAGAGCGATCTCGAGAATGGACTTGAGATCACCAATCCGAAATAGAACAGTCCCGAGGAATATAGATGGCTTACTCCTTCACCGAGAAGAAACGTATCCGCAAGAGCTTTGGCAAGTTGCCAGATGTTATGGATTTGCCTTACCTGCTGGCAATTCAACTTGATTCCTATAAAAATTTCACACAGACTGGTGTTGCTTTAGAAGACCGCAAAAACACTGGTTTGCACGCTGCGCTCAATTCGATCTTCCCGATTGTGGGTTACTCGGGCCATGCGGCCCTTGAGTATGTCGATTACGTTCTGGGCAAGCCCGCCTTTGACGTAGTGGAGTGTAAGCTTCGCGGCGTTACTTTTTCCGTGCCACTGAGGGTGCGGGTCCGTTTGGTGATTTATGATAAAGAATCCACCAACAAAGCAATTAAAGATATCCGTGAACAGGAAGTGTATCTCGGCGAAATACCTTTGATGACCGAGAACGGTACCTTTGTTATCAATGGTACTGAGCGGGTGATCGTCTCCCAGTTGCACCGGGCGCCCGGTGTCATCTTTGATCACGATAAAGGAAAAACTCATTCGTCGGGTAAGTTATTGTACACGGCGCGGGTGATTCCCTACCGCGGCTCTTGGCTGGATTTTGAATTTGACCCCAAAGATCTGCTCTTTGTGCGCATTGACCGCCGTCGGAAGTTGCCAGTTACCATCTTACTTCGAGCGCTGGGCTACAATTCCGAAGAAATTCTGGATATGTTCTTCGATACCAGTGTGTTTCATTTTAAAAAGAATGCATTTAGCCTGGATCTTGATCCAGAGCGTCTGCGTGGTGAAATTGCAGTATTTGATATCGTCGATAAGAAAGGCAACGTGGTTGTTGAGAAAGGACGTCGTATTACTGCAAGACATATCCGTGAGCTCGGCAAAGGCAAGGTTACTTCACTTGAGGTGACCAGTGAGTATGTGTTGGGGCGCGCCCTGGCAAAAGATATTGCCGACCCAAAAACCGGTGAGTTATTGCTTGAGTGTAACACCGAGCTGACAGAGGAAAATCTAACGCTTCTGACAGAAGCTGGTATCAAAGAAATTGAAACCCTGTACACCAATGATCTCGATTGCGGTTCTTTTATTTCTGATACATTGCGTACTGATCCCTCGAGAACTCAGCTTGAGGCTCTGGTTGAAATTTATCGCATGATGCGTCCCGGTGAGCCACCAACTAAGGAATCGGCAGAGAACCTATTCTTTAATTTGTTTTTCAATATTGAGCGCTATGACCTGTCAGCCGTAGGGCGTATGAAATTTAACCGTCGCCTAGATCGTGGCGATGAGAAGGGTGCTGGTATTCTCTATGATCAGCGTTATTTCTCGAATCTCAAGACTGATGAGGCGGCGGAGTTACGAGAGCAGTACGGTGCAGGCACTGATATTGCCGATGTCATCAAAACACTGATTCAAATTCGTAATGGTAAGGGCGCTGTGGATGATATTGATCATCTGGGTAATCGGCGCATTCGTTCAGTTGGCGAGATGGCTGAGAATCAGTTCCGTGTCGGACTGGTGCGCGTTGAGCGCGCTGTAAAAGAGCGTTTGGGTGTGGCGGAGTCAGAGCAATTAATGCCTCAGGATCTGGTCAATGCCAAGCCTGTTGCGGCGGCCATCAAAGAATTCTTTGGTTCCAGTCAGTTATCTCAATTTATGGATCAGAACAATCCGTTGTCAGAGGTGACTCACAAGCGTCGTGTTTCCGCGTTGGGGCCAGGTGGTCTTACTCGCGAACGGGCCGGATTCGAGGTTCGCGATGTACATCCAACTCACTATGGTCGCGTCTGTCCGATCGAGACCCCAGAGGGTCCAAATATCGGCTTGATTAATTCGCTGGCAACCTATGCGCGCACCAACAGCTACGGGTTTATTGAGACACCTTATCGCAAGGTAATTGGCGGCAAGGTTAGTTCTGAGATTGAATATCTGTCTGCGATTAATGAGTCCCAGTACGTTATTGCACAGGCCTCTGCCGAGCTAAACCGCAAAGGTCAGTTTGTAGAGGATGTGGTGGCAGTTCGTCACCACAACGAATTTACCGTTAAGGCGCCAGAAGAAATCGAGTATATGGATGTCTCTCCCAGACAGGTGGTTTCTGTAGCGGCCTCGCTGATTCCTTTTCTAGAGCACGATGATGCAAACCGGGCACTGATGGGTTCTAACATGCAGCGTCAAGCAGTGCCAACACTAAGAGCTGAGACTCCCTTGGTTGGAACTGGTATAGAGCGCACAGTGGCCAGTGATTCAGGTGTCTGTGAGGTAGCTCGACGAGGCGGCGTTATCGAGAGTGTAGATTCTGGGCGTATCGTGGTCAGAGTCGGTGACGATGAAGTAGAGTCTGGCGAAGCTGGTGTGGATATTTACAATTTGACCAAATATACCAGATCTAACCAAAACACCTGTATTAATCAACGCCCGATTGTTAAGCAGGGCGATAGCATTTCGCGCGGTGATGTACTTGCCGACGGGCCGTCCGTTGATCTTGGTGAGTTGGCGCTGGGTCAGAATATGCGCATTGCGTTTATGCCTTGGAATGGCTACAACTTTGAGGATTCTATTCTGATCTCTGAGCGTGTAGTTCAGGAAGATCGCTTTACCACTATCCATATTCAGGAGCTCACCTGTGTGGCTCGTGATACCAAGTTGGGGTCTGAAGAGGTTACGGCAGATATCCCCAATGTGGGTGAAGCAGCACTGGGGCGGTTAGATGAATCGGGGATTGTCCATATAGGGGCTGAGGTAGTTGCCGGAGATATTCTGGTGGGCAAGGTAACACCTAAGGGTGAAACTCAGTTGACCCCAGAAGAAAAACTATTGCGTGCTATCTTTGGTGAGAAGGCCTCTGATGTTAAGGATACGTCTCTGCGCGTACCCAGCAGCATCAAGGGCACGGTGATCAATGTTCAGGTATTTACCAGAGATGGCCTTGAAAAAGATCAGCGTTCTCTGGATATTCAGCGAGCGGAATTGGATCAGTATCGCAAAGATCTGAATGACGAGTACCGCATCATTGAAAATGCCACCCTCGGGCGCTTATTTGCAGCGCTCAAAGGCTCCAAAGTTGTCAAGGCTGAGGGTCTTAAGAAAGGTGCAGAGCTCAGTGCTGAAGCAGTGTCTGAATACACAGTGGACGATTGGTTTGCAATTCGCATGGGAAGTGCGGAATTGAATGAACAGATCGCCGTTGCCCAGACGCAACTCTCTGAGCGGCGCACTGATCTTGATGATCGCTTTGAAGAGAAGCGCGGCAAACTCCAGAGTGGTGATGATCTTGCACCTGGTGTGTTGAAAACCGTCAAGGTATATCTGGCGGTTAAACGGCGTATCCAGCCCGGCGATAAGATGGCCGGTCGACATGGTAACAAAGGTGTAATTTCGGTTATCAAGCCAGTTGAAGACATGCCCTATGACGAGAATGGAGAACCTGTGGATATTGTATTGAATCCATTGGGTGTTCCATCTCGAATGAACGTGGGACAGGTTTTAGAGACCCATATGGGTATGGCAGCCAGAGGTTTGGGTGTGAAGATCGACGCCATGCTTAAAGAGCAGGCGAAGATTGCCGAGATACGCAAGTTTCTTCAAGAAATTTATGATGTTGGCGATACGGTGTACGGCACCGATCTCAAGCAGCTAAAGGATTCTGAAGTGTTGGAGCTAGCGGAAAACCTACGCAAAGGCGTACCCATTGCTACCCCAGTATTCGATGGTGCCAATGAAGTTGAGTTGAAGAAGATGTTGGTATTGGCGGATCTGCCGGAGAGTGGCCAGTCGATTCTTTACGACGGGCGTACGGGAGATAAATTTGATAGACCCGTAACTGTTGGCTATATGTATATGTTGAAACTCAACCATTTAGTTGATGACAAAATGCATGCGCGGTCAACGGGCTCCTACAGTCTGGTTACACAGCAGCCGTTGGGTGGTAAAGCGCAGTTTGGTGGCCAGCGATTTGGAGAGATGGAGGTCTGGGCTCTCGAGGCGTACGGTGCAGCTTATACGCTGCAAGAGATGCTTACCGTCAAGTCCGATGATGTTGCCGGTCGAACCAAGATGTATAAGAACATCGTGGACGGCGACCATCGCATGGAGCCAGGCATGCCTGAATCATTTAATGTGTTGGTTAAAGAAATCCGCTCTCTCGGCATTAATGTCGAGTTGGAAAACGAATAAGCAGAGTATTGCTTACTGACCGCCGAGGCATGTAGATGTCTCGGCCCATTCAGTCACTGGAGGATAAGCCTTGAAAGACTTAGTCAATCTACTCAAGCAGCAGGAACAAAATTTAGAATTCGATAATATTCGAATTGGTCTCGCATCACCCGAAATGATCCGCTCGTGGTCATTTGGTGAGGTTAAAAAGCCCGAGACCATTAACTACCGTACTTTCAAGCCCGAGAGGGAGGGTCTTTTCTGCGCCAAAATTTTTGGTCCAGTTAAAGATTTCGAATGCTTGTGTGGTAAGTACAAACGCATGAAGCATCGCGGTATTGTGTGTGAGAAATGTGGTGTAGAGGTTACCCTCACCAAGGTGCGTCGTGAACGCATGGGGCATATTGAGTTAGCCTGTCCAGTTGCCCATATCTGGTTTTTAAAGTCGCTGCCCTCGCGTATCGGCTTAATGCTAGATATGACATTGCGCGAAATAGAGCGCGTGCTCTATTTCGAATCCTATGTGGTGACAGATCCCGGTATGACCACTTTGGAGAAGGGCCAGCTTCTTACCGATGAAGAATACTTTGAGGCCCTGGAAGAGTTTGGTGACGAGTTTGTTGCCACCATGGGTGCAGAGGCGATCCAATCGCTGTTGAAGGAAATTAACCTCGAGGATGAAATTTCAGATATTCGTGAGGAAATTCCCAACACCAAATCTGAGACCAAAATTAAAAAGTTCTCCAAGCGTCTTAAGTTATTAGAGGCTTTCCACGGTTCTGGCAACAAGCCAGAGTGGATGGTGCTTGAGGAACTTCCCGTGTTGCCGCCAGATCTGCGTCCGCTGGTCCCTCTTGATGGCGGCCGTTTTGCCACCTCTGATCTCAATGATCTCTATCGTCGGGTTATCAACCGTAACAATCGATTGAAGAGACTGCTGGATCTGAGTGCACCAGATATTATTGTGCGCAATGAGAAGCGTATGCTTCAAGAATCTGTGGACGCGCTGTTAGACAACGGCCGGCGCGGACGTGCAATTACCGGTTCCAACAAGCGACCGCTTAAATCACTGGCTGATATGATTAAAGGTAAGCAGGGTCGCTTCCGTCAGAATCTGCTCGGTAAGCGAGTTGACTATTCAGGGCGTTCGGTAATCGTGGTAGGTCCGACGTTGCGACTGCATCAATGTGGTTTGCCAAAGCGTATGGCACTGGAACTATTTAAGCCCTTTATCTTCAGTAAGCTAGAGCTACGCGGATTGGCGACTACAATTAAAGCTGCCAAAAAGATGGTTGAGCGCGAAGAGGCAGTGGTCTGGGATATTCTAGATGAGGTAATCCGAGAGCATCCAGTGCTACTCAACCGTGCACCGACACTACACCGTCTTGGCATTCAGGCCTTTGAGCCGGTATTGATTGAGGGTAAGGCGATTCAGTTGCACCCATTGGTTTGTGCAGCCTATAACGCTGATTTCGATGGTGACCAGATGGCGGTCCATGTGCCTCTCACCATTGAGGCGCAGATGGAATCACGGGCGCTGATGATGTCTACCAATAACATCTTGTCGCCCGCATCCGGTGAGCCAATTATTGTGCCTTCTCAGGATGTGGTCTTAGGCCTTTACTATATGACTCGACACCGGGTAAATGCCCGTGGCGAGGGGATGGTGTTTGCCGATGGCCGCGAAGTCTCCCGTGCCTACTACTCTGGCAAGGTTGATTTACAGGCGCGAGTCAAAGTGCGTATTATCGAAGTGCTTATAGATGAGACAACTGGCGAGCGCAGCGAAGAGAAGAAGATCGTAGAT
>Ga0207964_1000520_pt1 | contig 10063 bp, 5 predicted proteins | sample Knorr_S23_td_250_FD_185608 | JGI IMG/M metagenome (GOLD analysis project Ga0207964, IMG submission 185608) | Marine microbial communities from Southern Atlantic Ocean transect - Knorr_S23_td_250_ad_251m_LV_A (SPAdes) (version 2) | ecosystem: Environmental > Aquatic > Marine > Oceanic | place...
GGAAGCTGCGGGATCTTGTTTAACAAATAAATATGCCGAGGGGTATCCACATAAAAGGTATTACGGTGGATGTGAAGTGGTAGATGAAGTTGAGCAACTTGCCATCGACAGAGCGAAGGTTTTGTTTGGTGTGGAGTATGCAAATGTTCAGCCTCATTCAGGTTCTCAGGCAAATGCTGCTGTTTATCTTACCTGTTTAAAACCCGGCGATAAAATTTTAGGTTTCGATCTTTCTCATGGTGGACATTTAACGCATGGTTCTCCTGTGAACTTCTCAGGGAAGTTGTACAAAACTTCTTTTTATGGCGTAGAAAAGGAAACGGGTAGAGTTGATATGGATAAGGTGGAAGCTGTTGCGCTTGAAGAGAAACCCAAATTAATTATTTGTGGTGCTTCAGCTTATTCCAGAGATTGGGATTATGCTCGTTTTCGCGAAATTGCAGATAAAGTAGGTGCGATCCTCATGGCAGATATTTCTCACCCTGCAGGATTAATAGCCAAAGGTATTTTAAATGACCCTGTGGAGCACTGTCATATTTTAACTACGACGACACATAAAACATTACGAGGACCTCGAGGGGGACTGATCATGCTTCCTAAAGACTTTGAAAATCCATGGGGATTAATAACGCCTAAAGGAAAAGTAAGAATGATGTCTGCTTTATTAAACTCTGCTGTATTCCCCGGAATGCAAGGAGGACCATTAGAGCATATTATCGCAGCTAAAGCCATTGCTTTTGGTGAAGCACTTACGGATGAGTATTTTGAATACACCCTTCAGGTAAAGAAAAATGCCACTGCTATGGCAGCTGCACTTGTAGCTAAAGGTTACGATGTAGTTTCCGGCGGTACAGACAATCACTGTATGTTGATCGATCTGCGTTCTAAAAATATTACAGGTAAGGATGCTGAGAATGCTTTAGTGAAAGCGCATATTACCGTTAATAAGAATATGGTTCCTTTTGATGATCAATCGCCATTTGTTACTTCGGGTATTCGTGTTGGAACAGCAGCTTTAACTACAAGAGGATTAACTGAACAGCACATGGTTCAAATTGTCGACTTGATGGATGAAGTAATCGTGAACTTTGAAAACGAAGAAGTTCTTGAAGCTGTTGGAGATAAAGTAAATGAAATGATGGGTGACTTTCCAATTTTCGCCTTACGCACTAAAATTTAGTTATGAAGTGTGGAATTGTAGGACTGCCTAACGTTGGTAAATCAACTTTATTTAACTGCTTGTCAAATGCAAAAGCATTAGCGGCAAACTATCCTTTTGCTACCATTGAGCCCAATGTAGGGGTAATACCCGTGCCGGATGAAAGAATAGCGAAGTTGGAAGAACTTGTTAAGCCGGAAAGAGTACAGCAAGCTATTGTTGAGATCGTCGATATTGCAGGCTTGGTACGAGGTGCAAGTAAAGGAGAAGGTTTAGGAAATAAATTTTTAGCGAATATTAGAGAAACTCAGGCGATCATTCACGTTTTGCGCTGTTTCGATAATGACAATATTACCCATGTTGACGAATCCATAGATCCTGTTCGTGATAAAGAAACCATTGATATTGAGTTGCAGATCAAAGATCTGGAATCGGTAGAGAAAAAGATAGAAACGACCAAGAAGAAGACCCGTACCGGAGATAAAGAGGCCGTTAAGACTTTGGCAATTCTTGAGAAATACAAAGCTCATTTTGAAGCCGGGGAATCTGCTCGTTCTATTGATCTGACTGATAAGGAAAAAGAAGTTGTAGAAGACTTAATGTTGCTTACAGATAAGCCTATTTTGTACATCTGTAATGTAAATGAAGATGAGGCGATCGATGGAAATGCATATGTAGATGCGGTTCGTGAAGTGATCAAAGATGAAGATGCTAAAATGCTTGTGATTGCCGCAGGTATGGAGGCTGATATTATGGAGCTGGATACTTTTGAGGAGCGACAAGAATTTTTGCAGGATATGGGCTTGGAAGAGCCCGGAGTGAAAAAGGTAATCCGTACAGCTTATTCATTATTAAAACTTCAAACCTATTTTACGGCCGGCGTAAAAGAGGTGAGAGCCTGGACGATCAAAGAAGGTTTTACTGCACCACAATCGGCAGGAGTGATTCATACAGACTTTGAAAAAGGATTCATTAGGGCTGAGGTAATCAAATATGACGATTATGTCTCTTTAGGTTCTGAACTGGCTTGTAAAGAAGCCGGAAAATTATCCGTAGAAGGTAAAGATTACATTGTTCAGGATGGTGATATTATGCACTTCAGATTCAATGTTTAATTGTTGATAAAATTGTTTAGAGCTTTCGCTTGAGAAAGTCGATCGTTTAAGGATAATTTTTACTTTTAAAAAGTAGTATGGGTTCGTCTATGCTACTTTCTTTTTTTAGAAGACATTCAAAAACTCTTATGTCAGAGAATCAATACACAGAGGACAGTATTAGGTCCTTAGACTGGAAGGAGCATATTCGTATGCGTCCGGGAATGTATATTGGTAAACTTGGCGACGGGACGGCTCACGATGATGGGATCTACATCCTCCTTAAGGAAGTGGTAGATAACTGTATTGACGAGTACGTCATGGGGCACGGAAAGAATATTGAAGTAAGTGTTCGCGGTAAAAAAGTTACTGTTCGGGATTATGGTAGAGGCATCCCACTCGGAAAAGTCATCGACTGTGTTTCTAAAATTAATACCGGAGGGAAGTACGATTCAAAAGCTTTTAAGAAATCCATAGGATTGAATGGTGTTGGTACAAAAGCCGTAAACGCACTTTCTGATTATTTTAGAGTCCAATCCGTAAGAGACGGGCAAACTAAAGTTGTTGAATTTCAGCAAGGAGAAGTTACTCTGGAAGAAGATATCCAGGAAACATCGGTACGAAAAGGAACACGGGTTTCCTTTATTCCGGACGAGAGCATCTTTCACAATTTTCGCTACGTAAATGAATATGTAGAGAAAATGATGTGGCACTATGCCTATTTGAATACCGGGCTTACCATGCTTTACAACGGTGAGAAATTCCATTCCGACAACGGACTTTACGATCTGTTAAATAACGAGATCGAAGAAGGGACGACCCACTATCCGGTCATTCATTTAAAAGGTGAGGATATTGAGATCGCCATGACCCATATGCGAAATCAGTATGGAGAATCCTATCATTCCTTTGTAAACGGTCAGCATACCACCATGGGCGGAACCCATCAGGCCGCTTTCCGCGAAGCCGTGGTAAAAACCATTCGTGAGTATTACGGAAAAAATTACGAAGCTTCGGATATTCGTCAGGCCATAAATGCAGCCATTAGCATTAAAGTTATTGAGCCGGTTTTTGAATCGCAGACAAAAACCAAATTAGGTTCTGCCGATATGGGACCTGATTTACCTACGGTACGAACTTTTGTAAACGATTTTGTGAAGAGTAAGCTCGATAACTACCTTCATAAAAATCCTGAAGTTGCCGATGCGATCCAGAAGAAAATATTGTTGGCCGAACGAGAAAGAAAAGACCTGGCCGGAATAAAAAAACTCAGCAGAGAAAGAGCTAAAAAAGCCAATCTTCACAATAAAAAATTACGCGATTGCAGAGTTCATTACAACGATCTTAAAAAAGAACGACGGTTAGAAACCACCTTATTTATTACCGAGGGAGATTCTGCCAGTGGTTCCATTACCAAATCGCGCGACGTAAATACACAAGCCGTGTTTAGTTTAAAAGGGAAACCTTTAAACTCTTACGGTCTGACCAAAAAGATCGTTTACGAAAACGAAGAATTCAATTTAGTTCAGGCAGCACTAAATATCGAAAATGGTCTGGAAGACCTTCGCTACAATAATGTGGTTATTGCTACCGATGCCGACGTAGATGGTATGCACATTCGTTTGTTGCTGATCACATTTTTTCTGCAATTCTTTCCGGAGTTAATTCGCGAAGGGCATTTGTACATTCTCCAAACACCACTGTTTAGAGTTCGTAACAAAAAAGAAACCATCTATTGTTACGATCAAAGTGAAAAAACATCAGCTATGGAAAAGCTGAAAGGAAAATTGGAGATCACCCGATTTAAAGGGTTGGGTGAAATTTCACCCAATGAATTTAAAGGATTTATTGGAGAAGATATTCGTCTGGAGCCTGTCATGATAGGTAAAGAACAAACCATAGCCGAAATGTTGAAGTTTTACATGGGTAAAAACACCCCCGATCGTCAGCAATTTATTATTGAGAACCTTCGAGTTGAAAAAGGAGTTGAATAGTTATGAGTGAAGAAATGGAACATTCTGAAGATAACTTCAACCTGGAAGAACAGGAAGTTAGTACGGTAACTCATGTTGATGGAATGTATGAAGGTTGGTTTTTGGATTACGCCTCCTACGTAATTCTTGAAAGAGCTGTTCCGGATATTCACGATGGCTTAAAGCCCGTACAGCGTCGTATCCTTCATTCCCTCAAAGAGATGGATGATGGTCGTTACAATAAAGTGGCCAATGTGATCGGTAACACCATGAAATATCACCCACACGGTGATGCTTCTATCGGTGATGCTCTGGTAAATATGGGGCAAAAAGATCTGCTCATCGACATGCAGGGTAACTGGGGTAATATCCTTACCGGCGACAGGGCAGCAGCACCCCGTTACATAGAATCTCGTTTATCGAAGTTTGCTCTTGAAGTTGTCTTTAATCCAAAGATCACAGAATGGACACCTACGTATGACGGTCGTACTAAAGAGCCGGTAACACTTCCCGTAAAGTTCCCCTTATTATTAGTACAAGGAGTTGAAGGGATCGCCGTTGGTTTGTCCACTAAAATAATGCCTCACAACTTTGTAGAATTGATCGATGCTTCCATTTCTATTTTAAGAGGCAGAGGCATGAAAGTTTATCCCGATTTCCCAACGGGTGGTATTGCTGATTTCTCACAATACAATGATGGGCAACGAGGCGGTAAAATAAAAGTAAGAGCCCGTATTGAGCAGGTAGATGCCAAGCTGCTTAAAATTACCGAAGTCCCTTTTGCAACCACAACTTCCAGCTTGATCGATTCCGTTATCAAAGCCAATGAAAAAGGGAAAATAAAAATTAAGAAAATTGAAGATAATACAGCAGAGTTTGTAGAAATTCTAATTCATCTTCCTGCGGGCGTTTCTCCCGATAAAACCATCGATGCCTTGTATGCATTCTCCGATTGTGAAATTTCCATCTCGCCGAATGCTTGTATTATCAAAAATGACAAGCCATACTTTATGGCGGTTTCGGATATTCTGAAACAATCTACGGCTCATACCTTAGATCTGTTAAAGGCCGAATTGGAGATCTTATTAGCAGAACAACAGGCACTTTGGCATTTTGCTTCTTTAGAACGCATTTTTATTGAGAATAAAATTTATCGGGATATTGAAGAGTGTGAAACCTGGGAAGCGGTCATCGAAGCCATCCGAACAGGACTTCAGCCCCACATTAAGCATCTAAAAGAACCTGTAACGGATGACGATATTCTTCGACTTACCGAAATAAAAATTAAGCGAATCTCAAAATTTGATTTAGACAAGGCGAATGAAAATCTAAAGAAAATTGAAGAGAATATTGCCGAATTGATCGATAAGCTTGCCAATTTAGTCGATTATGCGGTTGACTATTTCAAAGGTTTAAAGAAGAAATACAAGGAAGGAAGAGCACGTAAAACTGAGATCAGAACTTTCGAAACCATTGTTGCTTCCAAAGTAGCCATCAGAAATCAGAAATTGTACTTCAATAAAGAAGAAGGTTTCATTGGAACTTCGCTGCGTAAAGATGAATTCGTTTGTGAATGTTCTGATATCGATGATATTATTGTGTTCCGGAACGATGGTAAAATGACCGTGACTAAAGTCGCTGCGAAAACCTTTGTGGGTAAAGGGATCATTCACATGGCCGTATTTAAGAAAAATGATGTCCGCACCATTTACAACCTCATTTATCGCGATGGGAAACAAGGAAACACCTACATGAAGCGTTTTCCGGTAAAAAGTATCACCCGCGATAAAGAATACGATCTTACAGCCGGAAATAAAGGTTCTAAAATATCCCACTTCTCAGCCAACCCTAACGGAGAAGCAGAAATAGTTTCTGTCGTTTTGAAATCACAAGCTAAAACCCGCAAGCTTAAGTTTGATATTGATTTTGCGGAATTAGCCATAAAAGGAAGAAGTTCAAAGGGGAATTTAGTTTCTAAACACCCGATTAGTAAGATAGAGTTGAAGGCAAAAGGAGTTTCTACTTTAGCCGCTCAAAAAATCTGGTTCGACGATACCGTTCAACGATTAAATATTGATGGCAGAGGTGAACTTTTAGGTGAGTTTGCCGGAGACGATAAAATTCTTGTTGTTTCTCAGTCCGGAGAATACCAACTATTAGGTTTCGATCTGAGTACCCACTTTCCTGAGGATATGGTCGTACTCGAAAAATTCCATCCTAAAAAACCTGTCAGTGTCATTTATTGGGACGGATCCAAATCGAAGTACTATGTAAAACGTTTCCTGATAGAGGCTTCAGATAAAAAAGTAAGTTTCATTTCCGATAGTGAAGGCTCTTATCTGGAGGTTGTCTCTACCGATCATCTTCCTGTGGCCGAAATAGAGTTCACCAAAGAGCGAAACAAAGATCAAAGACCTAACGAGCAAATTAATTTTGAGGAATTCATCGCTGTTAAAGGTCTCAAAGCACAGGGAAACACCCTAACTACTTACAAAGTCAAATCCATAAATTTATTGGAATCTCTTGAGCCAACCGTTGAAACAGCTTCAGCTGAAGAAGCATCTGATGAGGACGAAGACGGGCAGTCACAAATTATCTTAGAGTTTTAAGGGCTTACAGGCGTGTTGTTGATAATGACGGCATTTAGTAATCAGCTATCAGACTTCAGAATTTAGTGCGTTAATGCGTTAATGCGTTAGTACGTTAGTAGGGATTCTCCCCTTGAGGGGAGATGCTACTTAGTGGCAGAGGGGTGTTCGGATTGATTCCTGACTCCTGACCACCGAGAGTTCTGTCATCCTGAGCCTGTCGAAGGAGGGCTTTTCGAAGGGTGTTGAAGGCGGGGGCAACTACAGGAGTATCTCGTAATCCCTCATTGATTCAAATAGGTGACATCACTCATGCTTAGATATTTCTTTAGTTTGCATGCAATATTAGTATTAATACAAAATAATATTTTAGATCATGAAGAAATTTAAAGTACTTATCTTAAGTTTTTCCTTACTGAGTATCCAATTTATGAATGCCCAATCTAAAGAAAGCAATAAGTTTTATGCATCTACCGAATTAAACATTGGAAATTATTTGGGATGGGAATTAAATGTAAATTTCGTTACCAAAAAACAAAACACTGTAAAAATTGGGTTTTTGAATCTTTTAAGAGGTTCAGATGATGTTGATGATGATGAATTATTTCCTTATGACCTTTGTCAAAGTTTTCAAATTTGTTTTGGGAAGATTTACGAATTAAACCCCAAAGAAACTGTACGAGCTAACATATCTGTTGGTTTAGGTTCAACCCTTGTACTTGATGAAAGTAATGCAGGGCGTTCAGTTAGTTTAATCATCAATCCTAAGATAGAATTTCCATTTACAAGGTTTTTTGGTCTAACATTTTCTCCTATGCTACAACTCAATAAACACAGTTCTTATTATGGTATTGGAATTGGCTGTGTAATTGGGGTTTTAAGAGATTAAGACAATGAATTAAACAGATTGATTTGTTCTTACGAAGCATGTCATCCCGAGCCTGTCTAAGGGAGGGCTCTGTCACAAACCCAGGGTTTAAACCTTGGGTTTTAGTGGTAAACAAGCGAACTAACAGTTAATTTTTTGATTTAGGTATTATTCTTGTCACAGAGTTTTGTGTAGATTAGTGATTTAGATTTAATGATTAATTAATTTTTATGAAATTTCAAAAGGTTTTACTTCTGTGTCTTGTCTTCTTAGGTCTTACAACTCACGCTCAGGAGCGTTTCAATATGACTTTACTTTCGAATTTAGATTATGAGAATAGATTGAGTGATGTTTGGGGCTATGCAACTGCCGATGGAGAATATGCTTTGGTAGGAGTTTATGATGGTATTTCTGTGGTTGATGTTACCGATGCGACAAACCCCAACGAACTGGGTTTCTTTCCCGGTCCTGAATCGATCTGGAGAGACCTGAAAACCTGGGGAGATCACTTGTATTGTATTAACGAAACCGGCGGAGGTTTGCAGATCGTAAATTTAACTCAGGTAATTGATGGAGCTGCTGATACGCTTTATGTTGAGAATATGAGTTTAGGTTTTACGACGGCACACAATATTTTCATTGACGAAAATGGGGTGCTTTATGTTTTCGGTTCTGATTATGGAGAAGGAGGCTGTATGATGTATGATCTGGTGCCCGATCCGGTGAATCCTGATTCTCTTGGGGTCTTTGACGATTATTATTTGCACGATGGGATGGTTCGGGGTGATACCTTATGGGGTAGTGCTATTAAAGATGGTGTGCTTTCTGTCATAAATGTGTCAGACAAAGAAAATCCTGTGATCATGGCTTCTCATGCCACACCTCATACATTTACTCATAACGCCTGGATCTCGGATAATGGCGACTATTTATTTACTACCGATGAAGTGAGCGGAGCCTATGTGGCCGCTTATGATGTTTCGGAATTGAATAATATTGAGGAAGTAGATCGAATTCAGGCCTGGAGTCCCCAAAGAAACGTCACTCCCCATAATACACATGTAGACGGCGACTTTATTGTGACCTCGTACTATGCAGATGGAGTATCGGTTGTAGATGTCAGTCATCCATCAAATATGATCGAAGTAGCCTATTACGATACATCGGTCGGATTTTCCGGAAGTGGATTCAATGGTGCTTGGGGAGCATACCCCTGGTTGCCTTCAGGAAATATTTTGGTAACTGATATTCAAACCGGTTTGTATGTGTTGGAACCGGAATATTCGAATGCTGCTTTTGTAGATGGTGTAGTGACCGATGCTGATACGGGAGCTCCTTTAAGTAATGTTCAGGTTCAGATCGCAGGATCCAATAATCCAGCATTTACTGATCTGAGAGGTTATTATGAATCCGGAATGGCGGAACAGGGTACTTATGAGATTGTTTTTAGTGCTCCCGGTTACAGCGATTTAATTCAAACCATAACTCTTGTTCAGGGTGAAGTTTTGAATTTTGATGTTCAGCTGACACTGTTAGATGACTATCAATTGTATCCAAATCCTTCTGATGATGGTGTTCTGTTTATTGATTCACCTCAGGAAGCTAAGTTGCTTATTTCCGACTTAACAGGGAAGTTATTATTTGAAGCTGCTGTTTCGAAAGGAGCTAATACGATTGATCTGGCACATTTGAATTTGGGAATGTATGTGATCGAATTGGACTCGGAAGCGTTAAACAAGTCTGCTTTGTGGCTTCGCAAATAGGAATAAGTTTAATGACAGATATTTCAAACCACCCGGTCGGGTGGTTTTTTTGTGATTTTTAAAAAAAAAATAACGGTGTAAGTAGTTGATACTGTAGTTCCTGAAAAAGGATGATAAAAAAGAATAAAAAAAGAATGAAAACCGCTTGTGCAGATAAAATTACTTAGTCTATATTTGCCACCGCTTTAAAGGAGTTAAAGCACGTTCTTTATCAAGCTTTCATTATAGATGTGGCAAGGGGGTTATTAGATTTGTGAGATTGCTTAAATCTTTGTAAATTGAATCCCTTTTTATCATCAAAAAATGAATTTTGAAAATACATTAAAAGTTTTTTCAAAAAGGTTTGCAAGGGAATAAAAAGGTTGTAGATTTGCAGCCGCTAAAACGAAGAAATGTAGTTTTAGGAAAAAGAAAATAGTTCTTTGAAAGAAAATATTGGAAGAGAGAGGTAAGAGAAACAACTTACCCCGTTAAAGTAAGAGTCAGAGAAACAGATTAAACTTTTTACAATGGAGAGTTTGATCCTGGCTCAGGATGAACGCTAGCGGCAGGCTTAACACATGCAAGTAGAACGGTAACAGTCCTTCGGGAGCTGACGAGTTGCGAACGGGTGCGTAA
>Ga0207964_1000521_pt1 | contig 10060 bp, 8 predicted proteins | sample Knorr_S23_td_250_FD_185608 | JGI IMG/M metagenome (GOLD analysis project Ga0207964, IMG submission 185608) | Marine microbial communities from Southern Atlantic Ocean transect - Knorr_S23_td_250_ad_251m_LV_A (SPAdes) (version 2) | ecosystem: Environmental > Aquatic > Marine > Oceanic | place...
TTATTTTATGATAATGAGTAATTTTTCTACCTATTAAAACAACGAACCAATTCTTATTATTAGATTAAAAAAATATGAAAACAGCATACATCATAGACGCAATTCGAACGCCCTTTGGAAATTTTGGAGGTTCTTTAGCCACCACAAGAGTAGATGACCTGGGAGCTTTGGTGATCAAAACCATCATGGAACGAAATCCGAATGTGCCTAAAGACGCTATTGAAGATGTAATTATGGGTTGTGCCAATCAGGCCGGAGAAGACAACCGAAATGTAGCGCGTATGTCCTTGCTCCTGGCGGGACTTCCCTACTCCGTCCCCGGCGAAACGGTAAACCGTTTGTGTGCTTCGGGCATGTCGGCGATTATTAATGCGAGTCGGGTGATCCAATTAGGCGAAGCGGATGTGATGCTTGCCGGAGGAATGGAAAATATGACCCGTGGACCTTGGGTAATCTCAAAAGCTTCCAAACCATTTGGTAAAGATGCAGAGATGCACGACTCGAGCTTCGGATGGCGTTTTGTGAATAAGAAACTTGATGCCATGTACGGCACAGAGGGTATGGGATCTACTGCCGAAAACTTAGCTGAACTTTATAACATCTCCAGAGAAGATCAGGATAAATTTGCCTTAAACTCACAACAAAAAGCTGCCAAAGCACAAGCCGAAGGTCGTTTTGACGAGGAAACAGTTTCTGTTAAGATCGCTCAAAGAAAAAAAGACCCGATTATCTTCGCAAAAGATGAATTTATAAAAGCAAACAGTTCCTTAGAAGTTTTGGGAAAGTTGAGAACGGCATTTAAAAAAGACGGAACCGTAACGGCAGGAAATGCTTCGGGACTAAACGACGGTGCCGCAGCCCTACTTTTGGCTTCAGAAGATGCCGTTAAAAAACACAACTTAAAACCCATCGCTAAAATTGTAAGTTCCGCCGTAGTAGGTGTAGAACCTCGCATCATGGGAATTGGCCCGGTTAAAGCGTCTGAAAAAGCACTGGCGAAAGCCGGCCTGACTCTGGACGATATGAACATCATCGAATTGAACGAGGCTTTCTCTGCACAGGCTTTGGCTTGCATACGCAAAATGGGATTGAAAGATGATGATGCACGCATCAATCCTAATGGAGGTGCCATTGCTTTAGGTCACCCGCTAGGTGTTTCGGGAACTCGTATCATTCAAACCGCTGCCCTGGAATTGCAAAAGCAAAACAAACGCTATGCCCTTTGTACCATGTGTATTGGTGTGGGACAAGGCTATGCGACAATTATTGAACGAGTGTAGTAAATTGTTATCATGTTCAACGAAGTGAGACCCCACTAGCGGATCTCGAGTCTGGCCATTAATTATATTAAGGCTTTAATCAAGAGATAAACGTTTGTTACTTTACTAACTATTATTCAAGATCGCGCGCGACGCAAAATAACCCGGCATACATGTAATACCCCCGCCAGGGTGTGACCCACTTCCACACAAATAAAGACCACTAACAGGCGTTGAATACCGGGCACAAGCAGGAATCGGACGTGTAACCAACTGATCCACAAAGTGCTCTCCGTGATAAATATGACCTCCCGTTAAGGAATATCTTTCCTCAAGATCAACAGGCGAAAGAACTTCCATGCCAAGTATCGCTGAGGATATTCCGGGTGCGTAAATTTCAAGCTCCCTGAGCACATCCTCACCAAGTTTCTTTTTAGCCTCAACCGACCATCCGGCTTCATAAGCATAAGGAATCTGATGAACCAATACAGAAACGACGCTGTGTCCATCCGGCGCCAACGATGGATTTGAAACAGTTGGAATGTGGATATCCAGAAATGGTGCATCTGTTACTTCTCTGTATTTCACAGGATCAAAAGCTTTTTCCATTTCATTGAATGAATTTCCCGTCCTTGCATATTCAACAGATTGACCGTTTAATTGAACAGATCTATTTACCGCCAGATTGACTTTTGCCGTCGTTCCTCTGCTTCTGACTTTATCAATCCAATAATCCAACTCATATTCCATTTCAAATTCATCAAACAGATTGAGGAACGTTTCTTTTGGTGTACAGGAAGCAGCCACTTTTGCAGCATTAATTTCTTCACCGCCCACCAATCTTACACCGGTGATCACTCTGGTGTCGTCCAACATAATTTTTTCAACCTCCGCCCCGGTTCGAATTTCAACTCCTGTCTGTTCAGCTGCCTTTTGCAATGCATCAACAAGAGCTTGAGGGCCACCTTTTACATGACTTCTGGACGCACATTCCCAAAGTAGCAGATTAATGGTCGAATATGCCGACCATGGACCAGCATACGATCCGTACAATGCCGGTGCAGCTATTCCTGCTTTAAGAAAATCCGTTTCAAATTTCTCATTTAGAAAATCTGCCACGCACATTGGTACTACTTTGAGCAATTCCATCATGGCCTTGTTTCCAAGACCTTTAAGCATCATGCCTTTTTTGGCCAATACGACCAGATTGGACATGGTCAAATTTTCAATATCAATATTTGGAGGTGGACTGTCCATTAAATCATTGATGACTTTGCTGATCTTTTTTAGAAATTTCCGGTATTCCTTGTAAGCTTCCGCATCATTTTCAGAGAATTCACGGATAAGTGAGGCCGTTGCATCCAGGTCTGATTTAATCGTGATGCTTTTTCCATCTTTGGAAAGAACGGTCACATCTGCAGGATGATTATCTATTTTCAATCCATACTTCTCAAGTTCCAGGTTTTTAACCACTTCCGATCGCACACCACTTGTATCGTGCAACAATCCTGTCGTAACATAACCGGGATAAAATTCTTCTCCGGCTGCTATTCCACCAAGGACATTTCTTTTTTCGACAACCAGCACCTTCTTTCCCTTTTTGGCAAGCATGGTAGCTGTGGTAAGCCCATTATGACCACCCCCAATAACAATTACATCATACCTGCTCATATCACTTTTTCTTTTAAGATTGATTTTGCTGATAGTTCACCCGGTGACCCCATGATGCCCCCTCCGGGATGTGTGCCCGAACCTGACATCCATAAATTATCAATCGGTGTTTTGTATTTGGCATACCCTGAAATTGGTCGTTGAAATAAAAGCTGCTCCAAAGTAAGTTCACCTTGAAATATATTACCTTCTGTCAACCCAAAAGTTTCCTGTAGATCCCAGGGTGTGACCACCTGTCTGTGTTCGACCAAACTATCAATGTCCGGCACATATTCCTTAATTGTATTTTGCACAGCATCACCAAATTTATCAGCTATCTTCGGCCAGTGTTCAGGTCCTTCTTTGATATCAAAGGGAGCATACTGAACAAAACAAGACATCACATGTTTACCGGGAGGTGCTAATGTAGGGTCGGTAAGAGATGGAATAACAATGTTAATAAAAGGTCTTTCTGAAAACTCTCCATACTTTGCCTGATCGTAAGCCTTCTCAATGTAATCAACATTAGGAGCAATGGCAATATCTCCTTTCATGAACTCCAGGCCATCCCTTTTCTTGCAGAAGTTAGGAATTCCACTAAGGGCAAAATTAACTTTACCGGAACTTCCTCTCAGCTTAAACCTTTTAATCTCTGTAGAAATGTCAGGAGAAAGATTGTCTTCCCCGATCATTTTAAGGTAGGTCCGATTTGGGTCCAAGTTTGAAACAACTATTTTGGAATCGATCTCATCTCCATTTGCTAAAACTACTCCTTCAGCCTTGCCATTTTTAATTTTAACATGGGCCACATCCACATTGGTTCGTATTTCTGCTCCAAAGCTTTTGGCGGCGCTGGCACAAGCCATACTTATGCCTCCTGTTCCTCCTTTTGCAAATCCCCAGGAACGAAAAGCACCATCTAAATCACCCATATAATGATGAAGAAGGACGTATGCCGTTCCCGGTGAGCGAACACCTAAAAATGTACCAATAACCCCACTTGCAGACATTGGTCCTTTTAGCACTTCCGACTCAAACCACAGATCAAGAAAATCAGCACTGCTCATGGTCAGTAACTTGGTATTCATCTGAAGCAATTCAGGTCCGAGGTTTTTGAAAACTTTACCCATTCTCAAGAGTGACGAAAGTTCTTTCGGATTGATAGAGGCAACATCTGGCGCCGGATGATCTATAACTTCTTTAGCAAGCCTGGCCATATGGGTCATTACCTTGCTAAACTCACCATATACTTCAGAGTCCTTTTTACTAAATCGTGCAATTTCTCTTCTGGATCGAGAAGCGTCTCCCCACCTGCATAAACCCAGATCATCCGGAAGAGGTTGATAGGATGCATCCATCGGAATAATATCATATCCATGTTTTGCAAGATTCAACTCCCTAACAATATGTGGTCGAAATAAACTCACCACATAACTACATACCGAAAAAGTAAATCCCGGATATACCTCTTCCGAAACGGCTGCTCCACCAAGAACATGCCTTTTTTCTAAAACTAAAACCTTCTTGCCTGCTTTGGCTAAATAAGCAGCATTGATCAATCCATTATGACCACCACCTATTATTATTGCATCGTATTTTTTGCTCATCATGTTATTTATTAAGAACTGACCGCTTTCTTGCGGGGTTAAAAAATTGAGGTTTGGCTACAATTGCCCTAACTTTCTCTCTGTGGTGTCCCACCATTACCTCAAAGTTTACTTCTGTTCCTGGCTTGACATGGGCTATCTCTATGGTGGCAAGAGCTATATTCTTTTTTAATATAGGCGACCAAGTGCCGCTGGTGGCATATCCAATTTGTTTGGATGCCTGATGTTTATCGTATATCGGCACTGAGTGTCTCCAGGCTCCACATTCTGTATGAGGCGGTAAACCATGTTTGTGATACAAATCCTCTAGATCCGGCCAATTAACATCAATCCCAACCGTCGCCCATCTTGATCCGTTTTTCTTCTCCGACTGCAACGCACGCTGACCCATAAATGGTTCCCTGTCAAGGTTGACTGTCCAGCCAAGGCCAAGTTCATAAGGCGTACTCATTTGTTCCGGAATTAAAGCATGCAACGAACTATGATAATCAACTCCATTCATGATTAAACCGGCTTCTATTCTGGCGATATCCAAAGCTGCAATTCCAGCCATACGAATGTTAAAGTTTTGTCCGGCCATCCAAATAGCGTCAAACAATTTTAATGCATCTTCATTTTTGACCCAAAGCTCATAGCCCAGATCTCCGGTGTATCCGGTACGGGAAATTTTAAATTCAAATCCCTCCGCTTTCGCACTTGTCGTCCAGAAAAATTTCAGACTATCCAGATCCGCATCGCAAATGTTTTTCAGGATGTCTCGGGATGTAGGCCCTTGTAGTGCCAACCCACAAACGCTATCTGTGACGTCTTCAATATGAACATCCTGCTTTTTAATAAATCTCGAAAACCATGAGAACGAAGGATCTGCTGATGTCAAAAAATATTCATTCTCGCCGAAATGCATAACAGTACCGTCATCAATCACCATACCCCGATCATCGCACCAGCAACAATAAGTGGCCTGATTGAGCTTCAACTTACTGATGTCTTTCACAATAAGACGAGACAAAAACGTAGAAGCATCCTTACCGGTTACTTTATATTTAAAAAGTGGAGTAATATCGATCAATCCGGCCGAATGCCTGAACGCAAAATATTCGAAATCATTAACAACATTGTACGAGTTCGCAGCGAAATACCCCCCCCAATCCTTCCAATCAAGGTTTTTATTGAGTTCGGAGGTTCTTACGTGAAATGGTGTTTGTATGGGCATATTATCAAATTAAACTGATCTTCTCCTATTCATTAAAAGCAACGATCGTAAGCCTTGTAAACGATCCCTACATTAAAAATGAATCGAAAAAAGATGGTTAAATAAAAAAGAAAAATAGAGTAATTATGACCTGATGAATAAGGTCGGGGGGATAATAACTATAATCCTGGGATCAAGATCCAAGGCATTCCGGAAATGCTAAATATTTTTTCTGTAAACATACCGCAAAGGTAAAAATTATAACAAAAGTAAAAAATGAATTTATGGATGACATGTAAAAATTATGGTTTTGCGAAGCAAAAAGACCTCGAAAAATCATTTACTCCTATGACCTTCCTTTCAAAAAGCTTAATTACAATTTCGTTTTTCCCCAGGTTTTGTACACATCTGCTTGTTTAGGTCTGTTAGCAGGAATCTCTCTTAAAGGCTCACATTCTTTTAATGTACGCTTACAATCGGCTGGCAATTGCTGATACAAAGCTGTTCCTTTCGTTTTCCATTCGATCATTTCATCACTCACATCTTTCACCACTTTGGCAGGATTACCAACCACTACTTTTCGTTCGGGAATAACCGTTTTCGCAGGAACAAAACACAAAGCACCAATAACACAGTTGGCTCCAATTTCACATTCGTCCATCACAACAGCATTCATGCCCACCAAAACATTTTCCCCAATAGTACCGCCATGAATAATTGCTCCATGACCAATATGAGCCCCTTTCTTTAAAGTAACCGTAGTTCCCGGAAACATATGAATCACACAATTTTCCTGAACATTACAACCGTCTTCAATAATAATCGCTCCCCAGTCACCTCTGATAGCAGCTCCGGGTCCTATGTACACGTCTTTACCAATGATCACATTACCTGTAACATTGGCTTGTGGATGAACAAAAGAACTTTCGTGTATTACTGGTTTATATCCGTTGAATTCAAAAATCATATTGTTGGTTTATTAGTTGTCTTCACCCTGAGCCTGTCGAAGGGTTGGTTATTATTAATTAACTGCAATATACTGAAATTAGCAATTGACTAAATCAATGAATAATTATTAATGACTGATGAATAATTGTCAGACCGGAGAGTAAAGAAGAAGTTGTCATTGTCTTAGTCATCGTCAAATCTATCCACACATATTATTTCTCTAAACAAATTGGTTTAACAATTTCTATTCTACATTAAATATATCTATTTTAACAATTTAAAATATAGATATTCAAGTGATACACACATTTACAATATGCACGCATACAAGGTTCAAACAAAAGATCAAATCCTATTACACGTCCATCGATGGAACAACGATAAAAAGCCCAAAGGAACCATTTGCATCATCCACGGACTGGGAGAACACCAGGGACGATACGCACATGTAGCTAAGTTCTATGTTGATCATGGCTTTCAAGTTTACAGTTACGACCAGCGCGGACATGGCAAATCAGATGGTAAGCGAGGACATACCCCGGGATTAGAATCTAATTTAGATGATCTGGAACGCGTGATAAAAACCATCCCTCACCACCATCTTTTCTTATACGGTCATAGTTTTGGGGGTAATGTTTTGGTAAACTTTATGTTGAGAAAACAGCCTAAATATCTGAAAGGTGCTATTCTTTCAGCTCCATGGTTGCTATTAGCTAAAAAACCTAATATACTCCTGCTGTGTTTGGCAAAAATTATGAATAAAATATACCCGAGCTTCACCCATAGCAAGAAGTTGGATCCGGATAGCCTTTCAAATGACAACACAACTTGTCAATCTTATCTTGAAGACCCCTTAAACCATAACAAAATTTCTGCACGCCTATTTACAGACTTTCACAGATCCGGACTATGGGCTCTAAAGAATGCTGAAAAACTATCAACCCGAGTACTATTGGTTCACGGAATGAACGACACCACTATCAATAGTAGCGGAACAATAAAATTTGCGGAAAACACTAAAGGGTTCGCCGAATACAAGTTGTTTGAAAACACCAAACACGAAGCTCACAACGACCTCATCCAAGAAGAGCTCTTTGCTTATACTCTGAATTGGCTCGAGAACAAGCTTGATTGTTAGTTGGTGGCGAAATTATTTACAGATAAGTCACACATAACTACGAACTTAAAAATATAAAAATATATGTATTCTTTATTGGGAACTCTCACCAAAAAGGCCTTAATTTTCGTAACTTGGCAAGCTCCATTAAGGAGCTTTATAGTATAAAAAACAATAGATATACAAGATAATATGATACTTAAAAACTACGCTCTGGGACAGTGGACTGCAGGTGAAGGAGGGGGCCAGGCACTATTCAACGCCATTACCGGCGAACAGATTGCCGAAACGAGCAGTAAAGGATTGGACTTTGGCGAAATGATGGATTATGCCCGTAAGACAGGTGGATTTGCATTGCGTAAAATGAGCTTCCACGAAAGAGGAAGAATGCTTAAAGCTTTGGCACTTCACCTAATTTCTATTAAAGATAAATTCTACGCACTGAGTGCTAAAACCGGAGCGACCAAAATAGATTCCTGGATCGACATCGAAGGAGGTATCGGCAACTTATTTGCTTATGCAAGTTTGAGAAAACAATTTCCAGACGAAACTTTTTATGTAGATGGCCAACAAGCTCCACTTTCTAAAGGTGGAAGCTTTATCGGTCAGCATATTTGTGTTCCCAAGCAAGGAGTTGCCATTCACATCAATGCCTTCAACTTCCCGATCTGGGGAATGTTGGAAAAAATTGCTGTCAACCTTTTGGCGGGTGTTCCAGCTATTGTAAAACCGGCTACGGTTACTTGTTACCTGACAGAATTAATGGTAAAAGAGATCATCGACACCGGGATTCTCCCCGAAGGAAGTTTGCAATTGATCTGTGGTTCGGCAAGAGGAATATTAGACAAAGTTACTTCTCAGGATGTAGTGACCTTTACCGGTTCTGCTTCTACGGGCAGGATGTTAAAAGCGCACGAAAACATCATCAACGAGGCAGTACCTTTCAATATGGAAGCCGACTCTTTAAACTGTTGTGTTTTAGGTGAAGATGTAAATCCCGGAGATGCTGAATTCGATATTTTTATTAAGGAGGTACAAAAAGAAATGACGGTGAAAGCGGGACAGAAATGTACAGCCATTCGTCGCATCATCGTTCCTGCCAATAAGGTAGAAGATGTGCAGATCGCTTTGGGTAAACGATTATCAAAAACTACAATTGGTAATCCTTCTGTTGAAGGGGTTCGCATGGGATCACTTGCCGGATTGGAACAAAGAAAAGAAGTAAAAGAAAAAATTCTGGAGCTTTCAAGATCACAAGAGATCGTTTATGGTGACTTGAATAATTTCGACGTTTTAGGAGCTGATAAAGAAAAAGGAGCTTTCCTGTCTCCTATCCTGTTCCTAAATGAAGACCCCTTCACAAAAACCGATTGCCATAACATTGAAGCCTTCGGTCCTGTAAGCACCATGATGCCATACCAAAACATGGATGAAGCCATTGAATTGGCAAAAATGGGTAAAGGTTCATTGGTATGTTCCATTGTAACAGCTGACGACAACATCGCTAAAGAATTCGTTTTAGGTGCTGCCGCAAACCACGGACGCATCCTGATCTTAAATGCCAACTGTGCCAAAGAAAGCACCGGTCATGGTTCGCCAATGCCCATGCTAACACATGGTGGCCCAGGTCGTGCCGGTGGTGGTGAAGAGATGGGCGGAATACGTGGTGTGATGCACTATTTACAACGCACAGCCATTCAAGGGCATCCAACAAGTATTACAAACCTAACCAACGTATTCCAATACGGTGCCGAGCAAAAAGAAAAAAACATTCACGTTTTCCGTAAACACTTCGAAGAGTTGGAAATTGGTGAAACCGTATTCACACCAAAGAGAACCATCACCGAAGGAGACATCGTTAACTTTGCCAATGTTTCCTGGGACCACTTCTATGCACATACCGATGTGACTTCTTTAGAAGGAACGATTTTCGAAGAAAGAGTAGCTCACGGATATTTCATACTTTCGGCAGCAGCAGGTTTATTTGTAGATGCTAAAAAAGGACCTGTTCTGTTAAACTATGGCTTAGAAGAATGTAGATTTACAAAACCTGTTTATGCAGGAGCTACGATTGGTGTTCGTTTTACAGTTAAAGAAAAAATAGACCAGGAAAAACGTCCGGAAGAAGATATCGCTAAAGGAATTGTGAAATTCTTAGTTGATGTGTACGATGAAACGGGTGAAACCGTAGCCATCGCCACAATTTTAACAATGGTAAAAAAATTAGATCAAAGCAAATAACATGGGAAATCCTGTAGAACAAGGTGGCGTAAATGTGTCCATCGAA
>Ga0207964_1000522_pt1 | contig 10048 bp, 7 predicted proteins | sample Knorr_S23_td_250_FD_185608 | JGI IMG/M metagenome (GOLD analysis project Ga0207964, IMG submission 185608) | Marine microbial communities from Southern Atlantic Ocean transect - Knorr_S23_td_250_ad_251m_LV_A (SPAdes) (version 2) | ecosystem: Environmental > Aquatic > Marine > Oceanic | place...
TCAGGTCTTGTAGTATGGATGATTTTACGTTGATGCTGAGGTTGTAACTTTGGTGGAATCCGAACGGAATCCAGTTGAATCGCATTTCCCAGCAATGCAGGTCTCTGTAAAAATCGAGCGAGGTGTACGAGATGTCTTTAGCATCGAAATCGTAGCCCGAATGGAAGCCGATTTTCCATTTTTCCGTCAGGCGAACGTTTCCTCTAATGTTAAAGGTTTGGCGAACGGTTTTCTCCAATCCGGGTTTACTGTAATTGTATTTGTAATCCAGGCCGATATCCCATGGGACGTTAAAGTCCACGTAGTCGTCAGACCTGTCTTGTATCATATTCCACTGTTCTTCAGAAGTGTTTTGTGGTCGTTTTACAGACTTAGAGTTGTTTGAATTTTTAAGGCTCCAATTCACAGAGAAGCTAAAGTTGGTTAATCGTCCTAATGAGAGCTGGTCTTTCCAGGCATACCTATGAATTCTGTAGCCATTTTCATCCATTTGGTACGGATTTATGGAGCCATTAAACTTAATGCTCATTTTAGGCAGTAACTCTGTTCTACCTGTAAAAGTTAGGTTTGACAACTTGAACGAGTCGGCAGCAAGGTTGTAGTTTCCTCTAAAGTTCAGGCTTTTGAACAGAGCTATTTTTTTGTATTCAGCAATGCTGTCGTTTAAATTTCGAACTTTTAATTCCACATTATTGTCTATGCTTAAACTAATATTACCCGATTTTCCCGAAGGGGCAGTGTTGTAAATTCCTTCATTGTAATACGAGTACATTTGTTCGTTTCCGAGCGTATCAATGGTGGTCCAATCGTAATAGCCCCATTTTTCCTCACTAAAGTCCGGTCGGTAGGTAAAAGATAAACTTGGACTAATGACGTGCCTGATGGCTTTAATTTTTTCAGATTTAAATGGATACAGACCGTAGATCTTTGTGTTCAACCGAAAGCTGGTGTTGAAATCTCTTACGGCACGCATACCACCAATAGTGTCTTTTTCTACATAAAGTAATTCTTCATTCCAGGACTTTTCAATGCGATTAAAATACCAACGTTCTGTGTAATTGGCCGAAGGGCTTACATTAATGTATTTAAACAGTTTGAAAGAGCTGCTGATCGGAATTTTGTGTTGAATACCGTATTTCATTTGGTCTATTGTTTCCCTTCTAAACAAAAGACTATCGGTAGTTTCAATTTGGTTTTTTGCATGAGCAGCGTAAGTCATACTAATCTTCTCATACCATTTTTGTTTTCCTGATGCCTGTTTTCTTTCGAATGGATTAATCCTGTTCATGCTAAAAGCAAGGTCCGGTAAACTTAAGCTAACTGAATTGTTTAGTGTATTCTGGTTGTGGCGCAGGTTGGCCGAAAGGTTAAAGGGTTTGTCCGGCCAGGAGTAGTTGTAGGAAACGTTAGAGCTAAGTGTGTTTTTTAAATAATCGTTGCTTTGGTAGGAGTTCATTTTGTTGAAACTGCTCGAACCTGCATTTACTTTTGCACTAAAACGTTTGTTCGGATGTGCTTTAGGGTCTTGTTTGTGCGTCCAATTAATAAAGAAGTCTCTTTTGTCTTCAAAATTGGACAATCCCTTTTCACCCAATAGGTTTTTTGAGTAGCTAAGACTAAAATTCCCACTGTATGCGTAGCGTTTTTTGTAGGCACTTTGAGTTTTTAATTTCCACGAACCCAAGGTGTAAATGTCCCCTTTTAGAGCTAAGTCCATATGCTCATTAACGGAGAAATACCAACCACCGTTTCTAAGGTAATAACCACGGTTCGTTGAATGTCCGTATGTGGGCATGATCAAACCTGAGCTTTGTTTGCCTTGTATGGGAAAGAAACCGAAAGGAATAAATAAAGGCGTTGGAATGTCTGCAATAACCAAGTTTGCCGGACCACTTACGATTTTATTGTCAGGAATAATCTTTAGTCTTTTAGCACCTATGTAGAAGTGAGGGTCTTCAGCAGAACAAGTCGTGTATTTACTTTGTTCAACGAACATAGAGTTGTCGGCACTCTTTTTAAGTTTATTTCCATGAATGTACCCTTCGCCATCCTGGGTTTTCATGCCTTTGATTTTCCCTTTTTTACTATTGAAGTTGTAAAGAATGCTTTCACAGTGGTAGGTGTTGTCTCCTTCCTTAAAAATGGGTTCACCAATTATTTTACCCGTGCTATCCGGAATCCCAATAGCATAAACCGTGTTATCGTTCCAGTTTAGAATGATGTGTTCTGCCTGAAGCTCTATGTCCTCATAGTTTACTTGTGCCTGATGATAGAGCAGTACTTTTTTACCTTGAATGTCAATAATACTTGAGTCTGTTGCAAAGTATTGCACTTCAGAAGCTAAAAAGGCTGATGCTTTTGCAGTAGTGTCCTGTTTTGCTTGTTGTGCTGAAGCAGGTAAGGTTGTTGAACACCATAGAATTAAGCTTAAAAGGAGACTATGTATGGACTTTTCTGACAAAAGTGAATTTTATTTTTATTTTTGTTTTGACTAACAAAGCAAAACTAACTAAAAAAAGCTACCTGAGGTGAAACGAATCATAGTGATATTTCTTGCACTTTACTCCATACCTGTTTGGTCGTATTTATTTTCTGCAGATTACAGCGTAGCACTTAAGAAAGTTATTATTGACGCGGGTCATGGTGGTAAAGACCCTGGTAATTTAGGTACGGGAAGGTATGGTGCTCAGGAAAAGGATGTCGTGCTTGATGTTGCTCTGCAGTTAGGAGCTTACATCAATGAAAACATGCCTGATGTAGAAGTTGTTTACACACGCGATAAAGATGTGTTTCCAAAGCTTTACGAACGTACAGCTCTGGCGAATAGAGAAAAGGCAGATCTGTTTATTTCCATTCATTGTGATGCTTTTACAGACCCTCAGGCTCACGGTTGTTCTTCTTTTGTTGTGGGGATGAATCATGGTAAGCAATCCAGAGTGGCAATTAAAGAAAATCCTGTGATAACCACAGAAGAGGATAAGTTGAATTATGGGAATTTTAATATTCACAGTCCGGAATATCAGATAGAAGTGTCTTTGTATCAGAAGATGTACGAGAAAAATAGTCTCTTGTTGGCCGATAAAATTCAAACACAATTTAGAGAACGGGTAAATCGTAGAGATCGAGGGGTGAAACGCGAACCTTTGTACGTGACCAGTAGAGTGGCTATGCCTTCTGTTCTTGTAGAATTAGGGTTTTTGACCAATCCGAAGGAAGAAGATTTTCTGAATTCAGAACAAGGTAAAACCTACATGGCATCAGCACTGTATCGTGCGTTCAAAGAATACAAAAATGAGCAGGAGGGTGTTATTAGTGATGTACAGGAAGTACGTGATATTGTTTCCGGAGAGGTAGCGCAAAAGGTGGTATCTCCAAAAGGGCAAGCTGAGAAAACGACCTATCTGGCAGTTCAGGTTTTTAGTGCTTCTAAGGAATTGAAAAAGAAAGCACTTAAAGACCTAAAAGATCCTTTTTACATTATTGAGAATAATGTTTACAAATACTTTAGTGGTAATTATGCTAATTTAGAAGCAGTTAAAATGCACCAAAAAGAGCTTGTAAGCCTTGGATTTAAAGATTGTTTTGTAGTAGGTGTGCATAATAATGTTAAGGTTGATATTTTTAAGGCCATAGAACTCCTTAAATAATTTGTATTTTTGAATTTCATAATGGAAAATAAATGAGATACAGTAAAGAATTAGTAATAGGATTAACTACAGTAGCTACCGTTATTGTCTTTACCTGGGGTTACAATTTCCTAAAGGGAAAGAATCTTTTCAAAGCTAAACGAGATTATTATGCTTTTTACGAGCATGTACATGGTTTGGAGGTCGGTCAACCTGTAACTATTAACGGGTACAAAATTGGTCAGGTAACCGAAATTACTTTTGATGTTTCTTTCGGAGGACCCTTGTTAGTCGGATTTCACATCTCAAAACCCATAGATTTTAGTAAGGACACGAAAGTGGAAATTTACGATATGGATATTATGGGTGCTAAAGGATTGCAATTAGAACCCGGCACCTCAAATGAATTAGCGACTTCAGGCGATACACTTCAAGGTGATATTCAAATTTCTTTGACTGAACAGGTAACCAAACAATTTGTTCCAATAAAAGATGGAACCGAAAAGTTGATTAATGTACTAGATTCAACATTAAAATCAATAACTACTCTTACTGAAAAGGCCAGCCATCTTATTGAAGTTAATCATCAAAGTATTACCAGTGCGGCAGGCAACATAGATACCCTGTCGCAGACTTTAAGTGCACAACGTAAAGATTTTGAAGCGATATTGGGCAATATGAAATCGTTTAGTAAAGATCTTGCAGATAGTGATGTGTCGAAAACGATTTCTCAAGTAGATGAGACGATGAATAATTTAGATCTTGTTTTAACAGACATTAATTCAGGTAAAGGAAGTTTAGGCAAGTTTGTAAAAGATGGCAAATTGTACATGGAAATGAGCGAGTCGATGTCGCAATTAGAATTATTACTCGAAGATCTGCGTGAACATCCGAAGCGTTATGTTCATTTTTCACTTTTTGGTCGTAAAGAAACTCCGGTAGATACAATAAATTAAGCATACAATAAATGTAAACATACATGGGAATTTCTAATCTCATTTTTGCTCTATGTGTAGGAGTGGCAGCTTTCCTTTTTGGAAAGAATGTCATTAAGATCAAGCGTAATATTATGTTAGGTCGGGATGTTGATCGCTCTGATCGTCCTTCAGAACGTTGGAAGACCATGGCTCGTGTTGCATTAGGGCAATCTAAAATGGTGGCGAGACCTGTAGCGGGATTCTTACACATTTTAGTTTATCTGGGTTTTGTTATCATTAACATTGAAGTTTTAGAAATTATTATTGACGGGCTTTTGGGTACGCATAGAGTTTTTGCTTTTATGGGTGGTTTTTATGATTTCTTAATCGGTTCGTTTGAAATCCTTGCTTTATTAGTTCTTGTATCATGTGTCATTTTTCTGATTCGAAGAAATGTAGTGCAGATAAAGCGCTTTGTGATGAAAGAAATGGATGGATGGCCTAAGACGGATGCCAATCTGATCTTGATTTTTGAAATCTTATTAATGAGTGCATTTTTGTTAATGCAGGGAGCTGATCTAACCCTTCAGAAATTAGGGGCAGCACATTACATACAGGCAGGAGCTTACCCGGTTAGTTCATTTTTAGCTTCATTATTCGATGGTATGAGTATGGAGGCAGTGCTTGGCTTCGAGAGAGGCTTTTGGTGGTTTCATATTTTAGGGATATTAGGTTTTTTAAATTACCTGCCTTATTCAAAACACTTTCATATCATATTGGCTTTTCCCAACACCTATTATTCAAAATTGGAACCTAAGGGTGCTTTTACGAATATGGAGTCTGTGACAAAAGAAGTGCAAATGATGATGGATCCTAATGCCGATCCGTATGCAGCTCCGGCTGAAGGTGCAGCTAATGAAGATCCTCAGCGATTTGGTGCTAAAGATGTAAACGATTTGAATTGGGTGCAATTGATGAATGCTTATTCGTGTACCGAATGTGGGAGGTGTACTTCAGAATGTCCTGCAAATCAAACCGGAAAATTACTCTCTCCACGAAAAATTATGATGGATACACGCGACCGTCTTGAAGAATATGGAGCAAATTTAGATGCAAAAGGAAAGGATTGTGATGATGGGATATCTTTATTAGACAATTACATTACCCGTGAGGAATTGTGGGCTTGTACTTCGTGTAATGCATGTACACAAGCATGTCCGCTAAATATTGATCCACTTTCTATTATTCTCGATATGAGAAGATATTTGGTGATGGAAGAGTCTGCTGCCCCTACAGAGTTGAATATGATGTTTACTAATGTAGAAAATAACGGAGCACCATGGCAATTCTCTGCTATGGATCGCTTGAACTGGAAAGACGAAGCCTGATATGGAAAACACGACAAGGATACAGGTGCCAACGATGGCAGAGGTAATGGCGAAAGGAGAAAGCCCTGATGTTTTGTTTTGGGTGGGCTGTGCCGGTAGTTTCGATGATCGAGCGAAAAAGATTACAAAGGCATTTGTTAAAATTTTAAATCATCTGGATTACAAGTTCGCCGTTCTGGGAACGGAGGAATCTTGTAGTGGTGATCCTGCAAAAAGAGCCGGAAATGAATTCTTATTCCAAATGCAGGCCATGGCAAACATCGAAGTGATGAATGCTTACGAAGTAAAACGTATTGTAACGACGTGTCCACACTGCTTTAACACACTTAAAAATGAATATCCTGAATTGGGAGGGCGTTTTGAGGTAATACACCATACACAAATGCTTCAATCTCTAATCGACGAAGGTCGTTTGACTGTTGAAGGTGGGGTGTACAAAGGAAAGAAAATAACGTTTCATGATCCTTGTTATTTAGGGAGAGCTAATGAAGTGTATCAGGCACCACGTTCTTTAATCCAAAATTTGGATGCAGAGTTGGTGGAGATGAAACGATGTAAATCCAGAGGTTTTTGTTGTGGTGCCGGTGGTGCTCAAATGTTCAAAGAACCGGAAAAGGGGAGTAAGGATGTGAATATTGAGCGTACAGAAGAAGCTTTGGAGACAAAGCCGGATATTATTGCTACGGGATGTCCTTTCTGTAATACCATGATGACCGATGGCGTTAAGAATAAAGAAAAAGAAGAACAGGTGAAAGTCTTGGATCTAGCCGAGATGATTGCCACAGCAAAAGATTTGTAATATGTGGGTAAATTTTGACGAATTATCTTTAGATAGCAGAGTTTGGGTGTTTCAATCAAATCGGGTTTTAGCAGCCGAAGAGCAAAATTCTATTGATCATCATTTGAAGAGTTTTGTAGCGCAATGGTCAACACATGGTGCTAATATGCACGCTTCGCATGTAATTTTACACAACTGTTTTGTTGTCGTGGCTGCCGATGAACAAAAACAGGCTGCTTCGGGTTGTTCGATAGATTCTTTTACCGCTTTGTTTAAAAAGTTTGGAGAACAATACAGTTTGTCGTTTTTCGACCGGTTTTCTGTTGCTCATAAATCGAATAGCGAAGTTGTAATAAGTGCTCTAAACGACTTTAAAAAGCTGATTAAGGAGGGTGTTGTAACTGAGAATACCATTGTGTTTAATAACCTTGTTGCTACCAAAAAAGAGTTATTGAATACATGGGAACTTCCTCTTAAAGAGTCCTGGCAAAAAAGGTACTTGTAGGTATTAGGTACTAAGTACTAGGTACTAGGTAGGATGAATTTATAATTGAAAACTGTCAATTATAAATCCATGTATTGTTTAAAGGCTCCTTGAAAATACAATTCTGCTTCTTTTTGTATTTGATCTTTCTGTAGAGAATCATTAAAATGATGTTCAATGGTTGTCTGATAATCTTCAGAAAAGGCATAATAACCATCCGGATTTATCAATCCAAAACCTCTGTGGAATGCATAAGGAATAGCTGGTTTAACAGCTGTGTTAAACAGATCTCTACCCCAATGGTAATTTGTATGGTCAGTTTGCAGTTGTTTTAAAAGTGTTGTGCTAATATCAATATGAGATCCCATATGATTATGAATATTTCCCTGGTAGTTCTTTTTTAGAACTTCACCATACCAAAGCATAGGAACTTTAAAGCGTTCTTTTTGTGCAACCCTCCATTCTCTCGGTGAGTTGTGGCTATGATCTGCTACAAAGATGAATAAGGTGTTTTCATACCAATCTTCCTCCTTAACTCGCTTCATGAACGCTCCCAAACATTGGTCTGTGTAAGCCACAGAATTGACATACTTATCGGCTTTACTATTAAAAGATAATTTATGTTCAGCAGGAAAATCATAAGGGGAGTGAGAACTGACTGTAAAGAGCGCACTCATAAAGGGTTGTGGTAAATCTGCTAATTCTTTTTTAAACTGAGAAAATAGATGTTCATCATGCACACCCAATCTGCCGGCAGGTAAGTCCATGTAATTTTCTCGATCTTTTACCAGATCAAATTCTTGAGAAAGTAAATAACTTTTTATGTTTCCAAAAGTAAGTTGCCCACCATAGAAAAAAGAGGAATGGTGCTGTTTTAATGATTTATTCAGGCAAGGTAATTTTCTAGATTTATCTACTTGATTAATAATTGCAACGTAAGGAAATACAGGGAAAGAGGAAAAGATAGATGATATTCCCTGGTCCGAAGTCCAGCCATTGGAATAGAAATTTGTAAAAAGTAGTCCGTCTTTTTCTAATTCTTTAAAATGAGGGGTAATGCCTTTTAAGCCCCCTAAACTCTCAATATTATCTGCCGACCAACTTTCCAGGATAATAAAAACAATGTTGGGGTCTTTTATTTTTAACACAGACATCGTAGTGTCATTTTTGCCTTGTAACAATTCCCTGGTGTATGCCTCAGATTCGTTATCAGAATACTTTTTATAGGGATTCCCTTTAAAGTTGGTTTTACTTTTTAAAATACTTTGTATTACATTCCAGTTTGGGTTTACAGTCACATCATTAAGTATAATGTGTTTAGAGAAATATGCATCACTTGTATTGAGTGGTACATCACCCCAGCCACCCCTGATTACAAGCAAAAGTATTCCCAGTACAATGGGTAGTTTGATTGTCTTTATTAAATGGTTTTTTCTTTCAGCAAAAAAATCTTGATGTACAGCTCTTTTGTAAAGTTTAATAAATACAAAAGCAATGATCAGAGAAAATAAGACGACCATGTAATTATGCAGGCTAGCCGTTAAAAACACCTCGGAAGGATTTTTAATATGACTAATTGCAGTAAAATTTAACTTGGTACTCCATTCTTCATACAGGGCGATCTCACTCCCGATAATTAAAGCAGTAATAAGAATAAAAAAGCTGTTTACAACGAATATGCTTTTACTGATAAAGCGATTGAATTTGCTTTTTACTACAAAAGAGTTTACAAATAATAAAATGACAACTATTACAGATAGGTAAGCAATAAAGGATAGATCAAGTGCAAGTGATTTTGGTAGTATTTGGCCTAATTGAATAAATGAAAAAGAAGAAAATTCCTGATAATAAAACGCAATAAAAAACAGACGATTTATAAAAAAATACAACAGCCAAAAAAATAATAGCTTAACGAAATATTTGATCTTGTTCATTTTCTACTTTTTTACTTACATCCTTTTTATTAACTCTAATATACTTTTGTTATTTCTATTTTATCTTAACAGAATACAAAAAAAAAGGTTGTCTCAACGAGACAACCTTTTTTAATATTATTGATCTAGTCTATCTTCTTAGAAGAATAAGCTAAAGCTAACACCTAAGTTAAAGTCAGTACCTTTAAGGTCATGAGATTCAACGATACGGTCAGCTGAGTTGTATTCTTTGCTTTCTCCGTTCATAAACACTAAGTTCATGTAAGGTTCAACAGCGAAGTGCTCTCTCCAAACAATTGTGTAACCTAAACCTAATTTGAAGTTTAAAGTCTTGTCAGAGTTTTCTACAACTTCATTAACATCTTCCAATGTCGTATTTCCGTTCTCTGTTACATATTGCTCAATTAGTTCCCAAGATTCACTACTTACGCTTTTGCTACTTAAAGCAACTTCAGTAAATAGGTTGTTTGATACATAGTAACGACTGAAAACACCGATCTCAGCTGTACTGTTGTTTAATTCGTATGCTTTTTTGTCTACATTATCACTTTGGAAGTTGATCAATGCACCAATAGCGATACCATCTTGTACAAAGTAACCTACTTTAGGAGTGATAGCAAGAGTTGTCCATTCAGAGTCAGACAATTGGCTACCTGCACCTAACAATACAGTTCCTTTACGAGTTTGTGCATCAGATGTTAGAGCAAAAGCTAATACTGCTGCTAATGAAAGAATAATCTTTTTCATACCTGTTGAAATTAGTTTCTTTGTTATTTTTTTCTTTTTTATTCCGTTTGAAAGCGTGAATTTACTAAAAATTCGAGTATTTCAAAGCATTTGACCATTATTCTTGACTTTCAAGAAATAATTATGCCAATTGTAATTCAAAGGCCAAAGAAAGTAATTTTTTTATTAAAATGT
>Ga0207964_1000525_pt1 | contig 9990 bp, 6 predicted proteins | sample Knorr_S23_td_250_FD_185608 | JGI IMG/M metagenome (GOLD analysis project Ga0207964, IMG submission 185608) | Marine microbial communities from Southern Atlantic Ocean transect - Knorr_S23_td_250_ad_251m_LV_A (SPAdes) (version 2) | ecosystem: Environmental > Aquatic > Marine > Oceanic | place...
ACAAAATCGTTAAAATCAAATTCGTTCTTAGCAATACGCTTTTGAAGTTTACGAGCTTTTTCAGTATCAAATTGTTCTTGTGCTTTTTCAACAAGGGATACCACATCCCCCATCCCCAAAATACGTTCGGCCATACGATCCGGATAGAACACATCCAAAGCATCCATCTTTTCTCCTGTACCGACAAACTTAATCGGCTTATTAACGACCGATTTAATCGTTAATGCAGCACCACCACGAGTATCACCGTCCAACTTGGTCAGAACAACACCATCATAATCCAATCTTTCATTAAAGGCTTTGGCCGTGTTCACAGCATCCTGCCCTGTCATGGAATCTACGACAAATAAAGTTTCCTGAGGATTTACAGCCGCCTTAACTGCAGCGATCTCATTCATCATCTGCTCGTCAATAGCCAAACGCCCGGCCGTATCGACAATAACCACATTATGTCCATTTTGCTTCGCATGTTCTACAGCTGCTTTAGCAATGGCTACAGGATCCTGACTTTCTCTATTCGTAAAAACTTCTACGCCTACCTGCTCAGCAAGAATTTCTAACTGATTAATAGCTGCAGGACGATACACATCACAAGCAACCAGTAAGGGATTCTTAGATTTCTTATTTTTTAAAAATAAAGCAAGCTTACCGGTAAATGTCGTTTTACCCGAACCCTGGAGACCTGCGATAAGAATGACCGAAGTTTTTTCTTCCAAATTAAGCCCTTCCACCTGAGTTCCCATCAGTTCGGTTAGCTCGTCTTTAACGAGTTTTACCATTAACTGACCGGGCTTGAGCGTGGTTAACACATCCTGCCCAATGGCTTTTTCCTTTACTTTTTTAGTAAAATCTTTAGCGATCTTGTAGCTAACATCGGCATCTAAAAGCGCCCTGCGTACTTCTTTTAACGTTTCTGCAACGTTAATTTCAGTAATCTTACCATGACCTTTTAATACCGAAAAGGCTTTATCTAATTTGTCGGATAAATTTTCAAACATCTTCTAAATGATTAGGCTTCAAAAATAATCAATTTACATTCTTTCAGGAACTGTAATTCCCAATAAGCTCATTGCCGAAGTAATGAGCTTCCCTACCATGCCCGACAATCCGATACGAAATGCCTTATCCTGTTCACTATTGGTACCAAAAATAGGCACCTGCTGATAAAACTGATTGTACTCTTTTACCAGGTCGTATGTGTAGTTTGCGATAACAGCAGGACTGCAATCTTTCGCCGCTTCCTGGATGATTTCAGGGTAACGTAATATTACTTTTAACAAATCTTTTTCTTTCGTATGAAGGCTAGACTCGGGCATTACTTCTATTCCCAAATCTGCAGCTCTTCTTTGTAAGGAACAAATTCGCGCATGGGTGTATTGAATAAAGGGTCCGGTATGGCCATTAAAGTCAATGGACTCCGACGGATCGAACAGCATTCTTTTCTTAGGATCTACTTTAAGGATGAAGTATTTTAAAGCCCCCATACCTATCATTTCGTAAACAACCGTCAATTCTTCTTCATTAAAACCCTCTAACTTTCCGAGCTCTTCAGAAATAGATTGGGCAGTAGAAACCATTTCGTTCATCAAGTCGTCGGCATCGACCACCGTACCTTCACGTGACTTCATTTTACCACTTGGCAGATCCACCATTCCATAAGAAAGATGGTGACAGTCATTTGCCCAAGAATAACCTAAACGATTCAATATTTTGAAAAGGACATTAAAATGATAATCCTGCTCATTTCCAACGGTATACACCATTTTATTGAAGTCAAAATCTAAGTATCGTTGAATGGCAGTACCAATATCCTGAGTCATGTAAACGGCTGTTCCATCACCCCGTAAAAGCAATTTATGATCCAGCTTTTCATCGGTCAGATCCACCCAAACAGAACGATCTTCTTTCTGATAGAAGATTCCTTTTTCGAGTCCTGAATCCACATATTGTTTTCCTAAAAGGTAGGTTTCACTTTCGTAATAATTAGCATCAAAATCAACGCCAAGACGTTTGTAGGTGGAATCGAATCCGGCATACACCCATTGATTCATCATTTCCCAAAGAGCAACTACTTCTTCATCTTTTGCTTCCCACTTGCGAAGCATATTCTGAGCTTCACTCAAAAGCGGTGCTTCTTTTTTCGCTTCCTCTTCGGTTTTTCCTTGAGCAACTAAAGCCTCGATTTCTTTTTTGTACTCCTGATCGAAGCGCACATAGTACTTCCCTACCAAATGATCGCCCTTCATTCCGGATGTCTCAGGCGTTTCTCCTTCACCAAATTTTTTCCACGCCAACATGGACTTACAGATGTGAATTCCACGATCATTGATGATCTGAACTTTCTTAACACGCTTGCCACTGGCCTTAATGATCTCTGCAACAGAATAACCCAACAAATTATTGCGGATGTGACCTAAATGCAGCGGCTTATTTGTATTTGGTGAAGAATACTCAACAATGGTCAAAGGATCTTCATCACTTGCTGTTAAGCGTCCATAATCTTCTGTTTGACATGCTCTAGCATAGGTTTCCAGCCAATAAAATTCTGAAATTACCATATTCAGAAAGCCTTTCACTACGTTGAATTTCTCAACACAATCAATATTATTCACTAAGTAGTTCCCCAGATCTTCGGCAGTTTGCTCAGGTCCTTTCTTTGCAAAACGTATCACAGGAAAAACCACCAAAGTAAGATCACCCTCAAACTCCTTGCGTGTGGTCTGAAAATTTACCTGATTTTCAGGTAAATCAGCACCATAAAGTTCCTTTACGGCTGCAATAATTGGATGAAGTAATCGTATTTCTAAGTCTTTCATTTCCTCTATGCGTTTTTAGGCAAAAATAGTTCTGCCATCATGCAGCGAGCACTCCCACCACCACAAGCTTCTATCGTATCTAAAGAGCTGGAAAGTATTTGGCAATGCTTTTCAATTTGTTTGATTTGCCCGGAATCTAATGACTGGTGTGCTGAAGTCGACATGACCATAAATTTCTCCCCGCTTTTACTTTGTACCTGCATCATATTTCCTGCAAATCGATGCTTTTGAGCTTCACTTACATAAATTACGTCTTTTACTGTGGCTTCTAAGCTATCCACCAGAACTTTTCTTTCTGCTTCATCATCAATCGTATCGGCACACAAAACAGCGAGGTCTTCACCTAAAGACATCATGACATTGGTGTGATAAATGGGCAAACGCTTATCATCTACCGTTTGATTTGAAATAAAACTTATCGATTTGTAGCCAAACTTATCACAAAAATCTTCTAAAACTTTAACATCTGTTCTTAAAGATAACGCTGCATAAACGATCTTGTTTACACGATCCAACAACATGGATCCCGTTCCTTCTAAAAAACGCCCTTCACTTTCATAATGGGTGAAATCAACAACTTCATTAATCACAAAATTGTATTGCTCCTGTAAAAGTATTAGAATATCTTTTCTACGTTCTAAACGTCGGTTTTCTGCGTACATCGGATACCATCCTACACGACCGTCCTGATGAAAGGAGATCCAGTTATTTGGAAAAATTGAGTCCGGGGTGTCATTCTCCGAGGTATCTTCTACCACAACAACTTCTACACCTTTAGCCCTCAACTTTTCAACAAAAACATCAAATTCATGACAAGCCTGTGCTTGTACCTGATCGGCACTAAGCCCTTCCAATACTTGCTGATAATAATTATTTGCCGCAGTTTGCTCATTAAAACGAAAAGCAACCGGGCGGATCATCATGATGCTTGAAGTCACCTGTTTAGCCATTGTGTTTTCTTCTTAATGGCAATGTTGAACATCTTAATGAACCTCCCATTTTAGAAATTTCAGCATATGGGATCTCTTCAACGATAAATCCACGCATGCGCAACTCATCATTTAAACGAGTAGATCTCTTTTCTGAAACAATCACTTCCGGATTGATAGAAAATAAGTTGGAGTTCATATAGTACATTTCTTTTTTGGTGATCTCAATAATATTTTCTTCTCCAAAATAATCTACTAAAAACTGCACATCTTCTTTATGCTTAAAACCACCCGGATAAATTACAGCCTGCCCCTTGCCTATGGGCTGAAAGCAACAGTCTAAATGCAAGGCATTATCGCGTGGATCTACATCCGATTTATTCAATTCAAAGGATACAACAGTCCGCTCCGGGAAAGTTCTTTGCAGAAACTCCACCCCGGCATAATTGGTACGGGCAACGGTATATTTCTGAAAATCTTTTTCATCAGAGACACCCACAAAAATGCAGTCATCCCAAGGCATTACATCTCCTCCTTCAACAGACGCTCCTTCAGGCATCTTAACAATCAAATTTGGATCGATCTGATCAACGATAGCAGATATGGCCTGAAACTCGCGAGCTCTTTTATCTAAAATATTAGGAATAATAAATTTATCATCGATCACAAAAGCAATATCTCTGGAGAAAATCTGATTGTAATTTTTGATGTTCTCAGGACGATAAACCTCAACATTGTATTTCTCAAAAACAGCATTAAAGGCATCCATCTCTTTTATGAGGTCATTTTCAAGCGGAAATGTGCCTGCTTTAATATGCTCTTTAGACTTTGGATCATAAGCTTCTTCAAAACTCGGTTGCCCACCAAAATCCTCAGCAATTCCAAGCACTACAGCTTCTAAAAGTGCTGTCTCATCTTTAACTAATATAGGAAGTTTACGCATTGTTTATTTCTAATAATCCGCAAAGTTAATAGAATCCTTTGGTCATGCATTATTTCAACAAATAAAATAAATATTTAAAAGACTTTGACGATGACTTTACACCGTCATACTTTATACCAAAATACCAACCTACTAATGTACTAACAAAGTTGTCATACAGTCATGCTGTCTTGCAGTCCTGCAGTCAAAAAGTTTTACCCTTCGACAAGCTCAGGATGACAATTAATCATTCATAATTAGAAGCTGACTTCTGTCTACTGACTCTTACTTCCTATTTCCTACTCCCTACTAACGCATTAACGTACTTAAAGTCCAAAATGTTTTTCAGCCATGGCCATTACCTCATCGCCAATAGCCAAACAGGCCGTTGCTGCGGGTGAAGGAGCATTTAACACATGAATACTTCGATCTTGATATTCGATTTTGAAGTCATCAATAACATCTCCGCTATCACCTAGTGCCATAGCACGAACGCCGGAACGTCCGGGTTTTATATCGTCCATGGTTAAACCGGGACACATACGCTGAAGTTGTTTTAAAAATAATCGTTTTGAAAAGGCTCGCTTGTATTCATTTAAACCAAAACGCCAATGTTTAAAAAATAACTTCCAGGTACCTTTGTAAAGTAAAGCTTCTACTGTATCAATAAGGTTAAAATCTGTTTTCCCGTAGCCTTCACGTTTAAAAGTAAAAACTGCATTGGGCCCACATTCAATGGTGCCGTCGGTCATACGCGTAAAATGAACCCCTAAGAATGGGAATTCCGGATTGGGCACCGGATAAACTAAATTCCTGATCTTCTTCATGCCCATTTCCGTCAAATCATAATAATCGCCACGGAAACCTACAATCCGCATATCTAAATTTACCTTGTCTTTTCGTGCCAGACGATCGGAATGTAATCCACCACAAAAAACTAAATAACGCGACTTGTATGCACCTAAATTGGTATAAACTTTAGATATCTCGCCCTTTTCTAAATGTTTTACCTCGCAATTCGTAATAATTTCAGATTCCGGATTGATGCCCCTGATCAATTCAGCCAGCTTCATGGTAACCCCTTTAAAATCTATGATCCCGGACTCAGGAACCCAAAGCGCTTTTATTCCGTCTATGTAAGGCTCTATCTCCTTAATGCGAGCTTTATCAATGACCTCAATTCCTACAAGACCATTTTTAATGCCATTTTCACGGATCTTCTCCAATCGGGGTAACTCTTCTTCATGTGTAGCTACCACAATCTTTCCACACACGTCATGTTCAATGTCATAAGCTTTAGCAAAAGCAACAAGTTGTTTTCTACCATTCACGCAATTGTTTGCTCTGTACGAACCGGGACGATAATACAAACCAGAGTGAATAACTCCGGAATTCCTTCCCGTCTGATGGGATGCCAGACGATCTTCCTTCTCTAATACTGCAAGAGTTAAATGTGGATATTTATTCTGTAATTTATATGCAGTGGCTAATCCGACAATCCCTCCTCCAACTATAGTAATATCATAAACCTTTGATAATGGCATCGGTATTTTGTTTTTTTTGTAAAAATACAATTGCTTACTTAAAAACAGGATTTTTAGCAAATAGAATTAATAGCTGAAAAAACTTGTAACACTACCACGATGATTTTTTTCAGAATAAAAATTGGTTAAAATATAAATAAATAATGCTATATATAATTTTATTATTATATATTTGCCCTGCCGAGGGTTCTAAGATAAATTCTAGACTACATTCTTAACGATAAGGAGTTATCTTCGAAGAGTTAATCAGTTCTTAGGACTTTTTGGCAGCTCTGAAGGGGTAACTCCGCTTGCAATTAACTTTCTGGTTATGTTAAAATAAGATTAGAAAGAGTAAGGAAATAACCCGACACAAGTTTCAACCTATAATTAGATATACCAATCCTAATATTTAATAACAGACTCGCTACCCCCACCTAAAAATGTTTGACTGAAAACAAAAAGTGTAGTACTATTTATTTTATAAATAAAATGATTTTCGATTATGCCAAAAGAAAATTATAATAAATTATGCTATATATTAGTACTACACTTATTTTATTTAAACCGAACCTTAAGGTTTTCACTAAGATTTCTTCCTAGGTATTACTTTTGAAAAACAAACTCCCTTTGGCTTGAGTATTCTTAATTGATAACCCTACCCGGGAAATAAATCTCCAACACCATTAAAGCTCCATTCCGGTAAGGCATTATCTTTAATACTCATGATCTTATCATTAATAGCATCAAACATTACTATTAACAAGAATGCAGGTTTTAGAGCAAGTTGTTAAAATCTATTTTATTTAAATCAACTTATGTTTATGGAACATAAACTCGATAAAATCTTTTTTAAAATACGGCCCAAGAGGTATTTCAGTATTATCCAATCGAATACTTTTTATGTTAAACTTTGTCACGTATTTTATATTTACTGCATACTTGCGATGGCATTGGATAAAGTTTTTGTCCAACTTTTCCAATAGTTTATCAAAAGAAACATTTACCCGAAGACTCTTATCTTTAAGAAACACCTTTGTTCTCCCTTTCAATCGCTCCAAATAAACAATATCATTAATGTATACGCTGTGGAAAGTCCCCCTGCCTGTTTTTAGTATTAAATTCTGCATAAGAATATTTTTTGGATAAAAAATTCATTTTACCCTGCTTAGTTTTTCCCCTAATAATTTATGATGTGATTTAAATGCGATATTTCGCTCAACTACACCTTAGGGGGTTAATTAATTGAAATTCAGATGAAATAAGCCGAGTAAGCTTTTAACTTCCCTGAAACAGATCTCCAAACCACCTGAAAACCGCAAACATCTGTTAATCAATTATATACATGGGAAATATAGACATATAAGATCCCTTACCAATAGAAATTTAGTTAACGGTAGGTATAATTGAGTTAACGGTAACTGTGGAATAATTCCGAAAAATTTTTGACCATGTAAAAAAAACACCCCTGTCACTTCGTGACATCCCTACCTTTACCACCTGCATGTAAATCTAAGAGCTTCGAATTGTAATAGTATTATAAATCAACATGTTGGAGCATTTTTTAGTATCTTTAAATAAAAGGCACTTAATGATCTTATCCATAAAACCAATCCAACTTGCCTCATTAACTTTACTGTGTTTTGTAACGTTCATAGCTGATTCACAGAACTATAATTTTACAATTCCGGACTCAACGCAAAGAGAAATGCCAATACTGGGACTTAATGGTAATACGGTACGTGGTCCATCCTGGATAAATTCAGAATTCAATGACTCTGTAGCAACGATGGCTCCGAAACTACTGCGCTATCCTGCGGGCAATATGTCGAACTATTGGGACTGGGAAACAGGCTGGTTTTACAATCAGGCCCATTTAGATACAGTTTTGGGAGATACCGTATATACCATGAAGGATTCATGGTACACTTTCGATACAATCGATATAAGACCAATTACATTTCACAATGCACTTGAGCAGATTGATGCGCAAGGAATTTACGTAATGAATATGATGAGTTCAAGTTTGGAAAAGCAAATCAGTGACCTTGAACAAGCCCTAAACATAGGCTTAAGTATTGATCGGATAGAATTGGGCTCAGAATTTAACCACGGCAATGATTTTGTAGCCTATAAGTATCCCACTGCAGGAGACTACGCTCGAGAGGCTGCGCTATGGGCAGATGAAATACGTACTTTATTACCCCAAGTGGAAATTGCAGTAGTTGCCGGAAATAGAGGAGATGGAATACGTACTTTATTACCCCAGGCGGAAATTGCAGTAGTTGCCGGAAATAGAGGTTCCCCGGGCGACAGGGGCTACAATTGGAATGACAGTCTCTACACATATTGCCCTGATGTTGATGCTTTGATATGGCATTTATATTTGTATTTAAACGACGATGACTCTTTATATAGCGATAAGCAAGTTCTTGCCTACCCCTTTTATAAAATTCCTTTATATGAAAACTGGAGAGCTTTTAAGGATGACAATCCCGATTTAGCTGACTATCAAGTTTGGGTAACCGAGTACAATATGTTTGATAAGTCAAATGATAAAATCTTCTCAAATAGTTGGGCTCATGTGCTATTCCTGGCCGGAATGAATAACAACTTTCTTAAGAACAATAAAACAAGCATGCTTATTCAACACAATGTGAGTGGCTTTACTGAATTTGATGCAATTAACTGTCAGAGTAACGCGAACTTTAGTAAGAGAGCTCCGGGCATCTCCAGCCTTATATGGAATCAGCTAACTGAGGGTATGCAAAGCTGTAAACAGATTTTGTTTGACCCCTCGTACAATGACACTGTTAACTATACAAAAGACAATGGAATTACTGTAAATATAGAGTACCCAAAAGCTTTTGGCTGGTTGTTTGAAAACGAGTCATCTGCTGCTGCATTATTTACAAACCTGTCACAAGACTCTATTTATGTGAATATTGACCCATGGTTTAATAGCGATGTAAGCTGGGAAAAATGGACCGCTAATTCGCTTCGTGATCGATTTGATAGCTCAGGGGAGCTTTATTTAGCAACAGATACAGCAAAGCAAGCGGTACTAATCCCACCCTATTCTATTTGTACTGTAAAACCTGCTACGTCAAGCCCTGTAAGCGCACAGCAAATTATAGAGCTTCAACAAGGGTGGAATATGATATCCTCTTATGTACTTCCAACAAATCCTAATCTAGACACCATAGTTCAAGACATCAGTAGTAATATTATAATACTGAAAGATCAGCTTGGCCAGGCATACATACCCAATCATGGCTTTAATGGTATTGGTCAGTGGAATTCTTTACAGGGCTATCAAATAAAGGTCAGCAATTATTGTGAACTTAGTATTCAAGGAGAAGTGATTCCAACGCAAACCACTCTTGTTAGCTTACCGGCAGGCTGGAGTATCATGCCCTTTCTAGCACAAGATATTATTAACTCTCAGCTGCTTCTAAATCCTATAGTTGAGAATATTTTTATCCTAAAAAACTACCTGGGTAATATAATTATACCAGATTATAATTTTTGGGGGATAGATTATTTACACCCTGATCAGGGCTATTTAATTAAAACCTATCAGAATACTGAATTTTACTATCCTGAAAATTAATGCACATGTATTACAACTCAATTACTGCAGAAAAATTAGAGTTTTTGATGCTCTTTTATTTTTACAATTAGCTCGGTTGTTTCGCTATAGTCTACCTCGGTTGACTTTGCAATCGCAATAGCTATATTAGCTTGAAAAATATTTTTTTCAGCTGTTAGTTGAATTTGCGGGATTTACTTTCCGATAC
>Ga0207964_1000527_pt1 | contig 9963 bp, 11 predicted proteins | sample Knorr_S23_td_250_FD_185608 | JGI IMG/M metagenome (GOLD analysis project Ga0207964, IMG submission 185608) | Marine microbial communities from Southern Atlantic Ocean transect - Knorr_S23_td_250_ad_251m_LV_A (SPAdes) (version 2) | ecosystem: Environmental > Aquatic > Marine > Oceanic | place...
CCATCGTCCCAGTTGATGGAACACTTTTTCCTGTGCTTTTTCTCGAATCGAGCAGGTATTTAAGAGAAGGATATCCGCTTCATCGGCATTTTCTGTCGCTACCATATTGTGGCTCTCGCCCAACAAATCTGCCATGCGCGATGAATCGTATTCATTCATCTGGCAACCATGGGTCACAATATGGAGTTTTTTCACCGATTCAGTTGCCATAGCGTCCAAGTTTAAGTGTGATTGGTTAAGGAACTTGGCATTATAGCTTTACATCATTAATTGGCAATATTATCCGCTTAAATTATGGTATGATTGCCGCCGTTTTTTTTATTAGAATACATGTGATACTCAATGATAAATGATCCTATTTACAGAATTACTTTCTTGAACCAAGGTCAAGTTTACGAAATATATGCTAAACAGGTATTTCAGAGTGAACTTTGGGGTTTTCTGGAAGTAGAGCAGTTTGTGTTTGGTGAGCGGTCAAAAATGATTGTTGACCCTGCTGAAGAAAAGCTAAAGAGCGAGTTCTCATCGATAAAGAGAAGTTTTATTCCGATGCAGTCGATCGTGAGAATAGACGAAGTTGAAAAGGAAGGTGCGTGCAAGGTGTCAGAGGCACCTCAGGGTGGCAATATTAGTCCTTTTCCCTTTCCCAATGTGGCTGGGGCTAAGCCGGTAAAAGAATAAGAAATGTTCAGTCAGTCAATCATTTTGTATCGGCAAATTCTTTTCCGATCCACTAATCGTTGGGTGGGCATTTAAATAAGCCATAAACAGTCTCCACGGTGTATACTTTACATTAGTGTATGGTAAGGTTTTGTTATAAATTTCCGTGTTGAGCAGTTGCTCAGCATGGCAACTGTCAGAGTATGAGTTATGTTGGAACAGCAGGCGTTAAAATTACTGCCCTTCGAATTTGCTCGAGTCAATCGAGTGATTGTGGATAGCGAGCAAGAACAGCTGCTGGTTGGTCCGTCTGCCCCGCTTTGGGCGGTCGCTGAAGTCAGTCGCGTGACTGGGGCCAAGTTGCCAATGACCCATTTGGAAGAGACCGAATTTGATGCGCTGCTCAGCCAAATCTATAGCGGCCGCTCTGGAACATCCGAAGCAGTGATGGAGGATATTAAGGACTTTGTGGATATGGAGTCTGCTGCTGCTGATCTAGAAGATGTCAGTGATCTTTTAGATGCGGAAAATGATGACGCGCCTATCGTGCGGTTGCTCAATGCCGTACTGACAGAATCTCTAAAAGAAAATGCCTCAGATATTCATATAGAGCCCTATGAGAAAGAGGCATTGGTGCGGTTTCGTCTAGATGGCGTACTCAGGACAGTGCTATCGCCTTCAGTGCAAATTGCCCCGCTATTAATATCGCGCATTAAAGTCATGTCCAAGCTGGATATTGCTGAAAAGAGATTGCCCCAAGATGGCCGCATGAGTGTGTTGCTGGGCGGTCGCAGTATTGATTTACGTGTCTCCACAATGCCATCTAGTCACGGTGAGCGGGTGGTTATGCGTCTGCTGGATAAGGATGCCGGCAAGCTTAAGGCGCAGCAACTGGGTATGCCGCAGGATACGAAAGAAGAATTGGATCAGCTGATCTCTAGGCCCCATGGAATTATTCTGGTGACTGGCCCCACAGGTTCGGGAAAGACCACAACACTCTATGCCGCATTGCAGCAAATGGACCGTCAGCAACGCAATATTATGACGGTGGAAGATCCAGTGGAATATGACCTTCCAGGGATCAGTCAAACACAGATTAACCTTCGTGCTGGGATGACCTTTGCGCGTGGGTTGCGAGCCATTCTTCGCCAAGACCCAGATGTTATCCTGATAGGTGAGGTTCGCGATGGCGAAACCGCAGAAATTGCAACTCAGGCCAGTCTTACAGGTCATTTAGTCTTATCGACGCTGCATACCAATACGGCGGCTGGTGCTATTACTAGGTTGCAAGATTTGGGTGTCGATAGTTTCCTGTTGGCTTCCACTGTGAGAGGGATTATTTCCCAGCGTCTAATGCGCAGATTATGTATGGAATGTCGCAAAGAGGTCCCAGTTGATGAGTACCACAGCAGTCTATTAAAATTATCAAAAGGCGCCTCAATTTTTGAATCGCAGGGCTGTGAAAAATGCAACAATACCGGGTTTATTGGTCGTCAGGCGTTATTTGAATTGGTAACGGTAAGCGCGGAGTTGCAGTCCCTGATTCATGAAAATGCCGGCGAAATTGAGTTGGAGCAGTCAATCCGACAGCAGGTTCCAAGTATCCGTGAAGCAGGGTTTAACCTCGTGCGAGAAGGGGTGACCACGGTAGAAGAAGTGCTTCGAGTTACGAGCGTGTAAGCGGCATGCCTACCTTTGATTATTCAGCTTATAATAGTTCCGGCAAGCTTGTAGATGGCGTGGTGTCTGCTGATTCTGAGCGTCATGCTCGGCGGCTTCTAAAAGAAAAAAAACTGCTGCCATCAAAACTCACTGAGGTTGCGAAATTATCACCTAAATCTAAATTGGGTAGACGTTCTCGGGTCAATGAGTTTGACCTATCACTTGTGTTACAGCAGCAGGCCATACTGATTCAGTCGGGTTTACCCCTTGAAGACGCAATGCGCATGACCATTGAGCAGGCTGAGACCGATCGTCAGAAAAGAATGGTAGAAAGTTGGCGTTCAGAAATTATTGAGGGGCGAAGTTTCTCCGAAGCCATGCGTCGCTCACCTTACAAGATTCCAGAAAGCGTACTTGCCGGGGTTGGTGTTGGTGAAGAGAGTGGTCATTTACATACTGTTTTAATGCGTCTGGCTGAAGATATTGAGACGAGCGCTGAAAATCGAAAAACCGTCACTAGGGCGCTAATTTATCCAGCGACACTTCTCGGTGCCTCTATGTTGGTGGTATCAATGATGATGGTCTGGGTTGTGCCTAAGATAACCGCCATCTTTATTAGCTCTAATCGCGAATTGCCAACCATTACAAAAATTATTATTGCGATCAGTGAATTTACCCAACAATATGGTTTATTTGTGCTGTTGATTGCGATTATTCTGGGGGTGGGTTCGTCCTTACTGCTACGAAATCCTGAGCGCAAAAAACGTTGGCATCAGGTTATTTTGGGGATGCCAGGATTGGGGCGTTGGACAACCATGGCTAATGTTGCCGATTGGTCGCGAAGCCTAGGGGTGTTGCTTGGCAATGGTGTGCCGGCATTAGCCGCACTTAAAATATCCTCTGCGGTGGTAAGTAACCTTCATCTGCGAAGCAAAATGGAGCAGGTAACGGAAAGCATGCGTCGTGGGACTAGTTTGCAGAAAGCGTTAGAAGAGAATCAGGTAGGTAGTGGTTTCCTAATCCATATGGTGGGTAGCGGAGAGGCTTCAAGTGAATTAGATAAGATGTTGATACGGGTGTCCGAATACTATTCACTGCGCTTGGCTAATGCGGTTGAGGTATTCCTAAAATTAATTAATCCAGTGCTTATTATCTTTATGGGTGGCATTATTTTGTCGGTAGTTGCGGCAGTTATGTTGCCAATTATGGATATGGGAAATATGGTTTAAAGACTGGTTAAATTTTACAATTTGACAGTAAAAAGAGTACAAAAGAGGATCGATAATGAAAGCGTGTAATAAAAGAAAACAAGCAGGGTTTACTCTGATTGAAATGATGGTTGTAGTTGCCGTAATTGGTCTGCTTATAGCTATGGTTGGGCCTAGAGTTTTCAATCAGGTTGAGAAGGCAGAGCGAACTAGAGTCGCCCAAGACATTAGAGTGGTGGAGAATGCGCTTAAATTTTATCGCCTTGATAATTTTCGATATCCAACACAGGCGCAGGGTTTAGAGGCGTTGGTTACAGCGCCCTCTGGTTCGGATAATTGGAACGGACCCTATTTGGATGCGGTGCCCAATGATCCGTGGAAAACCCCTTATTTATATGCAAATCCAGGTAATCGAGGAAAAGACATAGATGTCTTCACCTATGGAGCCGATGGTGTGTCTGGTGGTGATGGCTCTAATAAAGATTGGGGCAATTGGAATGTCCAGTAAACAGTGCTGAGTCAATAATATTTAGTAGGGATCAATTTTGTTAAGTAATCGCTGTCACCAACAGGGCTATACGCTGATAGAAATTATGGTGGTGATCGCCGTTCTTGCGCTGATAGCAACTATAGCTGTTGGGTCCATCAATCAAACGCTGAATAGGCGGTATGCCAGTGAGGCGGAAAAATTATCCATCTGGCTTAATCAGCTAGCTGATTTTTCTGTTATGCAGGGAGCTGCTTTTGGTGTGCTCTCCAAGGTCGACGAAAAATCAAAGCGTATTACTCAGTTAAGCGCTGTTATATATTATCGAAATCAGTGGGTTGAAGTCTCTTTCCCTGAGCCTTATGAGCCTGGTGAAGGCGCCATGATTAAATGGCTAATGGATGATTCGGATAAACAGCCACTGGTCTATCAGCAAGCGGCATTACCTACGCGGGAAGAGCTTCAGGGAGGCGATAAGCGCTCCGCTAAAGATGAGGATGATTTTATAGAGCCGAGCTTGGCTTTTTTGCCTGATGGCTATGTAGAGCCAGAGGGAGTGGTTGAGCTGAGCTACAAAGGCTATGAGATGAGCTATAGTTATTACTGGGATAGTGATAACTTGCGTATTAAGATGGAGAAGATAAAAAGGTGAGGCATGTGAACCGCGGGTCAGGTTTCACTTTGATTGAGGTCGTAGTTGCTCTGGCGATTCTCGGGTTGGTTCTGGGGGGTGCTATTTCCACTGTCCATCAGTATGCCGATCAGCGCGGTCATTTAAGTGACAAGCTGTTTAGTTCTCAGGTTGCGTGGAATGTTTTGTTAGAGCAATATCGGTATTCCGAGGGTTGGGTTGCTGGTTCTGAGCGATCCAGTAAAGCTAATAAAGGCGAGCAGCGTCAGTATGGACGAGACTGGAATTGGAGGTTGGGAGTTAAGCCTGCAGTAGGTAAAGATTTATATCGCTATGAGGCAAAGGTAAGCCCTGTAGGTAGCGATCGCATAACAAGCTCCCTGTCTGTTTATATTATTGAGGATTAGTTGTGAGTTTAATTAGATCCTTGAATCAAGCGAATCAATCCAAATATCAGTGTGGTTTTACGTTAATTGAAACGCTGGTTGCCCTGTCGCTACTGGCGATTATTTCATTGATGTCCTATCAGGCAATTGAAGTGGTTATTGGTGCTGATGAGCGCAGTCGTGCCAAGCAAGCTGGCGAGACGGAGATTCAAAGAGCTTGGCAAATTATTCACCGCGATCTAATGCACCTAAGGAATCGCCCTTTTAAAGACGGACTGGGTGGTCGTGAGTTGGCGTATTACACTGATGGCAGCGATTTTGGCGTGCATTTTAGCCGTGGCGGCGGGCCCATGGTAACGCCTAACCCCAGTGGTATTAGAAGAGTCTATTATGATCTTAATGATGAGCGGCAACTTATTCGTCAATCATGGGGCATAACCGAGTCTATTAGATACAGCGAGGGTGTTACCCTAGTTCTTTTAGAGGGTGTAGATGAGGTTTTATTCGAACATTTAGCGGCTAATAACATGTTTACCCCTGACTGGCCGCCGCCAAAAGTGAGTAAATCTGACCCCTTACCCAAAATGATTCGAGTTGTGATTAAGCTTGAAAATGGTGTTGAAACATCAAGGGTGTTTTTGGGGGTAAGTCCTTCATGAAACTATCTTTCTCTCGTCAATCCGGTGTCGCCCTAATTGCGGCGTTGCTATTAATGACCAGCATTGTGTTTATTTTGGGTAATATTTTTTATCGCCACCAAATTAATGTTGCTCAGGCGACGCTTTCTATTCATCAAGATCAGGCATTTCTTTTGGCGCTGAGTGCAGAGAGTTGGGCTAGACAGTTATTGGATGAAGATTTAGTCGATTCTAAGGCGGATCATTTCGAAGAGTTATGGGCTCAGGCTATACCGGCGATGCCGGTTGATGGCGGGCTGGTAAATGGTTGTATTTCAGATCTTCAAGGCCGATTTAACTTAAATAGTCTGTTATATAAAACGCCAACGGAATTAAGAAATGCCCTAGGTGGCGTAGAAAGTAGCTATGCCAAAACTTGGAATAACCTTTTGCGCTATTTAGATATGCCGGTTTTCCCGGGGCGTGTTGAGACCATTGTTGACTGGTTGGATGGCAATTCTTCAAAGATTGGTCCAGATGGTGCTGAACAGGATGAATATGCCGGCAATATGCCGCCGCGAATGATAGCTGACTCGCCGATGGTCGAGCCCAGCGAGTTGGCCTCAGTGGTGGGTTATGAGGTTTTTGAAGTGCAGAGATTAATGCCCTGGGTAACGGCACTACCTATTCGCAGTATTCCGGGGAGTCCATCAGTCCCTGTCAGTGTCAATATAAATACCGCCTCCGAAGAATTGCTACTGGCTTTGGGGGATAATTTAGATATGCAGTTTAGGGATACGATTATTGCCAATCGACCCTTTGATGAATTGGTCGATTTATATGATCAGTTAGCTTTTGATTTAGCTTTGCCGGTGAATGATATTAAGCGCCGCTGGCCCGACACATTGGTGAATGTGTCGTCAAATTATTTCCAGCTGTATATTGAGGTTATGCTCGGCGAAGCAAGAATTGAAGTAAGAAGTATTATAATGCGCAGTTCTAATGCAGATTCGGTTATAATCTCAAGAGACTTAACTACCGTGCCAGCTAGTGTCGATAAAAACAGCGCTTCAGTGTTGTTGGAGAAGCTGTTGGCAGGTGCCGAATCTGATAAAGAATCAGAAGAAATAATAGATGATCAGCAGGTGTTGCCTGCTTGCTTAATGATTGGGGCCTAAAATGACACTGCCAGTGGATCATATTCACAACCTTGATAGCTATATCACCAATGAGGGTGAGGCCTTTGAGTCGGTGGCAGATTCTGATTTGGTCACCATGGATCTCTGGGTGCCATCTGAATATATCACTATGCATCTTATCGATCCGCCTTCAGCGCCCAAGCGCAAATGGGCTGAGCTTATTCCTTGGATGCTTGAAGATAGACTGTTGCAACCTATCGAAGAAATGCATTTTGTGGTTTGTGGCCAGAACGCCGAGGATCAGCTACAGATTTTGGTTGTCAGTCAGTTAGATATCCAGAATTGGCAGCGAGTGGCTAAAAATTCAGGTGTTGTGGCGCACTCGATGTATCCCGATTATATGGCATTGCCCTACGAAGCGGGGCGGATTAGTGTTGGCTGGCGCGACGGTATCTATCTCGTGCGTTATGGTGCAGTTGATGGGTTTGCTGCCAGTCCAGATATGGCTTGGTCAATGATTGATTCAATACTTGAGGAGGACGAAACTCTTAGGGTCTCGCTATCAATTCCCGATACTGCGCTAGTGCCGCAGCAGATAGCTGAATCTGCAGATATCAATGATTCAGAGCTTGATTGGCAATTCTCTCAGTTGCCCAAGCAGTGCAATCTACTCACGGGAGGATACAAGGCAACATTCTCAACGGATACTCTGCTTACATGGCTTCCGGCGGCATTGCTGGGGGTGATATCGGTTCTGCTATCAGTCATGTATATACAGATCGCTAGCGCCAATATAACAGATCAGATCAGCCAGCTGGAAAATCGTCTGACACAGGGCTATTCGCGTTTATTTGAAGGGCGAAGACCGGCCCCTGAAAAGGTGAGGGCTGAGGTAGATAAGCATATATTATCATTGGCTTCTCAGCATAAGGGCTTGCAATCAGAACCTATGGCTGGACTGTTGGCGTTAAACAAATTAATGAAGGGCTGTGGCTGTCAGCTGAGTACGCTTAATTTTACGGAAAATGCATTAGTGATGCAGATCGAGAATGGTTCAGCGCTTAAACAGCGCAGGCTTAATATTTCAGGCTACCGCGTTGGGATTACTCAGCAGGCTGGTGAGGATGAAAATGCTATAGAGCTGCGATTAACCCCCAATAAGACGGGAGTGAATCAATGACAGATTTTATGGCAGTTATCTCAGATTTTCTGACTGGCTTGGAGCCGCGTGAGAGGTTATTTTTAAAGCTGGGGTCCGCAGTTTTGACGCTTGTATTCTTGGTGCTCCTCCTTCTGCCAGGCTGGGAAACCTACCATCAGTTAAAAAGTCAAAAAGAGGCCCTTGAAACAGATATGCTTTGGTTGCAAGAAAAGCGAGAATTGGTGGCGGAGTTAGTCAATAACTGCCCCAAGGTACGTCAGCGAGAAGATAACGATAAAGCAGATATTATTAAGTTGGTTCGGCGCAATCAGTTAGAGGTTCAGACCACGGTAGAAAAAGAGCATCTTATTTCCCTTACTATCACTGGAAGCAAGAGCAATCAGTTTTTAAAATTGATGCATCAAATTGCTTGCCGAGGATTTATATTGGGTAAGGTTGTGCTCAATGCTGAAGACGATGATTTATCGAAAATAAAAGCAACGTTTGAGGTTAAGCGTGTTAACTAAGTTTTTAAATAAGGTTGGAATGCAAGCAGCTCAATTGGTGCCTTTGTTGCTATTGAGCTTGCTATGTCTAGCGCTGCTCGCTGCTGTGCTGATGGAAAAAATGCAAGAGCAGTCAGATATTAGCGCCATTCGACAGGTGCGAGCTCCCGCTAATATTAACTTTGATTGGTTTGGCGATGTGGTAAAACCTCAGAAAGCGCTCGATTTAGAGAATATTCCTGAAAACTTACCAATGGCTAATATTAATGCCCAATTGTTGGGTATTGTGCTCGCGGGTGATCAATCGACGGCGGCTATAAAGTTCGGTGGCACGAAAGAGGTTGTTCATTTTATTGGTGATAAATTGGACGGTCAGACGAAAATTGTCGATATTCAGAGCTATAGAATTGTTGTTATTCAGGATGGAATCAATAAGCAAATGGTCATGAAGAAACCTGATTCTATCATCGAGCAGACAAAGGATACGACCCCAGCTGGAGCATCGTCTAATAATGGTTTTGCACTGGCTAATATGTTTGGTGCGGTGCCAGTGATGGCTGGAGGAACTACAGGGTTTAAGATTAATAATTTGTCGACCGAGATGCAGTTGTTAGCAGATATCCGTGAAGGAGATGTCGTCATTGGGGTGGATGGGGCATCAATGCGCGATATAATGGCAGATCCTAGTAGCTGGCTGAAGTTTAGTGCCTCTACCAATTTACCGGTTACACTTTTGAGAGAGGGTGAAAAGCAGATTATTTATATCAATGCTTCTAGTCTATCGGCTAAAATGATGCCCAACTTAGGATTTAAGCCCTAATATGAATATTAAAATTAATAGATGGTTAAAGTATATGAAAGTGGGTCAATTGAGAAAATGCTCAGGTCTTGTGAAATGGGGCGCTACGCTACTTATTTCACTGGGTTTTGTTGTTGAGGCATTTGCTGCAGATTTGGTAAAAATCAATTTTCGTGATGCGGATATACGCAGCGTTATTGAAAGCGTTGCTGAAATTACTGGTGAATCCTTTGTTCTCGACCCAAGAGTAAAAGGTAAGGTAACCATTATTTCGCCTGAGACCATTGATAAGTCGCTGCTCTATGAAGCAATTCTTTCCGCAATTCAGGTACAGGGCTATCAAGCGATCCGCGACGGTGCTGTTACTAGAATAGTGCCGTTTAACCAGTCATTTAACTTGGCTGGGGGTGGCAATAGTGAGCTGGTAACAGAAATACTAAAGGTCCGTTATGTGCAGGCGGCGACGTTAATACCTGTTTTAAAGCCCCTTATGAGTAATGGTGCGCGAGTTCAAGCTTATAACCAGAGTAATTATCTTGTGGTTTCTGATATTCGCTCGAATGTTAACCGCTTGAAAATGTTACTCAATGAGCTTGATGATCCCGATCAAACAGCCGTTGAAGTAATAGGTCTAGAGCATATTTCTGCGGCTGAGGCTGTTCATATTGCAGGCCAATTAAAACAGTTACAAAAACAAGAATTATCTCTGGTTGAAGATGACCTGAAT
>Ga0207964_1000528_pt1 | contig 9943 bp, 6 predicted proteins | sample Knorr_S23_td_250_FD_185608 | JGI IMG/M metagenome (GOLD analysis project Ga0207964, IMG submission 185608) | Marine microbial communities from Southern Atlantic Ocean transect - Knorr_S23_td_250_ad_251m_LV_A (SPAdes) (version 2) | ecosystem: Environmental > Aquatic > Marine > Oceanic | place...
TTTCGTTGTTTTTTGTGCCAAGTAAAAAAAAAGAAATAAATTTGCACCGCATTTGTCCGATGGTGTAACTGGCAACACGTCTGTTTTTGGTACAGAAGAGTCTAGGTTCGAGCCCTAGTCGGACAACGAATATAAAGCCCCGGTAAGAACCGGGGCTTTTTTCGTCTTTACTTTAAATGTCATTTTGGAGACGAAACACCAAAGATGGGTAACCATTTGCCTCTTATTTTATGATGCTTTCGATTGCTGTGGTGAGTTCTCGAGGGGATGTCGTTATTTTATAAAAGGTTTTCTATTGGTGTTTTGGAAAGAAAAAATGCGTATATTTGCAGTGTATTTATGCTGAAAGATAGGAGGGGACGGAAAGTCCCCTCTTTTTATACTTAAGATATTGAAGGAGAAAGTAGAGCAGTTAATTGCAGAAGGGATTCAAGGAACGGACATTTTTCTTGTCGATTTGACTTTGAGCCCTAGCAATGACATCAAGGTGTTGTTGGATAGCGATACGGGCTTAACCCTAGCCGATTGTAAAAAGGTCAGTCGAGCTATTGAGTTCAATCTTGACCGAGAAGAAGCAGATTTTTCTTTAACGGTTGCATCTTCTGGCATTGGAGAACCCTTGGTTATTCGCCAGTACAGTAAAAACGTTGGCCGTAAAGTGAAAGTAACACTTCATGACGGTGATGTTATAGAGGCTAAAATGACCGCTGCTGATGAGCAATCGATTCAGCTGGAGTGGAAGACTAGAGAAAAGAAACCTACGGGAAAAGGAAAAATTACTATCGTGAATCAACGTACGATAGAACATCGAGAAATAAAACAAACAATAGTGTTAATCACATTTTAAGTGAAGTGAAATGGAGAATTTAGCTCTTATAGATTCATTTGCAGAGTTTAAGGACGATAAGAATATCGACCGAGTTACCCTAATGGGTATCATTGAAGACGTTTTTAGAAACATGATCATCAAAAAGTACGGTTCTGATGATAATTTTGACATTATCGTAAATCCAGACAAAGGAGATTTAGAAATCTGGAGGAATCGTATCGTTGTTAAGGATGGAGAAGTGGAAGATGAAAATGCCGAAATTACCTATTCGAACGCCATAAAAATTGAGCCCGATTTTGAAGTAGGTGAAGAGGTGTCTGAAGAAGTACATTTGATTGACTTCGGTCGTCGTGCGATATTGTCACTTCGTCAAAACCTTATTAGCCGTATTCAAGAACACGATAATACAGACTTGTACAATCGTTACAAGGAGTTGGTGGGAGATATTATTTCAGGAGAAGTTCATCACATTCGAAACAGAGAAGTCATCATCATTGATGATATGGACAATGAGGTTATCCTACCAAAGGATCAGCAGATTCGATCGGACTTTTTCAGAAAAGGCGACACCATTCGCGGTGTTGTCAAAGAAGTACAATTGAAAGGAATGAAACCTAGAATCGTCTTGTCTCGTACATCGCCTAAGTTTCTTGAACGTTTATTTGAACAAGAAATCCCTGAAGTTGCAGACGGTTTAATTATCGTTAAACGCGTAGAGCGCATCCCCGGCGAAAAAGCAAAGGTAGCCGTTGAATCATATGACGAACGCATAGATCCTGTTGGAGCCTGTGTAGGGATGAAAGGTTCTCGAATTCATGGAATTGTTCGAGAATTGGGTAATGAAAATATTGATGTGATTAACTACACAAGTAACACAACGCTATTTATTTCAAGAGCTTTAAGTCCTGCAAAAGTTTCATCCATTACGCTTGATGAAGACAACAATAGAGCAGAAGTATTTTTGAAGCCCGACCAAGTATCTTTAGCTATAGGTCGAGGTGGAAGTAATATCCGATTGGCTGGAGCTATTTCTGGTTATGAAATTGATGTGTATAGAGATGTTGACGATACTGAAGATGTTGCATTGACAGAATTTGTTGATGAAATTGACGGTTGGATTATCGAAGAATTAAAGAATATTGGTTGTGACACAGCGAAGTCTGTTTTGGAACTTTCTGCTGCGGAATTGGTTAAGCGTACTGATTTAGAAGAAGAAACAATCAAAGAAATTCAAGCGGTTTTAAAATCTGAATTTGAAGATTAAATCGCAAGAGTTGTACTAAACGAAAACGCTACAAGATAACTAGCAAGCATGAGATTAAGTAAGGTTGCAAAAGAATTAAATGTTGGTATTGCGAATATCGTAGACCATCTAGCCTCTAAGGGGGTAGAAATCGACGGTCGTCCAAATACTAAGATCACTCTAGAAGCTTATGATTTGTTGAAACAGCACTTTATGGCTGATGTAGAGCAGCATAAACGCTCACTTGAAGTTGCTCAAGAAAGACTAGAGGAGAAAGAGGCTATTAAAGCTTCTGTTGCCATCAAGTCTTCTCAAAAAGAAGAAGTGATAAAGGCAAAATCCGATTTAACCGGTCCAAAAATGGTCGGAAAAATAGATGTGCAACCCAAGGCAAAACCCACTGCAAAAGAAGAAGTGCCAACCGATGATGTAGTTGAATCTGCAACCAAAACTTCGACATCGGAAGAAAAAACTTCCTTGCCATTGTCAAAAGATAAGCCTTCTCAATCAGCTAGTTCAGAGGCTCCTAAAAAAGAAGCCCCTAAAGCGAAGAAGAAAGAGGTGATTAAGGCTAAGGGTGCTTTATCTGGAACAGGTCCAAAACAAGTTGGGAAGATTGATGTGGACAATCCTGTAAAAGATCAAAATGTTACCCAGGTTAAGGTTGAAAAGTTGAATAAACCCGAAGAAAAGGTTAAAGAAAAGGCCCCTGAGAACAAACCAGACGAAGTTTTAAAAGGAAAATCTAAAACGCTTACTGGTCCTAAATTAACGGGTCAGGTTATTGACTTAAGTCAATTTTCAAAACCTAAAAAGAAAGTAGCTTCGTCGAGTAATCCGGCAGGGAATAAAGACAACAAGAAGAAACGAAAAAGAATCAATCAGGGTCCAAATGCGGGTGCGAAACCTGCCAGACCAAATCATAAGTCCGGAGGGAATAAGGGAAGAAAGCCTAAAGTTGCTAAGGTCGAGCCTACGGAGGAGGAAATCCAAAAGAAAATTGCAGAAACTCTAGACAAGCTTACAGGAAAAGGTAAATCTAAAGGTTCTAAACACAGAAGATCGAAGCGAGATGAGCGCCGTGAGCAGGATGCCATGGATCAGATGCTTGCTGATGAAGCAAGTAAGGTTATTAAGGTAACGGAGTTTGTTACTGTGAATGAACTTGCGACAATGATGAATGTTCAAGTTACTCAAATTATATCCTCTTGTATGATGTTGGGTATTATGGTAACCATGAATCAGCGTTTGGATGCAGAAACATTGACTATCGTTGCTGATGAATTTGGGTACGAAGTTGAATTTGTAAGTGCAGAAGTTCAAGAATCTATTATAGAGCATGAAGATAATCCAGAAGATTTAAGCCCTAGATCACCGATTGTGACTGTCATGGGGCATGTTGATCATGGGAAAACATCTTTGTTAGATTATGTACGTCATGCTAACGTAATTGCCGGTGAAGCCGGAGGAATTACTCAGCATATCGGGGCCTATGAAGTAGAATTGAAGAGCGGAAAGCGCATTACATTTATTGATACACCTGGTCACGAAGCCTTTACAGCGATGCGTGCTCGTGGTGCACAGGTAACTGATATTGCAATCATTGTTATCGCTGCAGATGATGAGATTATGCCTCAAACGAAAGAAGCTATTTCTCATGCCCAAGCCGCTGATGTGCCTATTGTATTTGCGATTAACAAAATTGACAAACCAAATGCGAATCCAGATAAGATTAAAGAGCAATTAGCTGCTATGGATTTGTTGGTTGAGGATTGGGGTGGTAAATTCCAATCACACGATGTTTCTGCCAAACAAGGACAAGGTGTTGAAGAATTACTTGAAAAGGTGATGTTAGAGGCGGAGATGTTGGACTTGAAAGCTAATCCTAATAAATCAGCTATTGGTTCTATTATAGAAGCATCTCTGGATAAAGGGAAAGGTTTTGTAACGACTATGCTTGTACAAGCAGGTACTTTAAGAGTTGGTGATTTCTTGCTTGCGGGTCATTACACCGGTAAAGTAAAGGCCATGTTTAATGAGCGAGGTCATAATGTTGAAATAGCAGGGCCTTCAGCTCCAGTGAGTATCTTAGGTTTAAGTGGTGCTCCTCAGGCTGGAGACAACTTTAATGTGATGACTGATGAGCGCGAAGCAAAATCCATCGCCCTTAAGAGAACACAATTACAGCGAGAGCAGTCGATTAGAACACAAAAACATCTTACCCTTGACGAGATTGGAAGACGTCTTGCTTTAGGTGATTTCAAAGAGTTGAATATTATTTTGAAAGGTGATGTGGATGGATCTATTGAAGCATTGTCAGATTCACTTCAGAAATTATCAACGGATTCTATTCAGGTAAATATCATCCACAAAGCAGTTGGTCAAATTTCTGAATCAGATATCTTACTAGCCACAGCTTCAGATGCGATTGTAATTGGTTTCCAAGTTCGACCTTCCATTTCAGCTCGTAAATTGGCAGAGAAAGAACAAATTGACATTCGATTATACTCTATCATATACGATGCAATTAATGAGGTGAAAGAAGCCATGGAGGGAATGTTGTCTCCAGACACCAAAGAAGAAATTGTGTGTAATATTGAAGTTCGTGAAACCTTTAAAGTATCTAAGGTTGGAACAATTGCTGGTTGTTATGTATTAGATGGTAAAATCACTCGAAATACAGATGTTCGCCTTATTCGTGATGGAGTTGTTATTTACACAGGTGGTTTAGGATCGCTAAAACGCTTTAAAGACGATGTTAAAGAAGTTGCCAAGGGCTATGAATGTGGTTTGAACATTGAAAAGTTCAACGACATTAAAATTGGTGACATTATTGAGGGTTACGAGCAGGTAGAGGTGAAGAAAACACTTTAGACTTCTATAAATAGATAAAAAAAACTCCGCATCATGCGGAGTTTTTTGTTTTCGTTATAATTTATCGATAGATATGTGCTCTTCAAAAATGAAGGCATTCTTAAAGTACTTCTTGTAGTTTTTTAAAGTTCTTTCCGCATCCAGACGAGTTCGAAAAGCATTCACTTTTGTTTTGAAATAAGGTTGTTCGTAGGATGTTTCTGCTTTATTCTTGGGGTATATTTCATTAAAGCGCTCTTGTGCTTCTTTTGATCCATTTCTGTGCCCTGAGTAAATTTGTATCCTGTAGACACTTATTGTGTTCGAATTTATTCTTTTTTGTTTTTCTAATAAGTCGTCAATTCGATTGGTGTTTACAAAGATCAATTCTGCTTTTGCTGTATCTCGATCATCGAAATCCCATCTTTTGTTTGAATTTTGACCGATGGCAAACAAAGGCACATATAATGCAATAACAAAAATAGTCTGAATTTTCATTGGTATTTGTTTTGAGCAAATGTAATCAAAATGCCAAACACCAAGCCTTAATTTAGAATCGTTATAAACTATTGAAATTATTCCGTTCTGTTATTGGCTGACGTATGAATATATTATTTTTGCGTTCTAATTAATTAGGCTACTTAAATTGTTACAAAGAGCGTATTATTATGACAAGTCAACATTGTAAGTCAAACGGCAGGAAGAAACTAAGTTTTTTTGCTTTATTGTTTTTTACCACAATTCAGATTGGGTTCGCTCAATCTGTGGAACTTGGTGAAGAATTATTTTCAAGTAATTGTGCATCATGTCACTATCTAGGACCTGAAAGTAAAAAGTTAATTGGACCTGGTTTAGGTGATCATACTCTTGAAGAACATTCTACGGAATGGTTGTATTCATGGATTCGAAATTCGGCTGAGCTTATTGCAAGTGGTGATGAAGCTGCTATTGCTGTGTATGAAGAATACAACAAGTCTGCGATGCCAGCCTTTCCTTACTTTTCTGATGAGGATTTAACAAACCTTCTTGCTTATGTAGAAGAGGGTCCAGCTGAAGTTGTTACAGAAGCAGCAGAGGTAGGTGTTAAAGGAGAAACTTCTTCCACATCGAATACCTTGATTATACTAATAGCTGTTTTAGTTATTTTGCTCTTGTTTGCATTTGTTTTAGCTCGCATAAAAAATGTATTAAAAGAGATTAAGGGGCAAGAAACAAGGACCTTACTTCAAAGTGCATTAATCTGGTTGAAACAAACACCAATTGTTATTGCCTTGTTCTGCATATTTATGCTCCTTTATGCTTTAGGTGGAGCATGGGATGGGTTGCTAACCGTAGGTGTTCAGCAAGGCTATCAACCGGAACAACCGATTGCATTCTCTCACAAAATTCATGCCGGCGAAAACGGAATTGACTGTAACTACTGTCACACCGGAGCACGTCATAGTAAAACGTCAGGAGTTCCTTCTGCAAATGTTTGTATGAACTGTCATACCTACATTAACAGCGGTACTCAAACCGGAACGGAAGAGATCTCTAAGATCTACGATGCGATTGGATTTGACCCTGAAACAAGAACTTACATTGAAGGATATGAGCAAAAACCGATTGAATGGGTTCGTATTCATAATCTTCCTGATTTAGCATACTTCAATCACTCTCAGCACGTAGATGTTGCAGGTGTTGAATGTCAAACATGTCATGGGCCTGTCGAAGAGATGGATGTTGTAGAGCAATATGCTCCTTTAACAATGGGTTGGTGTGTTGATTGTCATAGAGAAACTAAAGTAGACACTACTAATACTTATTACCATGATCTCAATGAAAATTGGGTTGAGAAGTATCATGGTGAAGACATTTCAGCTGATAAAATTGGTGGTCTGGAATGTGGTAAGTGTCACTACTAATTAGAAAAGGAAATAATCAAGATGGCTACAAAGAAAACATATTTCCAAGGTTTAGGTGAATTAGCGAACAATCCAGAATTGGAGCAGTTGCAACAAAAAGAATTTGCCGAGAAATTACCTACCGAAGCTTTTTTAGGTGATGAAGAAAAATTATCAGAGTCTTCAACTTCGCGTCGTGATTTTTTAAAGTTTTTAGGTTTTAGTACAGCGGCAGCGTCTTTAGCTGCTTGTGAGGCGCCGATCCAAAAAGTAATTCCATTTGTTGTAAAACCTGAAGAAACTATTGCGGGTAATGCAAGCTGGTATGCTTCAAGTTTTTATGATGGTAATGACTTTGCGAGTTTATTGGTAAAGAACCGAGAAGGTCGTCCTATCTTCTTAAAGTCAAATGATTTGACTGACAAAGGTGGGATTTCTGCCCGTGTTCAAGCATCCGTGCTGAACTTGTATGATTCTGCTCGTTTGAAAGATCCTACATCAAACGGTGAAAAAACAACATGGAGTAAGGCTGATACATCTATTGTAAAAGGTTTAAATGCTGCCAAAAGTTCTGGAAAGCAAGTTGTTTTGTTAAGCTCTTCCATTGTATCTCCTTCTACGAAAGCAGTTATCAAAGCATTTGCTTCAAAGTATGGAGCAAAACACGTTACTTACGATGCGCTCTCAGTATCTGCTATGTTAGATGCAAATAAAGAAAGCTTTGGAGTAAGAGCGCTACCTACCTATCATTTTGACAAGGCAGATGTGGTGGTTTCTTTTGCTGCAGATTTTATCGGTGACTGGCTTGATTCTGGTCATGGTAAAGATTATGCCGCTAAGCGAAATCCGAATGCAAGCCCAATGTCTCGACACTACCAGTTCGAGTCCAACTTGTCTTTAACGGGAGCCAATGCAGATTACAGAACGCCTGTTAAGGCATCCGAACTTGGAGTTGCTCTGGTTACGTTATACAATCTTATTGCTGAAAAAGCGGGAGCCAAACTCGTAACAGCCCCTGTTTCTGATTACAGTACGCAACTGCAAAAAGCAGCTAACGATTTATGGGGTGCTAAAGGAAAGTCTTTGGTTGTAGCTGGAGGTAATGATAAAAACATTCACATCGTTGTTAATGCGATTAATGACTTGTTAGAGAATAACGGTGCAACGATAGACTTCAAAAAGCGATCTTACCTTAAACAAGGTAATGATGCTGATGTTGCTACTTTGTTAAATGACATGAAAGCTGGGAAAGTTGGAGCTTTAATTGCTTACAATGCCAATCCAGTCTACAATCTAGCTGAAGGGGCTTCTTTTGCAGAAGCTTTGTCTAAGGTTGACTTATCTGTTTCTTTTGCTTCAAAGAATGACGAAACTACTTCTCTAGTAGATTATGTATGTCCTGACCACAACTACTTAGAGAGTTGGGGAGATGCAAACCCTTACACGGGAGTCTATGCCCTAGTGCAACCAACGATCAATCCTCTGTTTAACACAAGACAAGCGCAAGCTTCTTTGATGTCATGGACAGGTCTTGGAGACGATTTCTACACGTATGTTAAAAATTATTGGAATAGATACGTTCTAGGTTCTACTTCATGGAACACGGCATTGCATGACGGAGTCTATGTTTCAAAATCTACCGAGAGATCATTGACTCGAAGAGGTTCAATTGTTAATGCGACAAAAGCATTAAACAACCTATCTTCTGATACCATTGATTTGGTATTGTATTCTAAAACGGGTATTGGTTCTGGTGAATATGCTAACAACCCATGGTTGCAAGAACTTCCAGATCCAATTTCAAAAACAACATGGGATAACTACTTAACGGTATCTCCGCGTTTTGCAAAAGAGTTAGGTCTTAACAATGAGTATGTTTCCAACGGAGCCTTAAATGGTGACGTTGTTGACTTAACCGTTGGTGGAACAACACTACGGGTTCCTGTATTGATCCAGCCAGGTCAAGCCTACAAAACTGTAGGTTTAGCTCTTGGTTATGGGCGTCAAGGTGTTGGTAAAGCTGGAGATGGAGTTGGTGTAAACGCCTTTGCTTTGGCAAGTGATTTTAACACGACACTATCCAACGCAAGCTTGTCTAAGGTAGAAGGTGAGGTTCATGAATTTGCATGTACGCAGCTTCATCACACCATGATGGGTAGAGATCGTATTGTAAAAGAGACGACACTAGACGCCTACCAACAAGACCCTAGATCAGGCAATGAACAGATGATGCTAGAGACCCATAAAGGACCTTTAGAGCCTGAAAAAATTACACTTTGGGAAGAGCACGATAGAGATGTTCATTGGTGGAACTTATCTGTAGACCTGAATGGATGTACAGGTTGTGGCGCTTGTGTTATTGCTTGTCATGCAGAAAACAATGTCCCTGTTGTGGGTAAAGAAGAGATTCGTCGCTCACGTGATATGCACTGGTTGCGAATTGACCGGTATTACTCAAGTGACATGACTGAAGAGCGTGCCGAAGAAGAAGAAGTTTCTACCATCCACAAGTATCTAGCCATGGAAGTAGCCTCTGAAGCAGAGTCTTTAGAAGTGGTATTCCAACCGGTGATGTGTCAGCACTGTAACCACGCTCCTTGTGAAACGGTTTGTCCAGTTGCTGCAACGACACACTCTAGAGAAGGACTGAATCATATGACGTACAACCGTTGTGTGGGTACCCGTTATTGTGCAAATAACTGTCCTTACAAAGTACGTCGATTCAACTGGTTCAACTATTCAGAAAACGATCAGTTTGACTTTTACATGAATGACGACCTTGGTAAGATGGTGTTGAACCCTGATGTGGTTGTTCGTTCACGTGGTGTCATGGAAAAATGTTCTATGTGTATTCAAATGCTTCAAAAAGTGAAGTTAGACGCCAAGAAAGACGGCCGAAAACTGCGCGCAGGAGAAGCACAAACCGCATGTTCTATAGCATGTGATACAGGCGCTTTAACTTTTGGTGATGTACTTGATGAAAAATCGGAAGTATACACGGAGTCTAAGAGCCCAAGAGCATACCACTTATTGGAGGAGTTAAACACACAACCTTCTGTTTGGTATCAAACAAAAGTACGTAACAAAGGATAAAATTTAATTAGATAGACAAATGCATTACGAATCTCCAATTAG
>Ga0207964_1000529_pt1 | contig 9941 bp, 7 predicted proteins | sample Knorr_S23_td_250_FD_185608 | JGI IMG/M metagenome (GOLD analysis project Ga0207964, IMG submission 185608) | Marine microbial communities from Southern Atlantic Ocean transect - Knorr_S23_td_250_ad_251m_LV_A (SPAdes) (version 2) | ecosystem: Environmental > Aquatic > Marine > Oceanic | place...
GAATTGGAAACATACTTTTTTCCTCCCCAACTTTCTATGTAACAAAATCCTATTGCAACATCTTTATCTAAGGCAATAACAGCACGACCTTGTGCCATTTTTTGCTTGATGTATTCGGGTTTTCTTTTAGCAATGCCGGTACCTCTAACTTTCGCAGCTTTTTCCATTAGTTCACAAATGAAATCTGCGTGTTTTTCATGACTTTTATTGGTCACTGTAATGTTAAAATGCATAACAAAAAGAATTGTTTGGTAAAAAATGTGTTGAATGAAAAGTAATCGAGCAAATGGGCATAAGCAGGGAATCCCGCATAAATTTATTACCTATTGGGTTCCCTTCCGAATCTCCTCGGAGCGGGGACTAATCCAATACCAATGACAAGAACAGGTTGTTCTAATGGTGAGTATTTATTTACTAGCTTCATTGTAAATGCAAATATATAAAAAACAACGTACAAAATACACTTAAACCCCTAAATTTAGAAACCCATCTGAATCAGATTGGTGGATTGGTTGATTGGTTGATTGATATTTTAGTAGGTGTCACCCTGAGTTTGTCGCATTTCAGCAATCAGCAGTCAGAAAAAAAGCCCCTCGAAATACGAGAGGCTCTTTTGAAGTAAAATATACCTTTTAGTGCTTAGCAAGGTAATCAGCAGTACCCTCATGAGAAGGTTTCATAGCTTCTTTACCTTTCGCCCAGTTTGCAGGACAAACTTCACCATTTTCTTCAACGAAAGTTAAAGCATCAACCATACGAATAGCTTCATCAACATTTCTTCCAAGCGGAAGATTGTTTACCACCTGGTGTTGTACAATACCATTTTTGTCTATTAAGAATAAACCACGATAAGCGATTAACTCCGTATCAGCTTCTAACTCATCTTCTTCATTAATGAAGTAGTCGCCGGTAAGAACGTCAAAGTTTTTAGAGATCGTTTTATTCGTATCTGCAACGAGTGGGTAAGTAATACCTTTAATCCCACCTTGAGATTTCTCCATTTGCAACCATCCCCAATGAGACATCTCAGTATCAGTAGAAACAGCAACAACAGCTGTATTACGAGCGTCAAAATCAACTAATTTCTCTTGAAAAGCATGTAATTCTGTAGGACAAACGAAGGTGAAATCTTTTGGATAAAAGAACAATACTACATTTTTTTTACCAATGTACTGCTCCAAAGAGAAGTTTGCTTCAACAGTGCTTCCATTTACAACTGCCTTTGCAGAAAATTGAGGTGCTTTTCTACCGACTAATACTGCCATTTTTCTTGTTTTTTGGTTTTACAACATCTTTACTTCGACAAAACTACGAAAGATTCATCAAAACAGAACATTTACTAAATAAACAATTTTATTACTTAGTCTGTTTGTTCGCCAAAATTGTTTCCAGGTTAATAAAAACAACAAATCGCTAAAAATGTTAATTATATTTAGGGAAAGTTAAAATAAACTCTGTCCATTGACCATACTCCGATTGACAATCTATATCACCTCCAAATGCCATCATAACACGTTTACAAAACGACAAACCCAAGCCTGTTCCTTCTTTTTTACCATAGGTTATGAAATGATCAAAAACACTCGAAATTTTATCTCTTGGAATACCCAAACCATTATCTTTAAAATATAATATATTCATATCTTCTCCTTTTTCAAGTCTAATCTCAATTTTACCATCAGGTTTATCTACAAGGTAAAAGAGTGAATTCTTAAAAAGATTAAACAAAACAAATACAAATGAGTTTTCATCACCTCTAAATTGAAAATCCTGTACAAGATCCAACTCAAACTTTTCTTTACTTTGTTCGCTAGAATAAGCAAACTCCTCAACAGTCATATTAACCGTTTTAGCCATTGATATCGTCTGAAAAGAATCCGTATCTATTCTTTCTTCCTTAATATTTTTAAAGATCATGTCAATAATCATATCAGAACGTTTACAAAGGCATAAACCTCTATTCACTAAAGCCGTAAATACCTGTATGTTTTCCTTAGGATATTTTTTTTTCAAATGAAACAGTTCATTTTTTACAGCAGAAAAATTCAATCCAAACAACATTAATGAGTTCCGCATTTCATTGGCAACACTTCCTGCCAAACCCTGTAGATAATTAGTAACACTAACAATTTGATTATACGTTTGAATCGCACCAAATATTACAAATTCAAACTGACTTAAAGAAATTTCTTCTTCCGCTAAACAACCATCAATATGATATTTTTCTACAATTTCTTCCACCGAAAAATTAGGATAGCCTGTTCTCAAAACAATCCTTATTTTTTCATTTCGCAAGTCTTTTCTAATAAAATCAATAAGATCTAATCCAATATTTTCTCCCCCAACCTCAACATCCATTAATACCAAGGCAATATTACTATCACTCAGAAGGACCTCTTTTGATTCTCCTAAAGAATAAGACTCTATAATTTCAAACTTTTTGCCTGCAAAAGACATATTATCCAATAATAACCCTGTTGCCTTATGAACGGACAGCCGACAATCCACCACCAGTACTTTCCAGGTATTATCAACCTGGCTACTAGTTTCTATCGTCATGATATCAGCAATTTCTATCTTCATCATTTAAATTAACATTTAATTAATTGGTAAAAGCAATAAACACGAATCAAGACACACTTTAGCCTTGTCAGGTAATATTTTAATCGTAGTAAACTTTCGAGCTTCTTTTAAAATGGCACGGAATATAACATCTCTATCCATTTCATAATCCTCAATAGAAGTATTATTAAGAGAACTATGATTAAGCATTATTTTAATATGACGTATACTCACCAGTGTTCTATATTCTTCACGCGATAAGCGCTGCATTTTTGTTGTACCTAACTTTAAATTATTTCTCAAATCTTTCAATACATAAGAAGCTAAAATTTCCTGTGTTAAATGAAATATGGAATTCACGACTTCCGTAACTTGCCTATATTCAACAGAAGATTCGGAATCTTTTAAGACACGAACATAAGCCTGTGCTATCTCATTGAGTAAAGTAACATCACATTCCTGACTCGATTCACTAACTTCCAGCAGCTCTTCATGAGATTTTAAAGCCAGTCGCACAGCAACATAAAAATCATCATCACCTGACGTATTTTTGTCTAAACACCCATCTATAACATACTCCCCAAAAACCTCTCGCTTTGAGGCGATATCCGAATTCGCTGTATAAAGTAAAACTCTTGCGTACTCATTCCTAACTTCTTCTCTGAGAAATCGAACAAAACTCAAGCCCAAACAATCTCTTTCAGCCATAACACCTAAAATAACTACAGCTATTTCCGGGTGTTCTTTAAGAATTTTCTTAGCCTCATAAACAGACCCAGTATGAATAAACTCAACAGCCCTCCCGACATGCTCAACACCACTAAGACTCCCTTTCAAATTCTCATGAATACATCCTTCATCATCAACAATAAGAATTATCCATTTATAACTACCTATCATAATATGTACCTAATAATTGAATATGTACCTAATAATTGAGAGTAAAGTTAACATTTTAAATACACAACACAAACAATATTAGATATTTAAATATTTAAACATAAAGGTGAGAGAATATTAATGTACAGAAAACTGACTTTGAAAGCTTTTATAGTATTATTAGCTTTTTAAAAAATTTGTACAAATATCGATCAGTTCAACTAAGTGTTGCGGTAGTTTGGAGTCCTTAATGGGATGCACAGCCCCAAAAGTGTGTCCTGTATCTTTAATTTTTACTAGTGTTGAATTCTTTACCAGATTATGAATCTGCTCTGCTTCTTCTATTCCAACAGCAAGATCTTCTGTCCCATGGACAATCAATAAGTCTTGCTGAATGACAGCACAGTGCTTAGGAATATCTAATTCATCTTTATGCTCATGAAAGGTTTCATAAAATTGGTAATACAAGGGCATCATTTGCATGGTACGTCCATTTAACACATGCTGCACTCCCGTTTGTTTCCATTCAGAAATATCCAAAGGAAAGCGCTTCTCAAAATCACATACCGAAGCCCAGGTAATGGCTTTTTGTATTCTGGTATCCTGTGCTGTTCGAAGTAATGTAATTCCTCCACCTCTACTGTGTCCAATGACTGTCAGTTTAAAAAATTGAATATTTAGTTCTGACCGCTCAAGCCAATCGATCACTAAACCTAAGTCTTGAAGTTCTATCCAATAATTATTGTTTCCAAAAGCTTCCAGATCGACAAAATCTATTGGGTTTTCGGCTGTAACACCATTGTATGAAAAATTAAATTTTAAATAGAAAAAGCCTTGTTCTGCAAAAGCATCAGCTACAGCATTGGAAGACCCCCAATCTTTAAAACCTTTGTAGCCATGTACATAAATGATGGGGATCAAAGCCTCTGAGGCTTCTTTATACCTATAATCAATGGATATCTTTCGACCTTTGCATCCTTCAATTTCAAAGTGCTTTTCTATCATCGTTCTATCTCGTCGATTAGACGCGTTAATTTGTGGTCTTTTTCTGTAATGCTGTTTCCTGCATCATGTGTACAAAAAGATAATTTCACGCTGGCATACACATTGTATATTTCAGGATGATGATTTTCTTTCTCGCAAATCTCCGCAATTCGATTAATGAAGAGAATGGCTTGTTCAAAATCTTTGAACTCGTATTGTTTTGCTAATTTTCCTTGTTCTTCTATCCACATAGTAAAAAAGTCCTTTGAGTACTTAAAGTATTTTAAGTACTTACCATTAATTCCATCCTTCGACATGCTCAGGATGACAACCCCTTGTCTTATCATTAAATTATTTGTCACTCTGAGCTTGTCGAAGAGCAGTAAATAATTTGTTTAACTAACAATCCAACGCTTCTTGATAAGCTTCTTCATAAAGAGGTAAAATTTTACGAATATCATATTCTTTAGCTGATTCGTATGCATTCTCTGCGAACTTACGATAGGTCTTCTCATCACTCAACAAGGCAATGGCGTCATTTGCCATTTTCTCCACATCACCCACCGAAGATGTATATCCTGTTTCTCCGTCGATGTTTACATGAGCCAAACCGCCTGTATTACTCGATATTACTGGGATACCTGCTGCCATAGCTTCGAGAGCTACCAATCCAAAACTTTCTTTTTCAGATGGCAAAACAAATAAATCTGAAATTGCCAATAAACGGGACACGTCTTTAGTTTTTCCTAAAAACTTCACATCATCGCAATACCCCAAATCACGACATAGGTACTCTGCAACTTCTCTTTGAGGTCCATCACCAACCATTAATAATTTTACAGGCATTTGTGTTCTTACTTTCGCAAAAATACGGATCACATCTGTTACTCTTTTTACGGGTCTGAAGTTGGAAATATGAATAATGACTTTCTCTTCATTAGGAGCATAATGCGAATGTAGATCTTTGTCAAAAGTATAATCATGCAGGTCAAAATCGATAAAATTAGGAATGACCTTTATCTGCTTACAAATAGAAAAACAATCTAGTGTTTCTTCTTTTAAACTCTGTGAAACAGCCGTTACCACATCCGAATGGTTAATGGAAAAGCTAACCGCAGGCGTTAAAGCAGGACTCTTTCCTACCAAAGTAATATCCGTACCATGCAAAGTAGTTACCACCGGAATATGTATTCCCTCTTCAGCCAACATCTGCTTGGTCAGATAAGCAACATAAGCATGAGGAATGGCATAATGAACGTGAAGAAGATCCAGTTTTTCATACTTCACTACATCCAATAATTTGCAAGCTAAACTAAGTTCATAAGGCGGATATTCAAATAAAGGATAATCTGCTACACGAACTTCATGGAAAACAATATTATTTACCTGATCATTCAATCGAACCGGCTGCCGATAGGCAACAAAATGAACTTCATGTCCTTTATCGGCAAGGGCTTTACCTAGCTCTGTAGCTACAATTCCACTACCTCCAAAAGTCGGATAACAAACAATTCCTATTTTCATATATTATTCTACTGCCTTATAGATTACTTCTTGTATTCGGGTTCTGATATTCTCTTCTACTAAAAGTGAATTATCAGCCGATGGATGAATTCTGTTAGACAAAAATACGTAAATCAATTCATGTTCCGGATCAGCCCATACGATCGTACCGGTAAAACCGGAATGCCCAAAGCTGGAAGATGAAGCCTGTTCACATGTAGGTCCATCTGTATCATCTGTTACCGGCTTATCAAAACCTATTCCTCTGCGATTGTCTCTACGGCAATACTGACAAGAAGTAAATTCTTCTAAGGTCTTTTCTTCTATGTATCTTTTGCCTGCATATGATCCACCGTTCAAATACATCTGCATCAGCTTGGCCATATCATTAGCATTAGAGAATAATCCCGCATGTCCACCAATTCCATCTTGCATGGCAGCTCCGGGATCATGCACATACCCCCTTAACAGCTGATTTCTGAAATACGTATCATTCTCAGTGGGTACAATGGTACTGGAATCAAACTTCTCTAAAGGGTGATACGTCGTAAAATTGGCTCCCAGATCTTTATAAATTCGATCCTGAACTAAATCTTTCAGGGAATTCCCTTCTTGTTGTTCTATAATTTCTTTTAAAATATAATAGGCTAAGTCGCTGTACTTATAGCCCTTCTCTTCACGCATTTTCGAATGAATTACCCGATCAATAATGGTATCGAGATAGGTTTTGTTCATATAAATATCGTGAGCAACTTTGACCTGAAAATCACCTTCTTGTCTGCCGGAGTAAATCTCCGAATCCAATTCACCCTTTTCGGTTAAGGTCTCTCTATAAAAAGGAATCCAGGGCCACAATCGCGCATGATGTGCCAACATCTTTCTAGTCGTTAATTTTGCTTTAGAACAAGTGTCTTCTAGGCTCAAATATTTCCTGATACGCTTGTCTACATCAAAAGTTTCCACATCTACTTTTTGCATAAGCAAAGGAAGTGTAGATGAGATTTTAGTAATGGACGCAATATCATAAACATCAAATTCGTCTACTGCATTTAAACTGTCGTATGTATGATAACCAAAACACTTATTGTAAACTACCTCTCCTTCTTTAGCCACCAAAACCTGACATCCGGGAGTAGCTTTCATATCAATGGCGTAATTCACAATTGAATCTATTAAGCCCAAAGTATCTCTATTCAAACCTACCTCTTCGGGTTCCGTATATTTTAATCTATTTAAAGATTTTAATTCCAAGCCCAAACCAGCCTGAAATTCTTCTGTAAGACTTACAGGTAATTTCCCGTCAACATGTATTGCACCAAAAATACTTTGTGCTGCGAATGATTGCATCGTCTTTGAATTTTGATAGGCCATCAAAATAGCTTTCACATCACTCAAATAGTCGGCATTTAGTAAACTATAGGGATTGGCAAAAACCACTAAAGACACCGATGTCTTTGTAGAAAAATCTCTAATCACTTCTTTTTCGGTGTCCGTAATTTTATAGGACTTCCAGGGGGATACATTGGATTTGTGAACAGAAATAATTAGCCGATCAAAATCTGAAGCCTCATCTATGTCCATATCAAACGTGTGTACTTTCGTGTATCTTTTTAACTGACTCACAAAAGCTTCAGCATCCGAATCGCCCAATGTTAGAACTGCAATTTTCTCGTTTTTAAGTTCTGTAACAGGAATTTCCTCATCTTTATTTTTCACAAGAGTCAAGGCAGCTTCTTCCAATCGCTGAATCAAAAATCGGGAATCGTCATTCTGTGCTCTGTTAAGAACATTTAAGGTATCAAGTTGTACGCCGGATGTTAAACCCAGCCACTCTTTGGCTTTTAGTATTTTATGGCAGGATTTGTTGATCCTACCCTCGGTCAACACACTGTCCTGAATGGCTTGTTTAATAGCTGTAAATGCTGCAGGAATATCTTCAGGAAAAAGTAAAACGTCATTTCCGGCTTGTAGTGCTGCTACTTCTAACGCTCCGCTTTCATGGAAGGAACTTACTCCTTTCATATTCAGAGCATCGGTAAATGTCAATCCTTTAAAATTCAATTGCTGATGCAGCATCGTATCTACTACGTAAGGAGATAAGGTACTGGCTCTGTTTTCTGCGGAATCTAAAGACGGAATATTCAGATGTGCCACCATGACCGAGGCAACTCCTGCATCGATTAAATGTTTAAAAGGTACCAAATCTACAGAATCGACACGTGCTTTTGTATGATTTATTACAGGTAAAGTTTTATGTGAATCTGAGTCTGTATCTCCGTGTCCCGGAAAATGCTTTGCACAAGCTAAAACTCCTGCATCCTGCATTCCATGCATTAAAGCCAGTGCCTTTTCGGTTACGTTTATAGGATTCTCACCATAAGAACGAGCATTAATAATAGGGTTTAAAGGATTTGAATTTACATCGACAACAGGAGCAAAATTAAAATGTATTCCCAGGGTTTTGCACTCCTGAGCCATAGCTGCACCCATTTCATAAAGAAGTTCTTCATTTTGAATCGCCCCTAAAGTCATGTTCCAGGGGAAAGCTTTTAAGCTGTCTATTCGCATGGCAAGCCCCCATTCGCCATCAATTCCGTTCATCATTGGAATATTTGATCTCGATTGAAACCTGTTAACTAAAAGGTTGTGATGATGAGGTTCGGCCTGAAAGTAAATAAGTCCACCAAGACCGTAATTTTCAATTAAACTATCGATCATCAAATAGTATGTCTCATCGGCATCTCTGCCATTGGCAGCCACCATAAACAACTGACCAATCTTTTCATCCAAGCTCATGGATTGCATTAAAGAATCAGCCCAGGGAGATTCCATCCTCATGTAAGGTGGTTCTACGGGTGGTTCGGGAATGGATGAAACTCCTTTATCCCAAAATCCCAAAAAACCCAAAATAATGATAAGTAAACTAAATATCCTTAAATACATTTTATGAATTGAAAGTTGAAAATTAAAAATTAAAAGTTAAATCCAGATAGCTATCTGGATTTAACTTATTCACAAGTCTATTATTTAGTACAAGATTTTTATATTTTCGGGATTCCTCAAAAGGACTTTTATGAAGCTTTGTATTGCAGAGAAGCCAAGTGTGGCTAGAGAAATAGCTCAGGTTATAGGAGCAAATGAGAAAAAGATCGGTTACTATGAAGGCAATGGCTATCAGGTAAGCTGGACCTTTGGGCATTTCTGTACGCTAAAAGAACCTCACGAATACAATCCTTCGTGGAAAGCATGGAATTTAAGCTATCTACCCATACTTCCGCCTGCTTACGAGATCAAGCTCATCCAAAACAAAGGAGTTAAGGAACAATTCGATATCATCAAATACCTGGTTCAAAATGCCGATTGCATCATAAACTGCGGTGATGCCGGGCAAGAAGGAGAGCTGATACAACGATGGGTTTTAGAACATGCCGGAAATACGAAACCTATTCAACGATTGTGGATCTCATCGCTTACCAACGAGGCAATTAAAGAGGGCTTTTCCAAGCTTAAAAATGGCGCTGAGTTCGACAGATTGTACCATGCGGGAAAATCGAGAGCCATAGGCGATTGGGTTTTAGGGTTTAACGCAACACGACTTTACACTTTACGCTATGGAAACGGAAAACAAGTATTGTCAATCGGTAGAGTGCAAACCCCTACGCTGGCCATGATCGTGAATCGGCAAAAAGAAATTGAAAATTTCAAACCGACTCCTTACTGGGTGCTTCAAACTAAATACAAAAACACTCTTTTTAACGCTGAAGCCGGAAAGTTTGAGAATGTCGAAAAGGCGAAAGAGCAGTTAGCTCTCATGTCGCAATCAGAGTTTGAAATTCTCTCTAACGAAACGAAAGAAGGTAAAGAAAGTCCACTGAGACTTTTCGATCTGACTTCACTTCAGGTTTCATGTAATAACAGATTCAATCTTTCTGCCGAAGAAACTCTAAAAACAATTCAGAGTTTATACGAAAAGAAATTGTGCTCCTACCCTCGTGTAGATACTACTTTCTTAC
>Ga0207964_1000530_pt1 | contig 9932 bp, 16 predicted proteins | sample Knorr_S23_td_250_FD_185608 | JGI IMG/M metagenome (GOLD analysis project Ga0207964, IMG submission 185608) | Marine microbial communities from Southern Atlantic Ocean transect - Knorr_S23_td_250_ad_251m_LV_A (SPAdes) (version 2) | ecosystem: Environmental > Aquatic > Marine > Oceanic | place...
GAAAGTCCTCATACTTTTGTATCAACTCAGGATGCTTTTGTCTTAACTCATCCCATTCTTGGGGGGTTGCATCTACCATACTATTCCTCCTCCTCATCATCACCACTAAAGTGGTTAAAGAGTTCCATCCAATATAGTATGTTGCATATACATACAAGTCCTATGCCTACCCATATAAATCCTACACCTTCCATATCGTTCTCCTCAAAAGTTAGTTACTAATTCAGTCATAAGTCCAGTTCCAGTTGGTTAGGGTCTGGTTCAGGGAAGTCGTTCAGGATATAACGCAGAGAGTGTATCGTGTTCTCGTTGGTGACGGTGGCTATACCACCTGCTTGAGCTATCTGCTTTAACTCGTGTGTCTGTAACTCAGTAGGCTTGTTGCTACCTGCCTTACATTCAATACCAAAAAACTTTCCTTTATAACAACCGACTATATCTGGCACGCCACTTCTACCATACCCACCAGTCGCAGGGTAGAAGAAGTACGCATCTATACTTCTTAGATAGTCGGCTACTTTTTTCTTAACCTTTCTTTCAGGTGTCATAGCCATAGGTAACTCCTCCAAGTAAGGGGTGCATCGCTACACCCCCTTGTTCGTCTCGTCGAGGGAACTGGCTTCGCAGTCCTCATTATACTCAACACAATATTTAACGCCACCAACACCAAACCTATAACCTATACCCTCGACCATTTCATAACTTCTCAATAAGTCGAGGGCTACGATTCGGACACGTAACCATTCGGGTAACTCATCATAACTATAGTCACCACAAATACCAATGTCAACATCTCCGTACACTTGTGTAACAGTTATTTGGTCTGTGTACTTGTTCTTCTCAAGAGTTAGTTTTATCATGTTTTGTGACATAATATATGTTATCGTTAAGTTTATACCCAAGCCCCTCTACGAAGGTACCGTCAGGTACAACCGCGAGTGACGCTAGTCTTGCCTGTAGGTCAGGTTCCACCTTACTTGCGCTACGTGTAGCAGGGCTTGCGCAGTACATGTTACTTGAGAATTGTATACTCTTATCATCAAAGGTAGAGAATATACCATCTACGTTTACGTCATGTGATTCACACCACTCTATATCTCTGTGGTTCGTATAAACATAGCACAACGTCATCATGTCTTGGCGAACCACGTCTTGCATACACTTGACGCTTTGCACGTACTTGTTCAGGTTATCCTTGACACTCTCATCCATGAAGGACACCACACCAAGTTCAGCCATGCGTAACATTTCCTTGAGTATAGGTGGATCTTCGTGGTTTGAATGCTTAGAGTACATGATCTTATCAACACCCAAGGCATTCAGTGCCTTACTCGCATCACCCTTGTACTTATCGCCTAGCTTACCAAACTCGTACTGCACCTTAGATACCGTTGCCCTAGCTATATCCTGTAACGTGTTCCCACGTAGATACTTACGCGCATTAGATATAGCCTTATCCAACTTGGTGCTTGAAACAGTGCGATACTCTTGGGGGCTGTTGTGTGGGCAGTATCTATTGTTATTTATAAGGTGCGACAGAACGTTATAACTCTGCTTCTTGTATCCCGATTCTCTAGTGCGATCTACAGACAACGAACCCAACATAAACAAATCCTTCTCTCTATATAAAGATACCTTGTCAGAATACTTGTCATATAGAGCTATACAGTCAGGAATGTGCATTATACTAGACAGAACAAAGTCACGTAACTCACCCAATTCCTCACACCTAAACTTGTCACATGAATCGTGCTTCTCTACAAAATCCCTGTCCATTACAATATATGCGTCAGGTCTTTCGCGGTAGTCCGCTTTGATACTTTCAACCGACTGTATGCAACAACGGTTGGTTTGTGCATCTCTCATTTCGTATGTATAGTCCACCATCTTATTGCTCCTTCATTTCTACTGAGTGTATATTGAACCCACCTAGACGGTTGATTCTAGTATTGATTTGCGAACGGAACTTGACATAGTCAGACGTGAGACAACGACAACTTTGATCGTAGTCCCACTTGCACATGTCATTCATCATTTCAGCGAGTACATGTAAACGGCACTCATGTTGGTCATCAGCTAACACACTACGGAACTCAACGTCATCACGTATGTACTTAGACGCTTTGTCACGGTGTTGGGACATCTTCTTCCAATCACCAATGTCAGGTATGATAAAGTCACGCACCATCCAAGCCCATTCGACAAACTCCTTGATATCCTTGCGGTATGGTGCCTTGGCTTTCTTGTCGATACGTGTACGTCTAACAGGTAGCGCATGGTCGCCATGCACTAGACTCCACTTATCAGTGTCAGGGTCACGCTCATACTCCAAGTATTTACCATCACAACGTGGGGTGTAGTCCTTCTTACGCATCCAAAGGGAGTCTTTTATGCCATCATACACACGCTTTGGTACTGTCGTAGACTTGGGCAAGTATTGCCTACTATCATGCTCATCTAAGTGAGGTGATATTACATACTGCTTGCCATGCTCGATTTGGAAGTCCCAATATCTAGGGGTTGCACGGTACAAGAACGAGTACCTACCATTGTGATTACCATAACCCTCGCCGTTGAATAGCTTCATACGTTCCTTGCCATTGGGTAGCCTACGCCACTCCACAGCAGGTCGCTTGACAGCCTCAGACACGTACCTCTCCCAAAAGTAATGGCTTGATATGGTCTCGTCGTCAGGTGTGAGCCTGTAATGATCGAGGAACACATACTTGTTCTTGTTCACCTTGAGAACTTGTTCCCACTTGCGTGCTCGATCACCCAGCGGCACCTCGCCTGTAGTGCGTATTGGTTTGGTGTCGTTGTAGTGCTTCTCCACATCCGCGAAAGTATTTAGATTGTAAAAGTATATAGCCATAGTAGTTTACCCTTGTAGTATTCGTGCCCACGCTTGCGCTAGGCGTTCTTTATCTTCTTCGGTTGCGTGACTAAACTTTGCATCCATAGCATCCAACCGAAACTCAACTGCCTTTTGTACTTCTTGGACTGCGATGTCCCACTCCATACGTCTATGTACAGCTTCCATGCCCATTTCAAATGACTCACTCATTTCATATCTCCAGATTTAATGTGTAGCGTTTTGCCACAGTCAGGCTTAGCATCTTTGTTGTCGAGTATGCACCACAGTACAGGACACGACCACTCACCCCAACCACCGTACAGGTAGCCGTCAGTCAGTACGATACACGCTTGTGGGGACACGTTGTTATCAGTGAGCCACTTGGGTACACAGCTAACCTCAGTGCCACCACCACCTTCGGGCTTGGTAGAATGTACAAGTTCACTCAACTGCGATAACTCGTACGACTCATCACGACACACCTCAGTGTCCCAGTACAGTATGCGTATGCGCTTGGGTGGTACTGTCTCACATATACTACGCACCTCAGATAGCATGCTAGTTATCTCGGCAGTGCCAATAGAACCGCTAGTGTCAATCGCTATCACCAACTCCTCGACTTGGTCAGCCACACCGCTAGGCATGTACATGTCATACTGTAAGAAACGTCGGTCAGGCTTAGCGTACGAACAGTAGTCATTACCTACACATGTATCGCTGATGAAGTCGCGTAGTGCATCACGCCAGTTGACTTGCGCACTCAGTAAATCGCCAAACATATCACGCGCACCACCACTGCCTGTCTTACTCGCCATCATGCTACCTTGACGTATAGCTTGGTCAATCTCACGCTCCAACTCGTTGCGTTCATCGGCAGTCATCTCTTGCGCACCTTCCCAGTCATGTGTGTCGAACGAGTCCCCAGAGGGTGTACCGCTACCCCCCTTCTTCTTGCTCTCCTCCTGCTCCCTGCGTAGGTCATCGAACACTTGGGCAACATCAAGGTTGACGTACTTGGTGTCATACAACATACCCTCAATGGGTTCGACGAACTTAGCCTCGACACGCTCTGGTGTAAATATCTGTAGGTTGATGACGTAGTCAGCCGCCATGTTCGCTAGTTGTGGGTCTATCTTCCACAGATGATCCCACGTAGTAAGATGTCGATACTGTATGTGATAATTCTCATGTAGTACCACACCACGTAGTTGCGCATCGTTAAGGGTATCAACAAAGTCTCGATTGTATATCTCATCACGACCATTGGTACATGCAGTCTTGACAGGGTGGTCGTCATCTACAAACGAAGTATCACCAACCATAATCAACCCTGCCATCGCTTTGAACTCAGGGAAGTCGGTGCTGTCAACAATCTTGATACGCGCACGTTGCACACGTTCCTCAACTGTTAGTTTCTTAGCTAGTAACATGATTGTCTCCTACACGTCGTCAGTGCGACGTACTAGATGCCCATGTGATAAACACCATTGTCCGAACTGGGGTTGGTTCATAATCCACGCTTGGTTCTTGTACCCTGTCTTGGTGGCGTTCATAATAAACAGTGCTTGCGCTTCAGCACCCAGTCGTTCCATGTACTTGCACCATGCACCAAACCAATCACGCTCGATCATAGATAGGGCACGATACACAACAAGACACACAGCACTGGCACTGTCAGGCACACGCGCATTCTTGGGGTCGTCTTTGATAGACTGTAGCGTAGGTAGTTGGTCAGCCATAGCAACGAATGCTTGTAGGTCAAGTGCACCACGCATACCAATAGTACCAATCATCGCGGCAGTCAGCGTAGTAGATGTGAGCCTGTCTCGTACTTTCAGGGTATCACTCACCATGTGTAGCGTACGCGCAGTACACACACCATCACGTTGTACACGTGGGTCATGTATGTACTCGTTATCAGAAGGGTCATCTACATCTTCATACGATTGTAATACTTGTGGGAACTCACGCACCCAACCGAGTACAGCAGGGTCAATGTCGTTGTTCATACCCCAATCAATCCACTCCTCAGCATTGGGCTTACGCATACGCACACGTATGATTGTGTTACGTTGATGCGCGGGCATACCATCACCCAACCCCTCACTGCCTAGGTTAGATGTCATGTACACGATACTACCCTCTGGCAAGTTGAGACCGTTGACTGCACGCTCGTGGTACACACGCCTAGTACCTTTCTTCAATGTAGGCGAACCCTTACCCATCTCATCGAAGTTAAGTATGATAGGCTTGCCTAGATGTACACCCAACTCAGCGTTCGGTACGAACTCGACGTAGTCAGATATGTGATCTTCAAGTGCTTTCATAAACTTGGGCACAGATAGATCTTGTATATCCTTGTTCGTACAATCGAACTCAATATAGATATGGTCAGGGAATCGACGTTGCATTTCTGCACGTATACCTTGTGTCTTACCACTGCCCAATGCACCACACACCTCAACAGTACGTGTAGCCCCAACGTGCTCGATTAGATCACAGCACTCATTCATAGATAGATCATAGATTGTATTTTGCATAACTAATTACCTTTTGTTTACTTGGTTAATAGGGTGCATCGCTACACCCCTCAGACTTGCAGGTACATGCTTGGTGCGCTTGTCAATCAACACACGCGTTCGCACTTTCCCACCACGTTCGGTTACACGATACAACTTCGTACCACGCCACCGTTCATATTCTCCCCAGTTGTCCACCTTATATGTCCAACGTAGGGAGTGTTGCTTTGATTGCTTTGAACTTGTCCACTGTCTGTACCCTAGTGGACTCACTCACTTTCAGTTGGTCGATAGTCAGACCACGCACTGCATCTTCCATATCCATGCGTATGCGCTCAATCTCTGGGTCATTGGTTACATTGAACCCACGCATCGTAGTCAATAGGTGCAACATGTTATCAATCAGACTACTGTTCAACTTGGTCAACTCACCATTACGCTTCTTGTCTGTGTAGCGTGTCAACGTATCTACCATGTGATCGACTGACGTAGCTACCTGCGTATACACATCGGTTGCTATATCACGCAACTTGTTCTCGTAGAACGACGCGAACTTAGCCTTGACAACTTCCATCTGCTCATTGGCTATATCAACTCGGTAGTCTCCACTCTCAGGTACAGGGAACACGTTGAGACGTAGACCAAACCGCGAACGTATCTCATCAAGTGTTGGATAGTCAGACCACTTGAACATCGAACCTAGCCTACCCTGTGCACCAGACACTTGGAACTCAAACGCTTCATAGAAAGTCTCACACAACGAACTATGCTTCTTCTCTAGCTCTGTGTACTCGTTCATAAAGTCAATATAATGTGGCGCTGGTAAGTAGCTGTTGAAGTCAGACCACTTGACTGTCCACTTGTATATACACCTACGTATCTCACGTACACACTTGTTGATCTCGTCTAGTGATGGGTGGTCGATCAACTTCTTGTTAGCCGATATACTACCCAAGTCAGCACCATTCAACTGTGCAAGCTGTTTCGACGCTTCCTTGTCTTGCCTACTGTTACCCCACGTACTTGCACTGAACTCCACCAACATACCAGAAGCCGATAGGCTCGGTATATCAGACGTATCAATCATACTAGCTATATTATTCATCATCGTTCTCCTCTCGGTTTGCATCAAAGTATTCAAAGATGGCATCTTCGCTTAGTGTCCACAACAAGTCATGTAGCGCATCTACCTCATGGTTATGTATGTCTTGCTCTATCTGCTCATACAACATACCAACCCACCGCAATCTATCTTTAACCTCTACGTTATTCATCATCGTTCTCCTCAAGGGGTGCATCGGTAGACCCCTCACTGTCGTAGTTGTAGAAAACTATATTCTCAAGACAATCCTCCAACGCATACTCTTTGTTGAGCCTCTTACGTTCACGCATATATGCTTCAAACAAATCATCCATATCAATAGCCTCTAGTTGCTGTAAAACAAAAACTATATTCTCAAGACAATCCTCTATGGTGAAGATCGTGCCGTCGCTATCTTTCGGCTGTTTCAACACGGACTCTGGCAACACGTTCAGGACATCTAACGCATCAAACAGAGCATCACTTATCATCGCAACTCCGTTACTCATTGCCACTCTCCTCATGGTAGGTCAACTCGGTAGCAATCAGATCAAGGTCATCAACAATACTCTTTCGCGTATCACGTAGCATACTCTCAAGTGATTCGACATAGTTTTGTATAGAACTGATTTGCATCATCACGCGCTCAAACTGGATATTATTTTTCATTGTAAGTACCTCGCTTGGTTGTCATCGACATAGGATCAACAGGTTCCTGTAAGTCGTAAAGGTCATCAAACATCTGGTCAACACTACAACCTGCTAGTCGCTGTCCATCTGTCTCGTCAAGTACATCAGCATGCTCCATCAGAGCAAAGTAAAGAAAGTTATCAAAGTCTAAATTGTTCATGTCATATCCTCTTGTTAAGTAGTTAATAGGGGGTGCACCGCTACACCCCTTGATAGGCTGTAGCCACACCATTGCTCTGGAATAATCACCAGAACAAGTACCATTATACTACATATGGGGGATTACGTCAAGTTGTATTTTATTTCGTCAAGAAGTGTGGTTGTTTGAGGTATTGTGATAATGTAACAAAATGACTGTTACAGAAACGCTGTATTGTAACCTAATTGTAACTTTTTGAATTTGGCTCTAGGCTAGTGGTGGCGCGTAATGTAACAATGTAACCTTTTTTGTGCCATTTGTGAGGTGATATTTTTGTTTATGTTTTTATGTTGGGAGATAATCTGCCAGAAGCCCCTCGAATAACCGCTGTATATATATTTTTTAAAAAAGGTAACATTATAAATATAGATATAGATAGATATAAAAAGAGTACATAGTTGCACACAATCCCTGTATCAATAACCTTCACCCCTGCTTACAATCGCACGCGAAACTATTTTGTAACTTTTCGGTCAAAAAAAAGGTTACAAATGGGTTACAAAAGGAAAAAAAGGTTACAAAGCAAAAGTTACATTATATAGGGGTGTAGCGGTGCACCCCCTCTTAGGCTCAACGCCACGCATGGGAACTGGCTTCGATAAGCAGTATATGTACATGGCACTCAACGCCACGCAAGGGAACTGGCTTCATTTTTTGAAGGCAAAAAAAAGCCACCCCGAAGGGTGGCTCTGTTGGTTAGCGTGCTACTTCTTAGCACGTCGGTTGCCCTTGGCATCAAAGCTAACTTGCTTTGACTCTGGTTTAGCTTTACCAAGCTGTTCTATATATTGAATCGCGGGAGCGATTAGCTGAGCAAATACCGCTTGATCGTACTCGGGGTATTTGGTGCGGATAGCATCAACCGATTTTTCCGCCTTAGCTTGCACCGCATTTAACCGCTTCGCCATAAATACGTCGGGATCGTCGGTTTTGCGCGGTGCGGGGTCTTTAACTTGACCCGCTTCCTTGCAACCGCCATTGATCCATTTGGCGTAGTTATCTGAGATTATCGACAGGCTAGTTTTAGCAGATTTGGCGTTGGCTTTGCCTATTTTTTTCTCTGCCCCGGTCATATTATCCCTATCGAATAGGTAGCGCCATACTAGCTTAAACTTGCTAGACTTTTTGCCCCAAATGCGCTCAGCATTGGCGATCACTAAGCAATTATACTCAGCTTGAGTGCAAGTGCCCTTGCTAGGCTTTACTGGACTCTTTAAGTCTAGCGGTGCAATCTTAGCTTTCCTTAATAGCGTATAGTTTTCAACCGCGACCTCTTCCAGTGTGGCTTTCTTAGCGTTTACCGCGTCGATTGCTTTAGCGTGCCCAGCCAATGATTCCAAAACTGGGCGTGTGATGCGACCTGTAGCATCATAGGTGAATAAATTATTCATAACATTATTTCCTTTCTATAGGGGTGTAGCGGTGCACCCCTTACACCACAACAGCAGTAGCGCCGTTGATGGTTTCCATTATACTAAAAACCTATAGAATTGTATACTTTATTGTGGGAACGTGTACTATTTATCACACCGCCACGCGTTCGCATATATACGCACCACACCACCGCGCCACACGCACGCCACACGCACCCCCCACCCCCCGCGTATATTATTTAGGAGTCCCGACGATGTATATATACTAATTTAAACAAATAAATCGTATTTTTTTGAAAACCACGTCGTATATCTCGCAAGCACGTTATATAGGTGCATTAAAGTGCGCCATGTGTGCATTAATAAGCGCATAAAACTGAAAAGGCCCCCCTTTGTTTAAAAAAGGCTTTGCAAAAAATTTTTTGTGTGGTATTTTTGAAAAGTGATCCATAAGTGTATAGGGAGTGTATGGGGCAACTTTTGGTAGAAGGGGAAACAAGTCACGTTGGACGTGTCGGGGAGTTCTTTGCCATATATAAGTTGGAGAAATATGGTATAGAGTGCCACCATGTAGACCGATCCGGCATAGACTTATGGTGCCAATCGTTAGACAAATCGTTATTCACAGTTCAAGTCAAGTCCTCAAACATCTGCCATTACAACCAACATAACAAACGCCCCGCTTTTTCAGGATACTCTTTCAATCTAAGGGCAGACCATATAGCAGATTTTTATGTTTTTGTGGCGTTAGATATAGAACGTATACTAGTAAAACCTGTTGCGGAGCTAGAAGGAAAAACGCAGCTACGACTAACCCCCGCAGATTTCACGCAAGAAGAAGAATTAGAGGGCATAAGTCTACTTAGATCTTTTAAAAGGGAAGATCATCTTCAAAGTAAATGCAAACAAGTCCTAAGCTAGTTACTAAACAAGCAGACAATAGAAACATATCCGGATACATAATATCTCCAGTCGGTAGTGGGTTTTGGGATATGCGCATTATAACGTATATTGCAGTATATACTCTAATGCATATTGTTTATTTTTATTATGATTTTTGGTAATGACTTGTACTTTTTATAACTTTTTGGTATATATGCACCTACGGTTAATAACCTGCGACTAAAATATGACGATAAAGCTCGAGCCAGAAGTTGGCGTTCCTGTGTATGACGACGATCCAAACGTGGATTTATCTGTCCGTGCGCAAGCTGCT
>Ga0207964_1000531_pt1 | contig 9932 bp, 8 predicted proteins | sample Knorr_S23_td_250_FD_185608 | JGI IMG/M metagenome (GOLD analysis project Ga0207964, IMG submission 185608) | Marine microbial communities from Southern Atlantic Ocean transect - Knorr_S23_td_250_ad_251m_LV_A (SPAdes) (version 2) | ecosystem: Environmental > Aquatic > Marine > Oceanic | place...
GTTCGGAGCACGGCCCCGTAGCTATACGACATTCTGGAAGCACCTCAAGGTGCTCGAGACCCAAGGGCTGATTGAGACTAGGACGGCCAATGCATCGGTCGGAAGGGGCAGGACCCAGCACATCACGATGACCAACACCGCACCTGCTGTCCTCGAGAGTCGGATAGAGAAGGAATTCGGATGATTCGAAAAGCGCCGTAGGCGCTTGCGAACCGCTCTTATAGGGGCCTCATGTCGGGATGCCGTCCGAGGTGCGATTATGGCGGGTGAGCAGTCATTCAAGGCAGTAATTAATGACACTAATCCGAATGTACGTCATAAGGACAAAAATGGCAAATGGCGGACTGGTGGGTCTGCATGGTCAGTTGAAATCACCGGTTCGAACTACAACCACTTCCTAGGGAAGAAGATAGGCGATGGTGTTGATGGCATGTTCGTCGGAGAGGGTGACAAGTCGCTCTCCGGCTACAAGTTGCAGATCACCGGTGGGTCTGACCTCACAGGGCGCCCCATGCGCTCCGAACTCGCTGGTGGCGGCATCAAGTCGGTGCTCATTACCGCTGGAACTGGATACAAGGGGAAGCGTTACGTCAACAAGAGAGGCAAGACCTACCGGTACAAGTACGATGGAATTCGCAGGCGGCGCAATCTTCGTGGCAACGTGGTCAGCCAGGACACCCGACAGATCAACCTGAAAATCACCGAGGTGGGCAATCGCTCCCTCGACGCCATCTTCGGCCCCGTCGATGAGGCAGAACCTGTCGAGGAGCCCTCTGGAGAAGAGGAGTGAATCGGCAGGGGGGATGAGAACTGGCACAGAGTCTCCCCCGTCAACCCGAAGTCAACATAGGCATGGTCGGTCACGTCGACCACGGCAAGACCACCCTTACTCAGGCTCTTTCCGGAGTCTGGACAGACACTCACTCCGAGGAGAGGAAGCGGGGCATCAGCATCAAACTGGGGTATGCGGACACAGCGTTCTACAAGACCGTTGACGGCAGGTTCTACGCCAAGGGCAAGCACCCCGAAGACAGAGATGACTCAGACGGCGAACTGCTTCGAGTGGTATCCTTCGTCGATGCCCCGGGTCACGAGACTTTGATGGCGGTGATGATCTCCGGGGCCTCGATAATGGACGGTGCCATGCTGCTCATAGCGGCTACCGAAAAGTGCCCTCAGCCTCAGACTCGCGAACATCTGGCCGCGTTGCAGATTGCCGGTATCGAGAACATCGTGGTGGTGCAGAACAAGATCGACATCGTGACTCGTGAGAGAGCCGTGGAGTCTTATGGCGAAATCAAGAAGTTCCTCAGTGGGACGATAGCCGAGGGTGCCCCGATCATCCCTGTCTCAGCCCACCACGATGTCAACCTCGACATCCTGATTCAAGCAATCGAGGATGTAATCCCGACACCTGACCGCTCCTCTGACGAGACCGGTTTGATGTACGTAGCGCGCTCTTTCGACACCAATCGTCCGGGTTCAAGGCCCGTTGAACTACAGGGTGGCATTATCGGAGGAAGCATAGTCGAGGGTTCGTTCAGAATCGGCGACTCGATCCTAATCGCTCCAGGGCGCAGGGTGCAAGGAGACGACAGTTGGGAACCAATCCGTACTACTATCGAGAGCGTCAAGGGCGGTGGGATCGACCTTGAATCGGTCCACGCAGGGGGGCTTTGCGGTATCGCCACTCCGATGGATCCGGTCTCGACTAAAGCTGACGAGCTTTCTGGGCAAGTGATGGCTCGTGAAGGAGAATTGCCTCCTGTATGGAAGGATTTGGATTTGAATCTAGAACTTCTGGATAACATGGTCTCAGGAGGCGGGGACGCGCCGGAGAAGGTCAGGCCCCTACAGCCCAACGAGATGCTGATGGTTAACTCGGCCACTGCAACTAGCGTGGGCACAGTATCATCAATCAAGGGCAGTAAGGCGACTCTGCAACTGCGTCTGCCAATCTGTGCTAAGTCCGGCAGCAGAATCACTCTCTCACGACGCGTCGGCTCCCGCTGGAGACTCATCGGACACGGCTCGATATCGGGGTGATTAGATGGTCAGCGTCCTAGTCGACGCATGCGGATGGGTCGCGATGATGGACGCTGGATTGAACCTAGACGAAGCGATGAAGAACGTCGTCGGCAAGGCCGATCTCCTTGTCCTAGATAGCGTTCAGAATGAACTCGAACTGCTGTCGCAGCGGAGGAAGGGGCTCCTGCTAGAACTCCTTGTGAGTCGGTCCGACAGGGTTCCGGACATCGAAGGGATGAGTCATCCAGACGAAATGCTCGTTCAGATGTCAACTGCTAACGGGTGGCCGGTACTGACTGTAGATCGTCAGTTGAAAGAGCGGCTGATAGGTTCTGGGGGCTCGTACATCGAAGTCACTTCGGGACGTTCCCTGCGACTGTTCGGTGCCTAGGGCAGAGTGAATAGCCGGTCGTCGCCGTGGCCGTTCAGAAGACCGATTCGAACCGCGGCATCGAGCCATGCATGAGAGTAGTTGATGGCCCCGAAGGCGCGGAGAAGATCGCCTGACTCCATGAAATGACGAGCATCGGCAGCATAGTCATCACACATCCTCATCATGGTTTCCAGGCGCGCTTCGTCCTCACTACCCTGCGCGCATGGTGTGGCTTTTGCTCTGGCCTCACTAGTCAGAGCGAGGTACTCTTCGACCTTCTCCTTAGTCACTATGGCATCGTCGGACATCAGAGCACCTACGCCGGTTTGAATTCCAGTGATGCCTCGTGGCTGAGTTTGAACAGCCTCGTTCTACCCTGCTTGCGCACCGAAAGCAGCCCTGCCTTGCGCAAACTGTTGTAGATCTGAGACAGTCGGGGTCGACCCACTTCTAGAAGCGCCTGCAACTCGGAGTCGGATGGCGAAATCTCGCGCTTTCCGGCCGCAGACAGGATCAATCGCTCAGCGTCCGACAGACTTGCTGAGCGGGTGCGGTCCAGTGGCTCGTCATCGTCCCACTTAGGCCCCATAGTAATCGGTATCTTGGGCGGCACCGGTGTGGGCTCGGGCTCAGCGAAAACAGATTCCAACTCGGCTGGAGGGGGAGGAGGGATGTGTTCGATATCAAACACTGGTGCGAGGGGTTCCTCCTGCTCTGCACCTAAGTCGGGCAGCGACGATCCCAGACTGGGGTCCATCGTCCAAAGAGCGCCTTCATCAGTCATCACAGGCATCTCCTCGGGCGAACTGATCGAGATGTCGGGCTTGGCTTCGGTGACAAAGGCAGGCAGTGGTTCTGGCTTAGGAGGTGCCTTGAGAGGGATAGGTGTCAGTTGAGGTCTCTTCTCAGCATAGGTGATTGGAGTATTGTCAGGACCCTCTGGCATAGAATCACTGACTCTGACTGACCTGTTTAGAAGCCCGCCAAATCCGCGTACTTGCGGCTGCTCAGGTGGCTCAGTACCCTCCTGCATGACGACAAAAGAGTCCAGAGTCTCCTGGTCGCCCTGTGTGGCAATGGTTTCCTCGTCCTCAGACTCCTCGTCCCACATGTCGTCCGGTTCTGGGAGTTCCTCCTCCCAAGACTCTTCAATATCTTCCTCTGGCTCGGCCTCGTCTTCCCACATGTCGTCCGGTTCGTTGTCCCAATCATCTTCTTCAGCGGATGGCTCTGTTTCGGGCTCTGGGATTTCCTCAACCTCTAGCGGAGCGGTTGGGGGCTCATTCTCATCTATGGCTGGCGGCTTCTGCCACCCCATCAGTCGCTGGAGTGTGCCTTTGGAGCCTGTATCACGCCTCTCGTCGACGAGATCTCGGAGCAAGCGGACTACTTCTCGTGGATTTCCCCCGGTATTACTGTGGATTGCCCTGAGAAGTTCAGATTTGATGTTCCATCTCTCTCTTGCCTTCCTGCGTACCAGATTATCGCTCATTTTCTGTATCTGAGGGGCAGAAAGGCCGCTCAGGTATTCAGGAGGGTCGAATATATCGAGAGTTTCTTCGTCTAGAGAAGTCAACTGGGCGGGTGTGAGGGTGACTACCACCAGTGCCCTGAGTCGCTGCAACAGCGGTGCCATTCTCATCAGGAAATCATTGATTTGGACATTGGAGGGGTAGTCTAGGGCAATCAGAGGGAGAGTTCCTGTCCCTTGCTCAAGAGTATGGATAAGTTGCTCGCATAGCTGTCCCATCGAAGGAGGGACTTCGTATCCAAGGAAATGAATGGCAATCTCATGCATTACCGAATTCACCGGATCGTCTTCCGGCCAGTACTGACCGACGAACTTCTTGTTCACCTGGGAAGACAGCGCGTTAATCAGAGATGTCCGGCCGCTTCCCCTCTCACCTACCAGAAAAATCAACCGAGGGGATTCGGAGATGGCGTGCTCGCGCAATCTGGTGAGCGTGGAGTCACGTCCGACTATGTCCTGAGCGCGCAACGACTCGATTGGTCGGAGTTCAAACGGGTTTCCCCTCAAGGGAGGTAGGTCAAGCAGCGAAATCTCTGCTACATCCATTGCTCAAGCAGTGGTTTTTCTCATTATTAATATTCACGCATCCTCACGCTTCACAGAGGGCGATTTAACGTGTTTGAGAGGTTTTCCGAGTGGCTTTACTGGGTGTTAATCCCTCCAGTGCATCGATTATGGAACAGTTACGTTAACGCGTTTCTAACGCATTATTGATACGTTAACGATGCGTTAATGGACAAATTAACGCTTTTTCCTAGGTCATTTTGCGAGTTTCTCGGGCCATCCATAAGAGGTTCAGGCATGAAATCACAAAATGTTAGAAGCCACGCTCGCCGGGCTCCAACCGATACAGATGCCAGTAGACAGCAGTCGCCTCGAGGGATTCTACAAGCTCTCGGTTTCCGAACGTAGAGAGAAGTTGGCGGAGATCGCAGGCCTGACTCCGGAGCAGGTGGAAGCATGGTCCTCCTCCGGAGAGTTGTCTGATGACGCGGCGGACAGGATGATTGAGAATGTCGTCGGAACCTATTCTCTGCCCATCGGGATCGCGACGAACTTCATCATAGACGGGGAGCACTACCTGATTCCTTTCGTCCTGGAGGAGCCGAGCGTCGTGGCAGCTGCCAGTAACATGGCAAAGCGCTGCCATGTCAAAGGCGGATTCACGTCAAACAACGACGAGCCAGTGATGATTGGCCAGATCCAGATCGTCGGATGCGATGATCCAGAGGCTGCTAGAGGCTCAATTATGGCTGCTAAGGCGGAATTAGTAGATTCTTGTAACGAAGTTGACCCGATTCTGGTAAAATTCGGCGGTGGTTGTAGAGATATTCAGGCTAGAATCATAGAAACTGAGTCAGGATCCATGGTAATCGTCCATATCCTCGTCGACTGCAGGGATGCGATGGGTGCAAATGCTGTCAATACGATGGCCGAGACGATAGCCCCGAAGGTAGAGGAGATGACGGGGGGGACGGTCATATTGCGCATAATCAGCAATCTCGCTGTTCACAGACTTGCGCGCGTGAGCGCAGTCTTCACCCCGGCCGAAATGGCGAACAGCGGTGATGTCGGACAAGGCTCAGATGTCATCGACGGTGTTCTGCAAGCCTATCACTTCGCCAAAGCCGACCCGTTTCGCGCTACTACCCATAACAAGGGAATAATGAATGCGATTTCACCCATAGCTATTGCCTGCGGGCAGGATTGGAGGGCTATCGAATCCGGTGCCCACAGTTTTGCCGCGCACGATAGGATCTACGGCTCACTGACTCATTGGGAGAAGGATTCCGAAGGCAATCTGGTTGGCTCGATTGAGTTGCCGATGGCAGTGGGACTCGTGGGCGGAGCCGTTCGCGTGCATCCCGCAGCGCAGGCCAATGTTGCCCTACTGGGCATCTCATCGGCAGATGACCTTGCGAAAGTCATGGCCGCTGCCGGTCTGGCTCAGAACCTCGGTGCCCTGCGCGCTCTCGCCACCGTGGGCATCCAAGCTGGCCACATGAAACTCCACGTGCGCAACATGGCAGTCACGGCGGGGGCCGAAGGAGAAGAAGTCGACATCGTCGCAGCAAGGATGCGAGCTCATGATGGCAGAATAACCCAGAAGGCGGTAGAAGAGGAACTTGAGAAACTCAGGTCGGAGTGACTACTCCTCGGCTTCGAGGGTTTCGCTCTCCGCTACTTCCTCATCGGAGAATTCGCTAATCGTCAACTGCTCATCCGGTGCCAGCGAAGCGGCCAACTGAGCACTGGTCAGACCCATCTTAGCAGCCTCCTCCCTGAACCAGGTGCGGACCTTGCGATACTCGACTTCGGGGCATCCGAAGTACTCTGCGAAGCGGCGTGTGGTGGTCAGTCTGCGGGTCAATCCATCTCGCCGACGGTCAATGAGACCAGTTCGGGCCAAGTCGCGGACGTGGTCGTACGCCCTCTGACCTAGCATATCGACCAATTGAGACTGCGCCATGGGCTGGTGATATGCTATGAGAGCGGCTGCGGGGAGCAGGCGTTGCGGGATGTCGGCCCGGAACGACTCCGGCAGGTGAGGTGAGAGAGAGGGGCGGACTTCGAAAATCCAGCGTCCAGCGATGTCGCTCAGCTGGAGTGCAGAGTCGCGCCGCCTGCGAATAGTCGCTTGTAGGTCCTGCAGTGCGGATTGGACTTCGGTCTGTGACTTCTCCAGCAGCTCAGCCAGCTCCTCCACCGACATCGAGCGCCCGGCACCAAACAGTATGGCTTCGAGAACAGTCGGTAGGTGCACATCAGACATCAGCGAAACCCTCCATGTTCAATGTCTTGGGGTTGAGTCTCTCCGTCAGAGCAGTGAAGTCGTCATCGTCCTTCCAGAGATCCTCCAGGAGAATCTTGCCATTGCGGCCCTTCTCCTGAGTGAGATTAGCATAGCCACGGTGCGTCAGAAACAATGCCGAGACTAGGGCGGTGACTTGGGCCTCCACTTCCGCTTCATCGTGATTGAGTCCAGAGTCAATCGATTTTTTTCTCATCTCATCAACGAGAGTTCTCAGTTCCACGGGCTTTCCACTACCTCCGGAACGGGTCCTCAGAGCCTCCCACGTCCTACGAAGGTCTCCCTCAAGATCCTCGATATGTAGACTGCCACTGAATCTCTCCCTCGCACGAGTGTGGGCCTCGCGGCGCTCCTTGGCGATCTGCTCGCGCAGGCGCTGCTCTTCTGCTAGCCTGCCTGCGGCCTGAAGTCCCATGAGAAGTTCGCCCAGAGTTACTGGTCGGCTCTCGTCACGGTGGATTCTGCCCTCGAACATCTGAGGCAGCACCTCGTCAGCAGCCCCGGTGAGGACCCCTACTGAGAAGTTGTAGTCGGCATCGTCGAAATCAGCCTCCCAGCCGCCATCGAAGTCCCATATCTCTTCTTCTTCGTAGTCGAATGCCCGCTCCTGTCGCTCCATCAGTGTGGATGCCTGTCCGCGCAGAATGCACCATGCCATCCTGACGAGCCTGCCGCAGGTAGGTAGGTCGATGTTCTCTGACTCCTTGATTCTCTTATTGAACATCTCAAGGAAGCTCGAAAGGTCGACGTCCCAGGGGTCGAGGTCACTCGATTGGAAGAGTTGGAAGACAAGTGCGACCGAGCGGTCGAAGGGGTCGATGAGGAACTGGTGCTCAGCCTCCTCTAAAGTAGCGAGCTCGACCAGTCTGTCTAGATAGCGGCTCGTCTCGAGGTCGGCCTCGCCACCAAGCAACCGCACCACTATATCGTCGCGCATCGCCTGACCGTCGAACACGGTCATCACTCGGCCTCCTTCTGCTCGGCTTCGGCCTCGGACTCAGAAACAGCAGACTCCTCTGAGGTCTGCTCGATTGTCTCGCGCTCTTCCATGTCCTCAGTCCAGTCATCAGTTCGGTCACGGAGTGACTCCAGAGTGCCATCGTCGGCTTCAATCTCTTCTTCCGCATCGCCTTCGACGACTTCCACTCCGGCTCGCTCAGCCAAGCCGCCAAGGCTCTTGGGCGTGCCGAGAGGCTCGGGGGCTCGAGGCATGCCATCTGGATCGGGCAACTCCGGCATTGCTTCACGCTCGGCTTTGGCCTCGGCCTGAGATTTTCGCTCCGCCTCGAAATCTTCACCCATCTCAATGGCGGCGGCCCTGTCGAATTCGCTGATCAGGCGGCTGCGTCCGTCGCCGGCGTGAGTGATTCCAACATGGTGGTCAGCGAGAGTCAGGCTGACCTTACGCAGAGTGACCATCATGAACTGGGCTCGCTGACTGCGCATCCTACACAGGGTCGCAATCCGCTCTGCGTTGAACGGGTCGAGGTTCTGGTCAACCTCGTCGAGATAGTAGAACGGACTCGGTTCGTAGTCCTGTATGGCGAAGATCAGAGCGAGTGCAGCCATCGACTTCTCGCCGCCCGAAAGCATGCTCCTCTTGGTGTGCTTGCTCTTGCCAGGAGGGACGCAGTCCATCTCCAAGCCTCCCTCGAAGGGATTCTTCGGGTTCTCCATCCGAAGGCTGCCGCTCCCCGTAGGCTGCAGAATCTTGTAGACCCTGCCGAAGTTGTTGCTCACGTGCTCAAAGACCGTCATCAGGCGAGTTCGCCGCTCGTCCTCCAATTGCTCCGCTATGGATACCAGTTGACTGCGTCGGTCACGGAGTAGATTTCCGTCCTCGACGAGGCCGGCGATTCGCTCGACGGCGGTGTCATATTGCTCGATGGCGAGCATGTTGACATCGCCGAGACGACCGAGGCGGCGTTCGAGCCCCTGCACGCTCTTCTCCGCCTCGGCCACAGTCGGCAGTTGCACATCCGGCGATGGGATGGAGACCTCAGCGGCCTCTAACTCGACCTCGATCTCATCCACCGCTTCGCGCTTCTGCTGGATTTGTACGTTCAGCTCCTCTATTCGAGCTGTCAGGGTCTCCCTGTTCTGGGAGAGTACCTCTAACGAGGCGCGCAGACTGGCCCGCTCCTCTATGATCTCTTCTCGACGAGACTGGAGTGCGTTCTGCTCCTCGTTGAACTGGGAGGCCTGCTCCTTGAGGTCGACCAGCTTTGTCTCGGCCTCGTTCATGTCTTCCTCTAGTTTTGTGATAGCTGCTTCGGCCTCTGAGACGAGTCCCTGTTTCTTGTCGATCTGTCGCTGGATCTCCTTGACTCGTCCTGCTAGTATCGCTGTGCGCTCGTTGCCGCTGGAGATCGCTGCCTCGGAGGCGAGTCTTGTTCGCTCGGCCTCAGTCATGGTGCGCTCAGCGTCGCGCAGCTTCTGAGACAGGTGGTCTGGTGCGTGATCCTGCAGGTCCTGCGCGGCTGCGGACCTCTTGGATACAGCCTGTTCATAGGACTCTCTGGCCTCGTCTGCATTAGCCCTCAGTTCGGCTTGCGTGGAGTCACATCCTTCAAACTCCTTGGTAGCATCGACGACCTTCTTGCGAACCTCTTGAACGCTCTTCTGCGCTCGCTCAAGATCCGCCTTCCAATTACGCAGCCGTAGAGAATGGTCGCTGTCGTCAAGGCCGTGGATCCTGTCACGCAGGTTCTGCTGGTTCGTCCGCACCTCCTTCAGTGCAGCCTCGACTGTGGAGTGAATTAAGTTGGCTTCTTCGACGGCTGACTCTAACCTGTCGAGACTGGATGATATTGAGCCGCCTCCGAAGGCATTGCGGTTAGTCCTAGAGGCCGAGCCGCCGGTCATGGCGCCAGAACTCTCGATGACTGAGCCGTCGAGGGTGACTAATCGGACACCTCCCATGTTGCGTCGGGCGACATCCATGGATTGGACGATGAGGGTGTTGCGGCCTGCGTATCTGACCGCGGTGTCAATCTCCGAGTCGTAGTCGAGCAGGTCATGTGCGAAACCGATGACACCTGGGTTGTTGGCGACTATCAGTGAACGCCCTTGGGGACGACCGACGCTGAGCTTGCTCAAGGGCAGGAAGGTGGCCCTACCTCCTCCGTTCTTCCTCAACCATGAGATACATTTGGCAGCGACGTCGTCGTCGGTGACCACGATGCTTC
>Ga0207964_1000533_pt1 | contig 9928 bp, 8 predicted proteins | sample Knorr_S23_td_250_FD_185608 | JGI IMG/M metagenome (GOLD analysis project Ga0207964, IMG submission 185608) | Marine microbial communities from Southern Atlantic Ocean transect - Knorr_S23_td_250_ad_251m_LV_A (SPAdes) (version 2) | ecosystem: Environmental > Aquatic > Marine > Oceanic | place...
GTGGCCGATCTAATCACTTCGGAGTGATCTTGCATTACCAATGTGCCACTGCCATCTCTGGTAAATAACTCGGTCAACAAGGCGCCATCATTGGCACAGCTCACTAGATGCACGCGATTGACACCTTGGCTACAGGCGTAATAAGCAGTTTCGAGTAATCTGTTTTGCTCTAAATTATTCGATTGTTCTAGCAATGCTTGAGCTTTGGGCACAGAAAGACTGCGCAGTAATTCGCCATTATCAAAAATTCCTGAGGATTCAGTGACCAAAATTAACTTCTCAGCATCAATAGCAATTGCCGTCTTTGCGGCTACTTCCTGATAGCTAAGATTAAAGGCCTCACCGGTTGGAGAAAAGCCAATGGGCGATATTAGAACCAAGCCACCCATCTGTAGCTGTTGCTGAATCGTCTGTGCATCAATCCCCCGAACTTCACCGGTATGCTGATAATCAACACCGTCGAGAATGCCTATGGGCCTAGCGGTAATAAAATTGCCGCCTATAGCTTTAATCTGCGCGCCATGCATAGGTGAGTTTGGCAGGCCAGTAGATAACTCAGCTTCAATTTGCCATCTAGTACTGCCCAATGCCTGTTTAACCGATTGCATTGCATTGCTATCGGTTATTCTCAGCTGATTATGGAACTGACTTTTTTCGCCAGCTTGAGCGATACGCTGATCAATTTGCGGACGCCCGCCATGAACAAGCACAATGCGAATACCCAAGCTTTGCAATAGCGCTATATCGTGGATAGTGCGATGAAAATTGGCATGCGCAACCGTATCGCCATCTAGGGCGATAACAAAGGTCTTGCCCCTGTGACTGTGGATATAGGGCGATGTTTGGCGAAAAAATTCTACATAGCTATTTTCTGTCATGGCGCAATTATATTGTGTTTAGGCTACAAGCAACAGTGGCCAATGAGTTGGGATAAAAAATCAATGGTCGGCTTTATTCGATCCATTGAGAGGTATTCATCCGGTTGATGAGCCACGTCAATGTCGCCTGGTCCCAGCACCACCACATCCATCCCCAGCTTTTGTAGATAGGGGGCTTCAGTGGCAAAAGCTACCGATTGTCGGTGGTGGCCAGTCAGCTTTTCACAGAGGGAAACTATTTCGGAGTGATCCTCTGCACAGAAGGGTGGAACCAGTAATTTTTCTAGCGCCCAGTGTACCTTATCAGCCAGTGCAATACGCTCAATATGCTGCTCTATATCCTTTTGCAGTTGGTCCATATCCATGCCTGGCAGTGGGCGAATTTCAAATGCCAAAGAGCAGTCACCGCAAATTCTATTGGCATTATCGCCCCCTTTAATACAGCCTAAATTTAGGGTTGGATAATCGATAGTAAATCCTGGATGTCGGTGTTGCTGCATTTGATCGCGCAATACCATCAACTGCCCCATAATACGTTGCATAGATTCCATGGCATTGATGCCCAGTGAGGGGTCACTGGAGTGACCAGAGCGACCTCTAATTATTAGCTGCTCAACCATAATGCCTTTGTGCAGGGACACAGGTCGCATACCTGTGGGTTCGCCAACCACCGCGCGTCGCGCTTTGGGCACTCCAGCTTCTACCAAGGCGCGTGCACCGGCCATAGATGACTCTTCATCGGCGGTGGCGAGAATAATAAGGGGTTGTTGAAATTGCTTGTCTAAGTGATGTTTGGCCGCTTCGATAGCCAGTGGAAAGAAGCCTTTCATATCGCAACTTCCCAGCCCATACCAGCGATTGTCGCGCTCGCTGAGTACAAAGGGATCGCTCTTCCAGAGCTGTTCATTGCAGGGCACAGTATCTGTATGCCCGGCAAGCACTAACCCCCCTGTTCCTGTTCCATAGGTTGCAATTAAATTGGCTTTATTTTCTGCAACCTGCATCTGCTCACAATTGAAACCCAGGTCGGTCAGGTAGTTGGCCAATAGATTGATAACGTCGAGATTGCCTTGATCCAGCTGTGGCGAAACACTGCTAATAGAATTGCTGGCAACTATTTCTCGAAATAGATCTTTAAATGTTTTGTGAGAGCTCATAATGCTGGTCATGCTATTATTGTAGCCTAGTCTTATAGACCGCTACAGCTATTGTTAAGGACTGACTGAAAATGACAACTGTGTCAATACAACAAGCCTATAAGGCCAAATTACAATCCTATCTCGAAACAGATGGTGATTCGGCGTGGCTTTTAAAAGTATTGTCAACAGAAGAATTTGCGCGACAGCACCAATTGGTATGGGGCTGTAGTGATTTTGCTGTCGATCAAGCGATAACCGACCCAGCAATGTTTCGGGAGTTGGTGGAAAGTGGCGATTTGCAACAGAGCTATGCGCAAACTCAGTATATCCAATCGTTGCAGCAACAAATTGAGGCGACTGATAGCGGTGGTGATGAACAGTTACTCGCCAAGCAGTTGCGACGCTTTCGGCGGCGCGAAATGCAGCGCATTATTTGGCGCGATCTCAATCGTCTTGCCAGCCTGTCTGAAACCACTCGCGATGTAACCCTATTAGCTGAGGCCTGTATCAATGTTGCGTTGGATTGTCTACACCCAATGGTTGTTGCAGATCTTGGAGTACCTATAGGGCAGTCTGGCAATGAACAGCGTTTGTTGGTGATTGCTATGGGTAAAATGGGTGGCGGGGAGCTTAATCTTTCATCGGATATCGATCTTATTTTTGCCTATCCAGAGGCAGGTGAAACTGAGGGTGAAAAACGATCAGTATCAAATCAACTGTTTTTTGAGCGCTTGGGGCAAAAGCTGATTGCCTCGCTAGATACTCAGACGGTAGATGGTTTTGTATTCCGCGTCGATATGCGCCTGCGCCCCTATGGGAAAAGTGGCGCGCTGGTGCAAAATTTTTCTGCGCTTGAAGACTATTATACGACTCAGGGTCGGGACTGGGAGCGCTTTGCTATGGTTAAAGCGCGAGTGGTAGCTGGCGATTCAGAAAGTGCTGATAGGCTTCAGGAGATTTTGCATCCCTTTGTTTATCGGCGCTATCTCGATTATGGCGCGATTGAGGCATTGCGCGATCTCAAGCGTAAAATTAATCTCGAAGTCGCTCGCAAAGGCATGCATAGCAATATCAAATTGGGGCAAGGGGGGATTAGGGAGCTTGAGTTTATTGTACAGAGCTTTCAGTTAATTCGCGGTGGCCGACTTCAAAGCTTGCAGGTGCAATCATTTAAACAGGCTCTCGACGAAATTGCCGCGGAAGGCTTATTAGAGGCGGATAATGTAAGCCAGCTATGGCAAGCCTACCAATTTCTTCGCAATACGGAACATGTTCTACAGGCCATAGAGGATAAACAGACCCAGCAACTGCCGACCGATGAGTTGGCACAGCAGCGCGTGGCTACTGCGCTTGGTGAAGCTAATTGGGATGATTTTTTAAATCAGTTAGATGGACACAGAGAAAATGTCCATCACAGTTTTTCCAATATGATTGCTGATGAGGAAGAGGCCTCCACTGCGCAGGATAGCTCCGAGCCCTATTGGCGACCGGATATGAATGCAGATGAGAGTACCGCTCTGCTTAAAACACTTAATTATCAACAGCCAGAAGTAATTATTGAAACACTCAAGCAGTTTTATTCCAGTCGCGCTGTGGTTGCTTTAGCAACAGTTCCAAGAACTCGTTTAGATGTGTTGATGCCCGAGGTATTGCGAGTTTGTGCTGCTCAAGAGGATAGTGATCGCACCTTTGGTCTAGTGTTTAATCTAATTCAAGCGGTTCTGCGACGAAGTGTCTACCTCACATTACTAATAGAGAATTCACAGGCTCTTGAGCAGTTGGTTCTGCTATGTCAGCGAAGTAGATGGATTGCCGATCAGCTAACAACGTTCCCTGATTTGCTTGATGAGCTTTTAGATCCAAGAAATTTGTATGCGACACAGACCAAAAGCGATTTGCGCGATCAGTTGCGGCAACAAACCTTGCGCCTTGACGAGGATGATCAAGAACAGCAGATGGAAGTAGTGCGCTATTTTGTTCGCGCCTGCAATTTGCGCATTGCAGCCAGTGAAATCACCGGACGGCTATCATTGATGGAGGCCAGTGATCAGCTCACTTGGACCGCTGAGGTGGTGGTGGAGCATGTGGCCAGTGTTGCCTGGCATCAGATGGCTGCTAAATATGGCACGCCAGCGTCAGTACTGAATAAAACAGCTAGCAGTGAAACCCCAGGTTTTATCGTAGTTGCCTACGGCAAGGTTGGCGGCCTAGAAATGGGTTATAAATCTGATTTAGACTTGGTGTTTTTACATGATGATTTGGCCAGCGAAACCTCTGGTGGCCCTAAGTCGGTTGACAGTTCTACGTTTTTTGCGCGACTAGGCCAGCGCATTATTCATATTTTATCTACCCCCACTCATGCGGGTATGGCCTATGAAATTGATATGCGGCTTAGGCCCTCCGGTAATTCGGGGATGTTGGTTTCAAGCCTGAGTTCCTTTGAGAAATATCAGCAACAAAATGCATGGACCTGGGAGCATCAGGCTCTGGTCAGATCTAGAGTTATCGCCGGCGATCAAATAACTGCCCAAGGTTTTAATAGCATTCGTATAGAGCAGCTGCGCAACAAAAGGGATCTCGAAAAATTAACAACTGATGTGAGTGAAATGCGGATTAAAATGCGCAAACATCTGGATAAAAGTGCAAAAGATGGCAAATACTGCCTAAAGCAAGCATCTGGAGGTATCGTCGATATTGAATTTATGGTTCAATTTGCGGTCTTGGCTTGGTCCCACCAATATGAGCAGTTGGTTCAGTGGACCGATACGGTTCGATTGCTAGAAACCATGTCGAACTCAGAGGTGATCAGCGAGCAACAGGCGCAGCAACTGATCGATGCCTACAGGATATATCGCTCGGCAGCCCATGATTTGCAATTGCAAAATCAACCTGCTGAGGTATTGTTGTCGGAATTTACTGAGCAGCGGCAAGTTGTTCAGGCGTGCTGGCAGCGTTTTTTTAGTCATCATAAGAAAGAGGATTAGGTCGATGGTATTTTCAGACCGAGACGGTTTTATTTGGATGGACGGTGAATTAGTGGACTGGCGCGATGCGCAGACGCACTTTTTGACCTCATCACTGCACTATGGCACAGGCGTTTTTGAAGGTATTCGTGCCTACGAAACAGATAGCGGTACCTGTATTTTTCGCTTAGAAGATCATGTGCGACGCCTATTTAATTCTGCCAAGATCCTGCATTTAGAAATACCCTATACGGAAGAAGAAGTCAGTGCTGCAATCTGTGAAGTGGTGCGGGTTAATAATTTAAAGGAAGCCTATATTCGCCCGTTGGTATTCTTGGGTTCCGAGGGTATGGGGCTGCGCGCTGAGGGGCTCAAGGTTCACTTGGGAATAGCCGCATGGGAATGGCCATCCTACACCTCTCCAGAGACGCTAGAGTCTGGGCTAAAAGTGCGTACATCTTCATACACCAGACACCATGTAAATATCACTATGGTTAAAGCTAAGGCCAGTGGCAACTACATCAATTCAATGCTAGCGTTGCGTGAAGCGCTAGATTCGGGTTGCGATGAAGCTATTATGCTTGATCCTGAGGGCTATGTTGCCGAGGGTAGTGCGGAGAATTTCTTCGTTGTTCGCAATGGCGCTATCTACACCCCAGACCTTACCTCCTGTTTGGATGGTATTACCCGCGATACAGTCTTTAAATTAGCCGCAGATCAGGGCGTTGAGGTGCATGAGAAGCGTATTTCTCGCGATGAGGTCTATATTAGTGATGAGGCATTCTTTAGCGGAACTGCTGCCGAGATAGTGCCGATTCGAGAATATGATAGCCGTATTATTGGTAGTGGTGCTCGTGGTTCCCTTACCGCTTCGCTGCAATCGGCTTACTTTGATTTGGTGCGCGGTAAAAGCTCGAAGTACAAGGAATGGTTAACACCGGTAACTAAATAGTTCCAAAGCTGGAGATGGTGGATTTTGAGTTCTTTGCCCGTTGATATCGCGACTGTATGTTTTGATGTACAAGAGTTGTACTATTTGCCGCAATATCTGCCAATCCACCATGAACTGTTAAAAAGAGATCAAGCTAGTACTACGTTCATTTTCTATCATGGTAAATTCGACGCAATAATCGAAAAGATTATTGATAAAGAAAATTTAAACTCTGTTTGGGTTGATAATCAATCTGAGGCAAATAATTACTATCAAGCTAAAAAAGCCGATTGGCTATTTTTCAGCAATACATTTCCCTTTCTCACTGATGTCCATAAGGTCAGTAAATCCGCCCAGATTGGCCATGGTATTGGCGCCAAGGCTAGCTATTATAAGCAGTCAGATACTGCCACTACGGTACGCTTTGTTGAGGGTGAATATAAAACAACTCGCCTTAAAAGCATGTATCCCAACAATCAATTTATCGATGCAGGGTTTTGCAAATTAGATCCAATCTTTAATGGTGATGCCTGCGGATCAGATTTAGAAAGTCTGGGTTTGGACCCAAGTAAAAAAACCATTATTTATGCGCCCACTTTTTACCCAAGTAGCATCGAAAAATTTGCCAAAAGCTTCCCCCAAGACTTTTCTGAATTTAATATTATTATCAAGCCGCATTATTTTTCTTTAAGCAAAGAAAAGTATGCGCGGCAGCGTAAATTGCTTGAGTATTGGGCTAAATACGACAATGTCTATTTGGCGAAAGTGGATGATTATTCTCTAGTGCCTTTTATGGCAATAGCTGACTTGCTAATAAGTGATACTTCATCAGCAATTATTGAATTTGCGGCTTTAGACAAACCGGTGATTTGGTGTAATTTTTTGAAATTGCGTTGGACTTATAGAGGAATTTTTTCTTATCGTTTCAAAAAGCGCATGGATAAAGATTACCAAGAATATTCTAAAGTTGCTGTTCGTTCAGACGCTTATAAAATGCTAATAAACAATGTCTCAGAACAGATGCTTAATCCAAAAGCTCTTTCTGATCAGAGGCTGCGTTATGCTGAAAAAATGGCAGGTGTACTAGATGGAAAAGCTAGCGAGAGAATTGTAGATTATCTGCTGGACAATAAATAAGCGTTTCAGACTATTAGGAAAAAAATGAAAACTATTATTACTTTTGGCACCTATGATCTTTTGCATGTGGGGCATATTAGGCTTCTATCTCGAGCGAGGGCGTTGGGCGATCGTTTAGTTGTAGGCGTGTCCTCTGATGAGCTAAACTTTTCAAAAAAAATAAATACCCTGAATTTTCTCAACAGGAGCGCATGGAAATTATTGGCATGATCAAAGGGGTTGATGAGATTTTTCTGGAGGAAAGCCTAGAATTAAAAGCGTCCTATTTAAAGGAACATGGCGCTGATATTTTAGTTATGGGGGATGACTGGAGCGGTAAGTTTGACCACTTAAATGCTATATGCGAAGTTATCTACCTGCCGAGAACGCCCTCTATATCGACCACTGCGATTATTGAAAAGACACGTAACTAACTTGCAATAAGCGATAACAATGCTAGCCTAAATTTGTAAAAACTTAGTTTGTGAATCTAGTAATTAATTAAAACGATTAATGGCCATTTCTGGATTGAGCCAATCGCTAAGCTCAAAAATATCCTCCGGCGATAGCTGTCCTGCAACTGCTTTTAGGCGCATCATCGAAAGAATATAATCATATCTGGCATTAGAATAATTACGCTTAGCTTGAAACAGCGTGCGCTGAGCCATTAAAACATCCACAATATTGCGTGTTCCAACGTCATAGCCAGCTTGAGTCGCCTTTAATGCGCTTTCAGCCGATGTGATAGCCTGTTTGCGCGCCTTAACTCTAGCCGCATTAGTAATGGTTGATTGATGATTAGACCGAGCGGCTTGCATGGTATTGCGCTTAGTGGCTATATAATTTTGCTCTGCCGCCTGTGCTTGATAGGAAGCCTGACGTGCTTGAGAGCTGACCAGTCCGCCAGAAAAAATAGGCATTGTTAGATTTAAGTTAATAGCAGTTTGCTCAGTCACTAAGGCGCTAGCAGACGCGGTTGCTTCAGTGTCGCGCTTACTATAGTCGGCAGAAACTGAAATTTTTGGTAAGTGCTGCGCCTTGGCTGCTTTGGCAGTTTGATGAGCCGCTTGCTGAGTCAGTTGGTTTGCTCTTAGCTCTAAATTATTAGCCAAAGCAAATTCTACCCAGGACTCTGCTGAAATTGGATTAGGTGCTTCAGATTTAAAGCCATCTTTTAAGCCAGCTAACTGATTGTGATTTTTTCCACTCAGAACCTGTAACTGTTCAAAGGCTATATCAAGGGCTCCCTTGGCTTCTAGGCTGTTGACTGTAGCCTCATCAAAAATAGCCTGAATTTCATGTACATCAGTAATGGGTATCAGTCCAACTTCAAATCGTTCTCTGGTTTGTTCTAACTGGCGTTGTATTGCCAACTCCTCAGCTTTGCGAGTTTGTTTATTGTCATAGGCGCGCAGAACATTAAAGTAAGATTCACTAACTCTAATAATCAATGCCTGTTGATTGGCGGCAAAGTCTGCTTCTGCCACTTGATCCATTTTCTTTGCACTTTGGAATTGAAACCAAGCGGGAACATTAAACAGTGTTTGACTAAGACTTGCCGCATAGGTGGTTTTATCTGGATCGGCATCAGCAGATGATGATGGTTCCACTCTGGTTGTAGATGCAGATAGTTGAGGCAATAAAACAGCTCTGCCTTGCTTTAGCGTTTCTTTATTGGCCTTATAGGTGGCTTGAGCTGCACGAAGAACTGGGTCGTTCTCTAGGGCCGATTGGTAGATATCGGCGAGTGTATCGGCTCGAGCCGATACACTTAAAAGCGCTATCAAAGCGACTGACAAAAAAACCTTACTGATTGATAGCATATTGTCTCCATGCAATATTTATGGCCTGTTTGGCATTTTCCTAAGGCGTATTTTATCACCTAACTCAACCTATCATAATCGTTAACTTGGCAGTTAAACAATGGCTAGTGCATAAGTTCTCTGGAAGAAGAGATCAGCTGATAAAAATGATAGCCTACAAATGATGCCAAAGGGGGGCATTATGACCGATTAAAGCGACTAAACCGTAGCTAATATTTAATGTTATAAGAAAATTCAGCCTTCGAGATTGCGCATTATTAGCCCTGTACTAATGGAATAATGCCCCACTATCAGGTATATTTTTAGCTTACATTGACTGCCGTTTAAACTTATGCAAAGACAAAATTTCAGTTTGGCTTGTTTGCACAGAGAATGCGAGCTGAACTTCAGTCGAATCTCACGCCTAACAGAGGAAGACCTCTATCTGGGTGGCTGTTTCCAAATAAAAAATGCGCATCAATCTAAAATAGACTTTGAAGTTATTGAGTTGGCAAAATTTACCACCACCCTACGGGTTAGCGTTGAATCCTCAGGTCCAAAATGGTTGCCAAGCATTGAGCTAAAAGCTCGAATTTACCGCGATGCCAAGATGGCAGAAGTCATTGAGTGGTGTTCAGATAATATTATTCCATGGGCGCTTGTGGAGCAAAAAGTCCCTCAATCAAGAGATGAAAAGTGGCAGTGGAATATCTTTCTTGGCGAGCTTCTCTATCAAGCGTTACGTTACCGACGCATTGCCCAAGTTCAAAGCAGTTAAGTTAGTGACAGTCATAAAGCTAACCCAGATTACTGATCTGCATTTAGGGTCCGCATCAAATTATAAATGTAGAGGCCTGAACACATTTAATAGTTTGCAGTCTGTTCTGAGTGCGATTAAACATGATGGGCGAGGTGATGATAGGCTTATTCTTACAGGGGATATTGCCAGTGATGGACAGCCCGGGGCCTATCAGCAGTTAGATCAACTGCTATCATCCGAAGAAAAGCAAGCCCTGTGGCTGCCCGGTAATCATGATGATATGGATAGGATGCAGCAGCATTTAATTCATTATCCCTTTATCCCTGTTTTTGAGTCGGG